>OFFF01000878.1_pt1 | contig 20762 bp, 9 predicted proteins | sample 1521301 | NCBI WGS metagenome assembly OFFF01 (sample SAMEA3504101, study PRJEB24116) | mouse gut metagenome | biome: mouse gut; feature: mouse-associated habitat; material: faeces | place: Denmark | collected 2011
ATCAATACAGTGTCCCACTCTGGACATGGACTGTTTCATTTCCTGCTTTTCTAGTTTCTTCTTAAATACTTTGCTGGTGTACTGGAATCCACGGTCTGAATGAAAAATTGGCCTGGCATCTGGAAAAGCCGCAACTGCTTTGTCAAATGTTTTGAATACCAGCCTGTTATCATTTTTCAAACTGACAACATATGCTATGGGATACCTGTCATACAGATCTATAATGGCACTTAAGTACACTTTCTTTTTCTCGCCGGGCACTTTAAATTCTGTTACATCAGTGGCCCATTTTTGATTGGGTGCAGACGCGTAAAAATCCCTTTGAAGTATATTCTCTGCCGTTTCATCAGGCCTGGCATAAGCATACTTTTTCTTCTTTACGCGTATAACAGAATGGATTCCCAGTTTCTTCATAATCCGGTGGACTCTGTTTTTACTGTAACATGTGTGGTTGAAATGGTTGATCCAGGATGTCATCCTCCGATATCCCAAGATATGGTTGAAGCGTTCATCATACTCCTTGATGAGCCCTGCAAGCCTGACATTTTCAAGTTCTTCCTCCGGCACTGCCCTGTGCAGCCATTTATAATAAGCAGCTCTTGATATTTCAAGATGCCTGCACATCCATTCTATACTCCATTTTTTCTCTGTATGAAAATGTCTGACTGTTAAATATTTTGATTCATGACGTAACTTCCCAAGCCTCACATCCTTTCGTATTCTTTCACTTTTTTTAACAGTTCAACTACCATATCCTTTTCTTCCAGCTGGCGTTTCAACCGTAGATTTTCGCGCCGTAAACGTTCCAGTTCATTTACCTCATCATCCGTTTTGCGGTGTCCCCTCCTGTCTGTTAATCCGTCCTCTCCATTGGCATCATATTTCTTTACCCATGAATAAACCTGGCTGTAAGAAACACCATGCTTTGCTGGCGTATTCTTATAATCACGGTTATGGCTGATACAATAATTGACAATCTCTTTGCGTTCTTCAAAAGTTGTTTTTCTCCCTGCTTCTACGCATTTTATTTTGAATTCTTTAGAATAAGTTCTGTTCTTTTTATGACAAAACGCGGATATTCCATGAATCCTGTATTCGTTAATCCATCCCCTTAGTGTCGAATAACCTATTCCATACTTATCGGCAAGGAAGTGAACAGAACCTGTCCCGTCAATATATTCTTGTGATACCCTGGCTCTGAATTCGGGTGAGTGTTTTGATCTTGGCATGAAAAATACCTCCAAAGTAACAGATTTTTATATTTAATCTGTCTACTTTAGAGGTATCATATCAAATAGCGACGTCTGATGTAAAAATTAGCTTTTCACTGTTTGGGGTAGAGCCGTTTTTATGGTTCTCCCTTTTCTGTTTGCAATATAGCATATCTGGCAAAGAGGTTCAAGAGTTTTTTATATTTCTTCTTTTGTATCCCTCATTACAAAAATCCCTTTAAAATCACAATTTAGAATGTTGGCTATCTGACAGCTATAGGAATCAGAAACAATGCCATTTGCCATATAAGGCGAGCCAAAGATAGGAATAATAAAAATTATGAAAAATAGAATATGACTTTAGCAATGGAAATTTTGAAAGATGAACAGCGTCATACCCAGTTTTGGTTTATCGTTTTTTGGTAATGCTTGTATCGGTAGTTATTAACAGCGTTACAGGAAAGGCAGGGCGGCAAAATACGCATACCGAGAAGAACAAACGGTAAGACGCATTGAGGACATGGGACGGAGGGGCATGGCGGAAAAACGAAAAGACAGCAAAGGGCGCAATGGAGAATATTAAACAGGATGCAGGGGAGAAGATACCGTTGTCAGAAGATGAAATAAAAAGGCTGATAGATTTTTGCATAAACAGCGGTACATATTCCGCCTATGTTCTATTCCTTACGATCGCAATCGGCACTTGTCTGAGGTGTGGGGAACTTACTGACCTGACGTGGGGCAATATAGACATGAAAAACCGTACAATCAGAGATTCATAAAATTTTCACACAATTTTAGCACTCACCTATTGACAGTGCTAACAACGCGTGTTATATTTCAGATAGAACAAAGCAAATTCGCATATTCTGCCGCATATCGCGCAGAATATCCAAAAAGCCCTACGCAGGAGGTGTTGTTATGAACATACAGAAATTCACGCAAAAGTCAATCGAAGCCATCAACAACTGCGAAAAATTAGCCTACGAATACGGCAATCAGGAAATCGAACAGGAGCATCTGTTAGTTGCCTTAATGCAGCAGGAGGACGGTCTGATTCCCAAAATGATTGAAAAAATGGAAATCAACACGGCCCATTTTTCCGAAAACGCCGTCCGGCAACTGGAAAAACGCGTTAAAGTATCCGGCGGACAGGTATATATCGGCCAGGCATTAAACAAAGTTTTAATCAGCGCTGAAGACGAAGCAAAGCAGATGGGAGACGAATACGTTTCCGTCGAGCATTTATTCCTTGCCCTGATAAAATACCAAAACCCTGCAATCAAAGATCTTTTCAGGGAATATTGCATTACAAGAGATCGTTTTTTAAAAGCGCTTTCTACCGTCCGCGGCAACCAGAGAGTCACTTCGGATAATCCGGAAGCTACTTATGATACCCTGGAAAAATACGCCACGGATTTAGTTGCCAGGGCAAAAGATCAGAAAATGGATCCGGTCATCGGCAGGGATTCCGAAATCCGAAACGTGGTCCGGATTTTATCCCGTAAAACCAAAAATAACCCCGTCTTAATCGGGGAACCCGGCGTCGGCAAAACAGCCGTTGTGGAAGGCTTAGCGCAGAGGATTGTCCGGGGCGACGTGCCGGAAGGCTTAAAAGAAAAGAAATTATTTGCCCTCGATATGGGCGCGCTCTTAGCCGGGGCAAAATACCGCGGCGAGTTTGAGGAACGGTTAAAAGCCGTTTTAGACGAGGTAAGAAAATCAAACGGCCAGATAATTCTGTTCATAGACGAACTGCATACCATTGTAGGAGCAGGCAAGACAGACGGCGCAATGGACGCGGGAAATATGCTAAAGCCCATGTTAGCGCGCGGCGAACTGCACTGCATCGGGGCGACCACCTTAGACGAATACCGCCAGTACATTGAAAAGGACGCCGCCTTAGAACGGCGGTTCCAGCCCGTTATGGTTGACGAGCCGACCGTAGAGGACACCATTTCCATCCTGCGCGGGTTAAAAGAACGCTACGAGGTATTCCACGGCGTAAAGATTGCAGACGCCGCGCTGGTATCCGCGGCCGTACTGTCAAACCGATATATATCCGACCGGTTTTTGCCGGACAAAGCAATCGACCTGGTAGATGAAGCCTGCGCTTTAATAAAAACGGAACTTGATTCTATGCCCAGCGAATTGGACGAATTAAACCGGCGCATTATGCAGATGGAAATCGAAGAGACGGCGCTCAAAAAAGAAGAAGACCGTTTAAGCAAAGAACGCCTTGCGGCTTTACAGAAAGAACTGGCCGAATTAAAGGATGCGTTTTCGGCACAAAAAGCGCAGTGGGACAATGAAAAGAAAAGCGTTGAACACGTCCAGAAGCTGCGCGAGGAACTGGAAAATATCAAAAGCCAGGTAAAACAGGCACAGCAGAACTACGATCTGGAAAAGGCGGCGGAACTGCAGTACGGCAGGCTGCCGCAGGTACAAAAAGAACTTGAGGCCGAGGAAGCCAGGACAAAAGGCGAAAGCTTATCCCTTGTGCATGAAAATGTCAGCGAGGATGAAATCGCGCGGATTATTTCCCGCTGGACCGGGATTCCGGTTGCAAAGCTGACCGAGAGCGAACGCAATAAAACGCTGCACTTGGACGAAGAACTGCACCGGCGCGTCATCGGGCAGGACGACGGCGTAACCAAAGTAACGGAAGCGATTATCCGTTCCAAAGCCGGTATTAAAGATCCGACGAAGCCGATCGGTTCCTTCTTATTTTTAGGGCCTACCGGGGTAGGGAAAACCGAGCTTGCCAAGGCGCTGGCGGAAAGCCTTTTTGACGACGAAAGCAATATGGTGCGCCTGGATATGTCCGAGTATATGGAGAAATATTCCGTTTCCCGCCTGATTGGGGCGCCTCCCGGATATGTCGGATACGATGAAGGCGGACAGCTTACGGAAGCCGTAAGAAGAAGGCCCTATTCGGTTGTGCTGTTTGATGAAGTGGAAAAAGCGCATCCGGACGTTTTTAACGTATTGCTGCAGGTACTCGACGACGGCAGGATTACCGATTCCCAGGGCCGTACCGTGGATTTTAAAAATACAATTATTATCATGACTTCAAATTTAGGTTCTTCATATCTTTTAGAACATATGAAAGAAAACGGCCAGATAAGCCCCGAGGCGGAATCGGCTGTCATGGAGGAACTAAGAAGAAACTTCCGGCCGGAATTTTTAAACCGTCTGGATGAAATGATTCTGTTTCGGCCGCTGACAAAGGCAAACATTGGAAACATCATCCATCTTCTGCTGGCGGAACTAAACGGGCGTTTAAAAGATCGGGAAATCAAAGTGGAACTTTCCGGAACGGCGAGGGCGTATATCGCAGAGCACGGCTATGACCCGGTATTCGGCGCAAGGCCCCTAAAGCGGTTTTTGCAAAAGCATGTGGAAACCCTTGCCGCCAAGCTGATTTTGGCGGACAAGGTAAGCGGCGGCAGCATAATCTGGATTGACGAAAAAGACGGGGCGCTTACGGCGGAAGTGAAAAAAGTGGATTTTTAACCGTTTCCTGCATATAGTTAAGATAAGAGAATTATGAAGCAGTGGTCGCATGAAAAAAATTCGCAATTTTCTTTTGGGGCTGGATCTGATGCTTGCCTGCATTCTGGCCGGGACAGCGGCAGAGAAGGGCATGGGCCTTTTGGTAAGAGGAAGGGTAGACGGAATGAAAAACCAGCCGGTTATGCAGATAAACAGGACGTTTGATAAAGTGTTAGACGAAAGCACGCAGGATCTGGCAAAGAAAAAAGTTGCCCTGACATTCGACGACGGCCCGAATGCAATTTATACGGAGGGGCTTCTGGCAGGCTTAAAGGAACGCGGCGTGCAGGCAACGTTTTTTTTGCTGGGAAAGGCTGTGGAAATTTCGCCCAGGCTTGTTGAGCAGATGCACAAAGACGGCCATCTGATTGGGAACCATTCTTATGAGCACGTGAATCTAAGCAGTTTAAGCGACGAAGCCGCAATCGCCCAGGTCGATAAGACAAACGAGGCAATCCATCAGGTGACCGGGGAATATCCGGAGTACATCCGTCCGCCGTACGGGTGCTGGAAAAGCAACCTGGATTACGAAACAACGATGATTGAAGTACTTTGGAACGTCGATCCGCTGGACTGGAAAACGGACAATGCGGCTGCCGTTGTGGAACGCGTGATAAACGAGGTGCAGGAAAACGATATTATCCTGCTGCATGACTCGTCGGAATCTTCGGTGAACGCGGCTTTTGAAATTATTGATAAGCTTACGGCACAGGGGTATGTGTTTGTTACGGTGGATGAAATCTTATTTGATTGAATATGAAGACGCGCGTGTTTTAGCATCTCCAAAAATAGTACCAAAATATAAAAAAAATTCCATATTTTTTTATGGAATTTTTTTATATACTAAATCCAGAATGCCGTTTTGTACAAATATGGTGCGGATCCGTTTGCCGATTGCAGCATCAAACAAAAACGGGAAAAAAGGAGGCAATGAATCAGATGAATGCAAAGAAATGTCTGAGTGGTATGCTGGTTTTGGCGATGGTTTTGAACACGGGCGCACTCGACGTGTCTGCAGCAGGCCCGCAGAAAACAGAAGAACCGGTGACACAGATTGTGTCGGATCCGGAGACGGTTTATGTCAATGCATATGATGCGGGGGAGCGTTCCATGTCCTTTAATGACCACTGGCGGTTTTACCTGGGAGAGTTAAACGGGGCGGAAGCGGTTATGTACAATGATTCCGCCTGGAAAAACGTGGATTTGCCGCATGATTACAGCATTGATCAGGGGTACAGCACGGCGGCCCCGGCGGAACAGGAAAGCGGCTATGTTTTAGGCGGGACCGGATGGTACCGGAAAAGCTTTTCCCTTTCAGAGGATATGGCGGGGAAGGAACTGAGCATTGATTTTGACGGCGTCTATATGAATGCGACCGTATACTTAAACGGAAAACAGCTGGGGACGCACCCGTATGGTTACACGCCGTTTTCTTTTGCGCTGCCCGGCGAAGATCTGCATTACGGAGGGCAGGAAAATATCCTGGCAGTTAAAGTGGAGCATAAGCAGCCGTCAAGCCGCTGGTATTCCGGATCCGGAATTTACCGCGACGTCACGCTGACAGTAACCGATCCGGTGCATGTGGGGTGGTTTGGGACAACCGTAACCACGCCGGATATTGAGGAAGGAACGGGCACGGTCTGTGTATCGGCTTCCATACAAAACGACAGCGGCAGCGACGTTTCGGTTTCCGTACGCCAGCGCGTGTATGAAGCGGGCGGCACAGAGCCTGTGGCAGAGGGGGAAAAATCTGCGGCGCAAACTATAGCCGCGGGGGAAACGGCGGATATTGCCGGTACGGTAACGGTTGCGTCCCCGAAGCTTTGGTCTTTGGAACAGGCAAACCTTTATACCGTGCGTACCGAAGTATACGCAGGGGATACGCTTGTAGATTCCTACGATTCGGATTTCGGGTTCCGCTGGGTGACGTTTACAAAAGACAACGGATTTTTTATAAACGGAAAAAACGTCAAGTTAAAAGGCGTATCCATACACCACGACCAGGGCGGCTTGGGCGCGGAAGCCTGGGAACGTTCCATTGAAAGACAGGTGGAAAAGCTGATACAGATGGGGGCCAACGCCATCCGCGTTACGCATAACCCGGCGTCACAGGTTTTAATTGATATCTGTGACCGCAAAGGCGTGCTGCTGGTGGAAGAGGCGTTTGACTGCTGGCTGTCCGGAAAAGCGGGCAATACGGAAGATTTCGGGAAATGGTTTGCCGAACCAATCGAGGAGGGCAACCGGATTATAGGCGGCGCGGGCTGTACGCAGTGGGCCGAGTTTGATTTGAAGGCCATGGTAAAACGCGGGCGCAACCATCCTTCCATTATCATGTGGAGCCTTGGGAACGAAGTATTCCAGCAGTTAATCGACAGCAGTAACAACGGACGGTTCCCGGATGTGGCGAAAGATTTGATCCGCTGGACGGGCGAAGAAGATACGACGCGTTTCGTGACGTTTGGAGACAATCAGATGAAAGGCGCGGTCAACAACGACAACAATATCGCTACAAGGACGGCAAATGTTATTGGCGCGGCAAGCGAATACGGCGATGTGCCGGGCGGCCTGGTTGGCTTTAACTACGGAAGCATGGGGCAGATCCAGCAGGGGTACGAAAAAGGCTGGCATGTATACGGTTCAGAAACGGCGTCCTCTATTAACAGCCGCGGCGTATACGACCGCAAAACAAACGGCGGGGACGGCGGCAAGGGAGACAAACGGCTGACGTCTTACGATAAGAGCAGGGTAAGCTGGGGGCATCTGGCAAGCGACGGGCTGTATATTACGCTGCGCCAGCCCTTTAATGCAGGTGAATTTGTCTGGACGGGCTTTGACTATATCGGCGAGCCTACCCCGGATAACTGGCAGGGGCCGGGCGCGAACGGTACATGGCCGAATATTGCAAAAAACTCTTATTTTGGCATTATTGACACGGCTGGTTTCCCGAAGGACAGCTTTTATCTGTACCAGAGCCAGTGGAATGGCAACGTACATACGCTGCATGTGCTTCCGGTATGGAACCGGGATGAAATCATGCTCGATAGCGGCAACCGGGCGGAGGTTGTGGTTTACAGCGACGCTCCGGTGATCAAACTTTATTTAAACGGGAAAGAAGTCGGTTCTGCAACGGCAGAACGGACCGATACGCCGACCGGCGGCTATCAGAATTATACGGCTGGCACAGGATGCTTTGATACGTCTAAAGCAAACAAAGGTTCCGGCAGTTCTTTGTATGCAACGTTTCTCGTACCCTACGAAGAGGGAAAACTGGAAGCAAAAGCGTTTGAAGCAGACGGCACGTCCGAAATAACGGAAACAGACGGACGCAGTTTTGTCGAGACAACCAAACCGGCGTCCAAACTGAGCATTTCGGCAGACCGCAAAGAGATTACGGCAGATGGAAAAGATTTAAGCTATATTACAATTGACGTGACGGATGCGTCCGGCAGGTTCGTAAACGGCGCAGAGCCAGAGGTAACAGTATCTGTAGAGGGAGCCGGTAAACTTCTGGCGCTGGACAATGGCGTACAAAACGATGTGACGCCGCACGGCGATCCGACGAGAAAAGCGGGAAAGGGCAAGCTTTTAGCCATCGTACAGTCTTTGGATAAAGCGGGCAGTTTTACCGTGACGGCAAGCGCGCCAGGCTATCAGGAAGTAAAAGAGAAAGTAACTACAACGGCGTCAGAAGACGATCCGCAGGAAAAGCATGTGGTCAGCTATGAGATTTCCCGCAATTATTATCTTAAGCCGGGAACGCTTCCGGCGCTTCCAGGGACGGTTACGGTAAATTATTCAGATGATACGTCGGAACGAAAGGCCGTTTCCTGGGGAGATATCCCGTCAGGGGAAGAGACGTATTCTGTCAGCGGAACGATCGCGGATTTAAATGTCAGCATACAGGTAAACATAATGGAAATCAAAGACGTTGCAGGAATACTGAATTATTCTGCCGCAATCGGAAAAGACGCGGAAATTTCCCTTCCGGCGTCGCGTCCGGCGGTACATTCGGACGGAAGCATTATGACGGCGGAGTTTCCGGTTGCCTGGGAAGAACCGGGGGATCTTACGGCGACGACGGGTACAAAGGAAGTAAAAGGAACGGCGGATGTATTTGGCGAAAGTTTTGCCGTAACCGCAAAGGTGCGCGTTACGTCGGGCGGTTACAAAGACGGCGACGAAGCGCTGCCAAACGTGCCGGAGATGTATATAAACGGCGTATCAAGCGCGCAAAACAGCGGCGTTGCGGATACTCTGGCCAAATTAAGGGACGGTAAGACGGCAAAAACGGATATTGCGTGGAGCGGTCGGGGGACGCTGGATTTCCGTCTGGACACGGCAATTGAATTAAAAGATTTTACCTTATATTTAAAAGATACGGCGCCTGTTTCAAGCACGATGAAGGTGTATTCTTCCAGCGACAACGGCGCAAACTGGACAGAGGCAGGGTGCAAAATCAGCAACCGAAAAGAAGACGGCGTTACGGTACGTACGCTGTCCCCGTCTCAGACGGTTTCCGAAACATGGTTCAGGCTGGAATTTGAAAAAATCACGACGCTTCTGGAACTTAAGATGAATACGCGTATCCCGCAGTTTTTCGTAGGGGAAGACGCGGCGCTTTCTTCGCTTTGTGTGGGAGGCCATACCGCAGACGCGGCGACGCTTGCAAAAGGCTGGTACGGCGTATCCGAAACGGATTTAAACCAAACCGATGTAAAGGCGGCAGGCAAAGATAATGCGAGCGTTACCGTTCTTCCCAAAGACGGCGGCAATATTATCCGCGTTGTATTGGAATCGGAAGATCATAAGGAACGCGGCGTTTACCAGATTTTGTTAGGGGAAGACAATACCAGGGTGGATAATGCGAACGACGATTCTTTTGATTATCCGTATAAGGACATGACGCTTTCGGCGCCAAGCTGGCATGGGGACGAGCCGCCTGCAAAAGCAAATGACGGCAGCAACGGTACGATCTGGCACAGCAGGTATGGAGACAGCGGATCGGGGGAAAAAGATCTGACCGGCCGCGCGGATCTGCGCTATCTGCAGATCGAATTAAAAGAGACGACAAAAATAAAAGGGCTGCGCTATATGCCTCGCCCGTCAGATAAAAACGGCATTGTCCTGTCATACCGGATTGAAACCAGCACGGACGGGACAAACTGGACGAACGCGGCGGAAGGAACCGGATGGAATACGGCAGTGGAATGGAAAATGGCGCAGTTTGACGCCGCCGATGCGAAATATATCCGTCTGTACGGAGTGGAAACATCTGATAACAGCGGCAAAGTAAGCAACGAGTTTATGTCCGCGGCCGAAGTCAGGGTACAGTGCGCGCCCAGTGAAATTTATGCCGGCAATACGCTCGTGGAACTTTCCGGTGATGAACAGGAAACAGATTATACCGGGCGGGAAATCAAGCCGGAGCCGGTGGTTACTTACAAAGCTTCTGCGGATGCGCAGGGAATTGTCTTAAGGAACGGGACCGATTATAAATTAAGTTACCGCAATAACATAGAACCGGGCGCGGCGACAGTCGTTGTAACGGGCATGGTGAACTATACGGGCGTCGTGGAAACCGGGTTTACGATCCATGCGGCTGAAGCGGAGGTTACGGGCTACGAGGAAGTCAGCGTAACGACGGCAAAAGACGAGTATCCCGCGCTGCCGGGTACGGTGACAGCCATAACGACAATCGGCGGGCAGCTTATGGAAGTCCGTTGGGACAGCATCAGCGGCAATGCGTTAAAGAAAACAGGCGCGTTTACCGTATACGGAACCGTACCGGAAACAAATGCGCGCGTAGCGGCTAAGGTTACGGTATGCGACGTGATCGGCGCAGAGCATATTACGGTTGCTGCGGCTGCGGGCGCTGCGCCTGCGTTGCCGCAACAGGCAGCCATTTATTACAGCAATGGCGATATTGTAAAGCAGGATGTAAAATGGAATGTACCGGAAGGCGGATTTGATGCGCCGGGCATGGTTACGGTAAACGGAAAAGCCGGGAAAACAGACGTTATCGCTACGGTGCGCGTTGCGCAGGCGGCAGCGGATGCAAACAATACGCCCGCCTGGGTAAATCTGGCGTTAAATGAAAACGGTATTAAGGCCGCAAGAGAATGGCCGAGGACATTTGCCTATGTTTCCGCTTCGGATGATCTGGCGCATCATGCGACGGACGGCGTAAAGCTTTTTGCAAGCGGAACAGGCAAAAGTATCTGGAGCGACTGGGAAGACGGCGTGTACCATACGAATGCAAATGCAGATGTAAACGCTTCGGATCGCCTGCCGTTTGTGGCGACTGCTTTCGGCGAAAAAGGAGAATCCGGGGAAGGCGATCAGAAAAAATATACCGTGAACAAAGTTTCCGTCGGATTTATGGAAGAAGACGGATCGGCCCAAAATAAAGTGCGCCTGCCAAAGGACTATAAGATCGAATATTACAGCGGCAATAACGGCGTAATCGCGGCCAACCGGCTGGGCAACGACAGCACAAGCGCGAACGGAGGCTGCAGCGGCGTTAAGGGCTGGGCGGCAGATAACCCCATTAAGGCATACGACGGCTGGACTGAGGTAGAGTACATTGACGGCAAACCGGCCGTACCGTCCCTGGACAACTTTAAGCAGATGCAGGACATAGCGTTTCGGCCGGTTGAAACAACGGCAATCCGCATTACGCTTACGCCTCAGGATAAGAACTGGACGGGGTTGGAAGAGTTTGAAGTATATTACGAGCCGGTTATAAGATTTGACAGCTATGAAATTACGCGGATAAGCTTGGATGGAAACAACGTGCTGGAGCAGTTTGACCCAGAAACAAAGACGCTGGAACTGGATACGGAATCAGGCGTCATTACGGCGGAAGCGACGGACAATGCGTCTGTAACCATATTGGAAGCCGTAAACGGCACGGCAAAAATCATCTTCCTCCCGGAGAACGGAGATCAGACGAAGAAACAGGAATATACGGTAAAATTCCGCCATACGGCAGATGAGGAAACGTATCTGGTTGCTTCCGAAGAAACGGAAGTAGATACGCCCGGGCGGGCTGCCGCCGGTGAAACCGTTATATTTTCTGCAAAAGCGGGCTATGAATTTGTGCAGGCTCCGGTAATTGTACGGAGTGATACAAAAGAGCCGACGGGCATTACGGTGACCCAAACCGGCAGCGTTTACCGTTTTGTTATGCCGGCTTACGGCGTAACCATCCAGGGAAGCTTAAAAGAACAGGAAAACGGGTATTATACCGTAACCTTTGATTCTGGCGGCGGTTCATTTGTAGCGCCTCAGAAAGTTCCGGTTAAAGCCGGCGTTGCGGCAGAGCCGCATGCCCCAACAAAACGCGGCTACGATTTTGCAGGATGGTACAGCGATCCGGCTCTTACAACGGCATGGAACTTTGCTTCCGCCGTTACGGGCGATATGACGCTTTATGCGAAATGGGATCCGGCGGATATTGTGATAAATACCGGTATCCCGGCATATCTGTTTGGAAACGGCGATTATAAACTGCCGGAAAAAATCAACATTTCCGTTACCGGAGAAACGTTTGATACGGCGGTTGACTGGAATGAGGCTGACGCAGCCGCCCTGCTTGATGCGACGGAACTTGGGGCATATACGGTAAGAGGTATCCTTACCGGCTTTGAGAACAGGGAGATTACCGTACAGGTAACCGCGTCCCCTGCAAATATCGTTTATTTTGCAGACTGCGGCGCGGACGAATTTACGGAACTTGGAAAACTGCTTACGGACGCGAATCAGGCAACTATAAAGAATACCGTACCGGACGGCGCATACGGCGAAAACGCCGGATGGGGTTATACAAATCCGCAGGCCGAACTGGAAGTAAACGGCAGCGGGGACGCCTTTGGCACGATCCGGAATTTCAAAGGCGGGAATAACGGGAAAACCCTTACATATCAGTTTGCACTGGATGCAGGCACTTATGAAGTGACCGCGGGTTATTACGATCCGTGGGCTCAGTGGGCGGCAGATTTTCGCCACGCAAAAATTTCAGTAACCGATTTGGACGGCGCAGAGATAGCGGTAAAAGAAGATCACCATATCAGCGGAAAAGAGACGGTGACATTTACAGAAGTTACGCTGGATAAAAAAGGCGGCGTCTGTGTCAATACAGCCCCGCTGAAATCCGGGAACGACAGATGCGACGTTATGATAAGCTTTATCGTAATCCGAAAAACAGCCGATTTTACAAATGAAAAAGCAGCGCTTTCTTTGGCGGTCGCCATTGCGGAAAGGCTTTTAGAAGAAAACTACACGCCAGAATCCTACGCCGTACTTTTGGCGGCGGTTGCGCAGGCCAGGGAAATTTTAAAAGCGGGCGCTTCTACGGAAGAAGAGATACAGGCGGCAACCGGCGCCATTGCGGATGCAATCGCGGGCCTAAAATCTGCAAAGGAAGCGGAAAACGAGCAGTTAAAGAACGATTTGGCTGCAGTCTTGGGAGAATTAAACAGCGTCCGCGGCCAAGTAACAGAACTGGAAAAACAGCTTGGGGAAGCAAATATAAGTATTGGGAACCTGGAAAAAGACATTGCGGCGAAGGAGAAGGAAATTACCGGTTTAACGAATCAGGTAAAAGAAAAGCAGGACGCGTTAAAAGAAGCAAATGAAGCGCTTGCGGATTTGCGCTCTGAATTAAACGAGTCAAACAGCGATAACGCGCAGCTTGCGGTCCGGATTTCGGAAAAGGAGACCGAAATCAGCATCTTAAACGACAAGATTGCGGCTTTGAACAGCCAGATAGAGACACAAAAAGATCAAAAAGACATTTTGCTGGAAGAGTTAAAAGCCTTAAAAGAAGAAGCAGGCGTTTTGGATATAAAATTAATTTCTGCACAGGCCCGGGTTGCGGAACTGGAAGGCATAGCGGTTCGGCTTGAAAAAGAAGCGGACGACGTCAAAAACCAGCTTGCACAGGCCAAAGACGAAATTCAAAGGCTATTAAACGCGCAGGTGCACAAACCTTCCGGCACGCCGTTAAAAGTGGGCGATAAAACAGATTTCCGGGGCGTAATGTACCGCGTAACGGATGCGAAGAAGAAACTGGCGGAAGCATACGACGTATCGAACCGGAGCCTTTCTTATATTCATGTCATGCATGCGGTAAAGATCGGCGGCGTAACCTGTAAAGTAACTTCTGTTGCAAACCATGCGTTTGAAGACATGAAAAAGCTGCGCAAGGTATTGATTGGAAGATACGTAACGTCCATCGGCAAAAAAGCATTCTGCGGGGATGCGAAACTGGCAAGCATTACCATTCGGAATAAGAAGCTTTCCAAAGTCGGCAAAAACGCATTTAAGGGCATATCTGCAAAGGCGAAAGTTTATGTTCCGAAAAGCAGGCAGAAAGAGATACGCAGGCTTCTGAGTGGAAAAGGAATGAAAAAAACGGTTCTGATTATGACTGAGAAAAGGTGATAATTACAGAATAAAGGTATGATGGGGGCAAGCCTCTCCTGCCGGTGGCAGGGGAGGCTTGTTTGCTGTGAGGAAATGAAATCAAGTCCCATGAAAATATTTTAGGATGGCTTCTGAAGATGGAAGAAAGACAACGTATTGTTTTTTGGATGAAAAACAAAAAATTGAGATCAGTGAAAGTGCGCTAAATTCCCCTATACAGGGCGAAATGTTACCGGAAGAGAAAATTGCAAACGCTTACAAAGAACAGTTGGATGAATTGTATTCATCATTACTTTCTTCCATTTTAGAACAACATTTTAGTTTTTTTGAGCGGTTAATAGTAGATTTGCTTATAAAAATGGGATATGGGTATGACTCCGATTCTGGAATGGCTGTTGGCGGCCCCCATGATGGGGGAATAGATGGTATCATAAGTGAGGACAAGTTAGGTCTTGATTTGATTTATCTTCAGGCAAAGCGATATAAAGAGAGCCAAAAAGTTGGAAGCAAAGATTTACAGGCTTTTGTTGGGGCAATGAAAAGCGTTCAGAAAGGTGTTTTTATTACGACGTCTTCTTATACAAAAGGTGCAATCAGGTATGTAGAAGAGCAGCAGCAAAAAAATTTGAAAATCATAGATGGGAAGTTACTTGCGGAATTAATGGTTAAATACGAAATTGGAGTTAAGAGCCAACAGTTGTTTCATATATTTAAACTGGATACGTCTTATTTTGAATAATTAAAATGGGACAAGGGTAGTAAAAGTATTTTGTTGGATTTTATAAATAAATGTCTGAAATGGAAGAATCATGTTGAAAAGAATGTATTATATCTATATAATAGAATGAAAGGAAAAGAACAGGAACACAATGTTTTGTTTATAGTCAGTTTTATAGAGATATCAGAACGTGCTTGAAAAATTATTTGTCAGAATGTATTTTCTAACACGCTCTGACTGATTTTGGGGCAAAAGGAGAATTTTATGGCAAGTTGTAAGTTTTCAAATGAACTAAATCGGCTTCGTAAATCCTCAAGTGATTCAATTGATGATATAGAGGAGTTTGATTCATTTAAAAAGTATATGCATGTTGTTAGAACTGCTGAGGTAGATTTGAAGGAACTGCTTCGTAAAATTAATGCGTCCGGGAAAAAGACGCTTGTTCTTTTGTGTGGAAGCGCAGGGGATGGGAAATCGCACCTTCTCTCATATCTTAAAAATGCAGATGAAGAAAAATTGCTTGAGAAATACCATGTTTACAATGATGCGACAGAAAGCAGTTCCCCTTCCAAAACCGCTATTGAGACGTTGAGTGATTTTCTCACACCTTATAAGGATGAAAATCTACAAGAACCCGGTCAAAACATTATACTGGCAATTAATCTGGGTGTGCTGAGTAATTTTATTGAATCTGAATATGGTGCTTCATTCCGCTTATTAAAAAAATATGTTGAACAGAATCATATACTCACTACACAGGTCAATAAAAAAGAATATGATGAAAACAGCCATTTTCAGCATGTTAGTTTTTCTGATTACCATATGTACAGTCTTTCGGCAGATGGGGTTCATGCGGGGTATATGGAACGTATTCTGGAAAAAGTATTTCATCCCCGGGAAGAAAATTTATTTTATCAGTCGTATCTGAAATCATGTTCATCTTGTCCGCTCTCACAAAAGTGTCCGGTAAAAAAGAACTACGAGTATATGAGAAAGACAGAACGACAGAGATTTGTAGCAGAACTTCTTGTTAAGACTACGATTCAGGATAAGGTGATCCTCACTACAAGAGAAATACTAAATTTTGTATATAACATTTTAATATCGCGGGATTTTAGTTACGAGAAATTTCAAAAAATTCTTTCAAATGAGTCTGAATATCTGAAAGAATTTTTAAAACAAATTACGCCTGCATTGTTGTTTGATTCTACGGATGTAACAGTGTTAATGAATATATTAAAAAAATACGATCCGCTTTTGTCCAGATCGGAACATGCAGATGAAGATGCAATCTCATATTATGTAAGAGCTGATATTTCTTCTGAAATCATGAAAGCATTTGCAGAGAATGCGTTTGGAGATGTTATTTGTGATGTTGATGTGATTAAAAAAATTAAGAATGATAAAGTCCTGAAAGCCAGTATTTATTGATCGTCCGTGTTCATTCCATTGAAGAGGGAGGGGCCAAGGAGGAACTATACGGCAGATATTTACAGGATTTATTTTGGTATAATTCCGGAAAATATAAAAATCTTGGTTCATTGTATGGGATGGTTGAAAAGGCTGTTACACAGTGGTGCGGAAGTGATGGAGACGGTAATTTATGTTTAGATAATAGACAGAATGAATTTTATTTATATGAGAAGGTTAAGTTTGAGCCCAGTATTCATCATATACCAAGTCCGGTAGAAGCGGATGAATTGCAACGGTTTATCCCAACAGTTTTGGTAGCGTTTGAAGATCCATCCGGTGATGTGATTAAGTTGGATATTGATTACTCTCTTTACCAGTTGTTGTATAAGCTGAACCAGGGATATATTCAAACAGCGAATGATAGAAACAATTATGCGGATTTTATCAGTTTTGTGAATCGTATGTTACAAACAGGATCTTTAACAAAGAACATAGTAGTACGTTCCGAACATGGTAAGAAGGCGGTTGTTTCACGGGGGATGTTCGGATATAAGTTTAAGGTGGTGGAGTAATGGGTTACAGATTCAGTGAAGAAAAATTTATAAAGAACTTTAATGCTAAAGATACGCAATTAAGAGCTGCCGATTCCAGGAGACTTACGCATAAACATGATGATCAGTTTAAATTATTTCCTTATAAAACAACTAAAAAAACAAAAGATCCGGTTATAACAGAACTTGAGGATGTAGTCAGTGGATTTTTTCGGGACACATTAAACAAAAAAATAGAGCCAATCGAGTTTGAGGGATTGTGTACAGAACTTTTAGAAGAAATAGAAATAAAGGAAGCAGATTTAAATTACTTTAGGGATTTGCTGCAAAATATGTTTTTTACAGGCGATAGTTTTTTTGCTGATAATATTGGTCTTTATCCGTATCAGACAGTCTTACATAAAAGTGCAGAAAATCTGGCTCACTTCTTGTTTTCGATTTTTGGGATGGATCAGTCGGATTGCGAGAACATAGAACGGGAAAAAAATAGATACAAATTTAATGTGTTAGAAGAAATGGTCATAAAAACAATAGAAGCTAAAAAAGTTTCTAAGGCAGACCGGCAGATGCCATATTTCGCAGTGAAAAGAGATATACAAAACAGATTTAAAAGTGATTTTTATTTCATGCTCGAAATGGGAATGACGTCATTGGAAGACTTTTCTAATTTGTTTTCGGTATATTATTTTTTCTATACATCACAGACCTGTATTATTTTAGACCATTTTTGTACGGGAAGAAGAGATGGGGAGGTTCCATTTTACTATGCTTTAGATTGGGAGAGAGTGAGTAAAAACAGATTGTGTTGTGAAGAAGGGTGGGAAAAATTAAAAGGAAGTATAACTCATATGTTCAGCCATGCAATTACTTTAGAAGTGCTGAATCAGACGTCTGAAGAGGAAATGTATGATTACATTACTTTTGGTGAACTGGCAGAAGCAAACGCAGAAACAGATGCTTTGTTAGCAGAAGAAATAACAAAAGCTGAATCAGTATATTGCTCCTATATAGGAGATTATAAAGGCTTTGAGCAGATTGGAAATCAACCAAGCAGTTCAAAAACAGAGAGTGCAATCAGGCATTTATATAAGTGCATTGAGTTGCAGTTTTTGAATACGGAGAGAAAAGGAGCAAATCAGTCTTATAACGAAAAATTTTTGGATTTTTGTAAAACCCGTTGGATTAAAAATCGAAAGAAGTCGGGGTTAGTCCTCAACCTTACAGAACGCGATATTATTTTCCTGACAAAAATCTGCTTACGGAATAAAGTGAAAATCAGATTAAATGATTTGTTTATAGAGTATGAAAAAAGAGGATTTTATCTGGATGAGACGTCAAAAGAACATCTGCAGGAATTTTTTACAAAATTGAATTTAATTGAAAAAAAGAGCGATAGTGGAGATGCACAATATGTTAAACGAATTTTATAATTTTATTGCAAAGGAAATTAATGGTTTCTTTCAAACCGAAGCATCTAAGAAAACATTACTGAAGGGCGAGAGTTTTTGTTTGAAATTGGATAACGATACTATGGTTACTCAGGTTTTTGAGGCATTGAGAATGCTGGCTGAATGCAATCGGACTATCGGTGAATACGTTTATTTATGTCCTGACGGAACGGAATATAAAACATATACCTTAAAGGTCATTGAGGACGAGGTAATTGTTGCTGCGCAAATCAATGGAATGACAAATGATTTTTTGTGTGCAACATTAAGAAATGATGCAAATAAGAAAAAGAAACCGCTTTTAATGATTTCCTCAAATCCTATTGATAGTGCAAAGAGTGGTTCGAATGATATGTCTGCCAGTGGAATGCCATTTTATGCCGAACAATTAATGTCTAAGATTCGTGCTATGGTTAAAATAAGTTCACAGCTTACGAATACGGAGAAAAGGATCCTTCGGTTTGAACTGGAACGTCGGGATGCAGATGTATTTAGCGATAAAGCGTCAATTTATGAATATCGTGATTTATTATCAATTATGAGCAGCGGAGAGATTGAGAAAAGTAATTTTCCGGGTTTCCGTCTTTTTTATGTGAATGGAAAGATAGAATATCAAAATTGTAAAGATGCCCAAATTGATCGTAATATAAAAGAAAATAATGCTCTGTATGAAAGAATAGACAGAGGAAACAGGTTCGGAAATCTTGAGTCGGAACTGAAAAATGTCTTTGAAGATGATATGATTCTTAAGATTGAAAAAGCATATAAAGAAGATGCTGAAAATTGGAGCAGTTCATTTGCGTATGCGGAAATTTTGGCTGCAAGGGAACGCAAGCAAGCCAAATTGGATAATCCGCTTAAGATTGAAGATGACGATATTATTGTATATGGAGAGCTGCCTTTCAATGTAATCCCTGCAAATGAAGGATTTATCATTCGCAACGACGGAGTGCAGGCTGCTAAAAAAAGAAATAAAAACATATTGATTTTTAACCCAAAGCATTATTCATCCATTCATATTCAGGTGGCATGTAATACAAAAATTGCAAAAAGCGGTATTTTTTCGGATGACGCAATATGTACAAAAGACGGTAAGAATATTCTGTTCAGATTTAAGAGAAAAGGAATCACCTTTCACAAGATTGAAATAAATGATGAAACAAATAAGGTAAAGTATGTATTTAAGATATGTATGATTGATATTGCGGCAGAGTATATGGATTCCACGGTGAAACATAGTTTTACGATTGCATATAAAAATAAAAAAGAGAACAGTCGAATCAAGTTGGCGGGAGTGGGAACGGATTTAATATTTAACAAAAACGCGGCTCAGGTTATTTCGTACAAGCTGGAAGATAATGAGATATATAGCTGTAAATATGAGGAAAAGCTTCACATCCATACTTCTGAGGAGGAATTATCTGATTATGGAAGCGGAATAAAAATTGATATTAATTTTGCGGGGATCCTGGTTCCGCTGATTCTATACCCGGATGAAGTGAAAAGCGTTGAAATAACTGGACGAAAAATTCTGAAAGAAAAACTTGCGGCAAAACGCAGCTTTGTGTTCGACAATGGGGCTGTTTTAAGTGAATCACAGGAATACTTTGTAAAAGCTAATTTGCTTCGTGAACTTAAGATAGAACAGGCTTTTATTGATAAGCAGGTTTTGGCAGGAGAAATAAAAAATTTTTATATATCAGATAAGGCTGACATGGAGCAATATGAATTGAAACTTCCGAATGGGCTAAAAGAGTCCTATCTGGAATTGCTTGCCGCATTCAAACAAATAAGAACGATTCCAACATTGGCGTATTTGGGAGGAGATTTGTTAAAATCTGTGAAAAAATATTTGCAGGAATTTGAAAACTGTTTCGCCGGCTTACAGGATGGGGAAAATCTTTCCTCTGAGCAGGAGGACGTTCTTTGTTTGGGAACGATTTCCGTAGGGAGGGAAGCAGACGAGATTTTGTTGACGCCATTTCATCCAATCAATTTGGCATATCAATTGGCATTGCTTGAAGAACACGGTTTGGAGGATGCTACGGATATTGTAATGGGCAGGCTAAATTCCATAAATCTTTTACCTTATATCCAGAGAGCAAAGAAAATTTACAAAGTTTCCAACCAATTATATTCTCAGGAATGGAAGTATTATGCGCCGGCTAAAAATAAAAAGTACAGAGGGAACAGGCGTTATATACCTAAGCTTGTGGAAGAGAAAATTTCAGAATTTATATCTCATTTTCGTTATATATTTGATGATATTTATAATAGGACAATTCGGATCAATCTTATAAACATGGGAGATTGCAGCGAGGTGTTTATTGGACTGGCCCAGTTTTTTATTCATGCAGTCAATCGGGACGCAGATGTGGACCGGCTTTTTAAATTAGAACTTCATATTTACACAGAAAATATTATAGGGAATGTTTTT
>OFFF01000889.1_pt1 | contig 20642 bp, 24 predicted proteins | sample 1521301 | NCBI WGS metagenome assembly OFFF01 (sample SAMEA3504101, study PRJEB24116) | mouse gut metagenome | biome: mouse gut; feature: mouse-associated habitat; material: faeces | place: Denmark | collected 2011
AGGGAGCGCAAAATGAACAATCGAATTGACGCGATTTATGCAAGACAGTCCATCGGCAAGAAGGATAGTATTTCTATCGAAAGTCAGATTGAGTTTTGCAAATACGAATTGAGGGGTGGAAACTGCCGGGAGTATCAAGACAAGGGTTACAGCGGTAAGAATACGGACAGGCCCCAGTTTCAAATGCTGGTGGAGGACATCAAGCGCGGGCTGATTGCCAGGGTGGTCGTTTATAAGCTCGACCGTATCAGCCGTTCCATTCTGGACTTCGCAAACATGATGGTGCTGTTCCAGGAGTACAACGTGGAATTTATTTCTTCCACGGAGAAGTTCGACACGTCCACGCCGATGGGCCGGGCAATGTTGAACATCTGCATTGTGTTCGCGCAGTTGGAGTGTGAAACCATCCAGAAGCGAGTACAGGACGCATGGTATGCCCGGTGTCAGCGCGGTTTCAAAATGGGCGGACACGCCCCCTATGGATTTCGGACGGAGCCTATCATCATTGACAGCATCCACACCAAGAAGCTGGTGATTGAACCGACCGAGGCAGCGTTCGTGCGGCAGATGTATGAGATGTATGTTGACCCGCGCGTGTCGCTCCATGACACTACCCGGCGGCTCACCGAGCAGGGAATGCGGACATACTTCGGCAGGCCCCTTTCCAGAGCGACCTTGAGCATTATTCTCCGCAATCCCATCTATGTTATGGCTGACCTGGATATTTACGAGTTCTTCAAAAGCCAGGGAACAGAGATTTACAGTGATGCCGCTGATTTCGTAGGGACAAACGGCTGTTACTACTATCGCAGTAAGGGCAACACCGAGGACAAACAAAAATATCTGCAAGGCCAGATGTTGGTGCTGGCCCCCAGCGAGGGCTTCATCCCGTCCGAGTTGTGGCTTCAGGTGCGGAAGAAAATCATAGCGAACCAGAACTACCAGCCGGCGAGGAAAGCCCGCCATTCGTGGATGGCCGGGAAAATCAAATGCGGAAATTGCGGTTACGCTCTGATGGCGGCACACTCCTGCGGCTATATCTATTTGCGTTGCTCGAAACACGCTGAAAACAAATCCTGCCCCGGCTGCGGCACGATTAAAATGCGGGAGTTGGAGGCGTTAGTTTACCAGCAGATGGTGAAGAAGCTGGAGGACTACAAAACACTGACGGGCCGCAAAAAGAAAAAGGCCGCCAGCCCGAAGCTGACAGCAAAGCAGATGGAACTGACCCAGGTGGAGAGCGAGATTGAAAAGCTGCTGGACACGCTGACAGGCGCGACCCCGGTGCTGATCTCCTACGCCAACGCCAAGATTGAGGAATTGGACAGCCGCCGTCAGACCCTTACCAGCGAGATTGCCAAGCTGACCGCCGAAGCGGTGTCCCCGGAGCAGATTGACACGATTTCCAACTACCTGGACGATTGGGAGAATGTCAGCTTTGAGGACAAGCAGCAGGTGGTGGATTTGATGATTACCGTTATTCGTGCCACCAGCGAGAAGCTGCAAATTGAATGGAAACTCTGATGGCGGGCATACCGTCAGAACATTATCTTTTTATGCCCTTGTCCATCGTAGTTCCGTGTACATTCCCACTTGTAAGTAATTTCGCCCTAACCGTGACATATCCTTTACGATAACCGTTCCCACAAGCCCCGCTTCAATGTCGGCAAGCATGGACTGGAAGCCGGGTCTTTGGAAATTTGCCCCGGAGAATCCGTCGTCAGAAAGTGTCAAGGGAAAACCAAAAAATTTTGGAACTTTTTCTTGGAGGAAATAAAACAATCTCCTTTTTGGTTTTTATTGGACACTATCGGGTGAAAGTGTCTTGTAAAAACCAAAAAGCAACTCATTTTAAGCAGTGTGGGGAACGGAAAAAGGAGCCGTTCCCCACACATACATTGTCGACCAAATCAACCACAAGCCTGTTTGTTATACCCACATAGCTGTATCCTCCTCCGCAAGAAGTTTCATATAGTCCTCGTTAAAATTCCATGCAATTTCAATCCGATTTCCATTGTAGATCTGAATGGAGTGAATCAGCACCTCAATCATATCCCGGTTCAAGGTCCGCAAGTTACTGAGCGGTTTCAAGCTGTTGATCTGCTCACAGCTGACAGTATCCATATCAGGGAGAATGCTGCCACTGTCCTGTTCCAAGGCGTCCAGCTGCCGCTTTTGCTCTATAATGGCGGCATCAATCTTTTTGCAGCGGTTTTTGTAATCGCTCTGCGATACCTCGCCCAAATCATAGCTCAGATAGGCCTCCGCTTTCCGTGTCTCCAGCTGAGCGATTTGTTTCTGAATACGCTGCTGGGCTGACTGAGCACGATTTTGCGCCGTCTGGATTTGTTTTTCCTTTCGGTCAAGGCGCTTCTCTGTCTTTTTCGCCAACTGAGCTTGAAACCGGATGGAGGCCAGAACCGCTTGAATCAGGTCTGTCTCAAACAGGCGGATTTTTTTGCAGTCATCTGTTCCGTTCCATGCCCTGCCATCGCAGGCGTAGTAGACGCCCTGCGTAATGTGTTCAGCGCATTCTTGTCTCCGCCCAAGTCTGGAAGGAGGTCATCCAACTCGCTGGCTGCCTGGGAGATAAACTCCGATGCCGCCTCATAGGCGGGCAGCTCCCGGCCTTCACAGACCGATTTCAGCGCGGGATAGTCCTCGCTCTGAACGATGTGGTCCAAAATGGGCGCGTTGAATTTCCGGGCTGTTACAGACAGGGACTCCTCCCCGTAGCGCCGGGGCAGCAGAGAGTAGAAAGACTGGAACACATCCCGGGAAAGGGCAGGGAAGGAAGCCAGCTTTTCCCCAGCAGTCTGCTCAATCTGCTCCAACTCGCCGTCATCAGCCCGAAGGTCGGTGTAAATGCTGTCCTCCAGCCTGGTGGAACGCAGTACCCGGTCGGTAGTATCCTGGGAGGGCGGCGGAGCGATAGCCGCCAGCGGGGATTGGAGCACATCGTCAATTTTTCGATAAGTTTTTCTCATGTGTTGTGATCTCCTTTTTTCAATTTGTTCAACACGGCCCGCCAGCGGCGCCGTGAAAGGCCCCGGCTGGCATGACCCATTCCCGTTGTTCCACGTCAGATACGGAAAAATTGCCGCTGGTCAGCTGGTACAGCGCCCTTGGGTCGCTGTGGCAGACACAGCTTTTCGCGCCGCCCACGTACTCCGCCAGCGGCTTCTTGTTGTCCAGAGTAAAGCCCAGGACACGTTCATCTTCTTCCACCTCCGCAAACCGCTCCGGGAACAGTTCCTGGATTCCTGCCCAGTGACCAGGCAGGCTGAAAATACACATCATGCAGGAGCATCGGTTCCAGCCGGCGGTATAACAGGGGTGCGGCGCAATATGCCACCGCTTGATAATCTCCCAGACCTGGGCCTCATCCCAGTCGATGACACTGCGCCATTGGTGGACCAGACGATGGGCCTTGGCAGTGGCGTTGGTGCGGTGGATCTCCATTTCGTTGTACTTGGCCCGGCCTGCGCTCTCCTGGCGGCGTTCGCCGGAGACGACAAGAATTTTTACATTCCTCGCAAGCATGTCAATATCCGAGTAGAGTTTGCTCTCCACCTGGGCCTTGAGGGAACCGGAACACCAACGCCCCTGGTGACAGCTGGATTTTGCGGGAAACTTCATGCGCTGGCCGTCCTGCTTCAGCAGATTCAGACTGCGGATCACCGTATCCGCCACCATGATTTTCAGGATGGAGCTGCACCAGCGTGTGGCAAGACTGCCGCTCTTTGCCGGAAATTTCATACGGCACCCCATGCTCTCCAACTCTTTCCGCTCCAAATCACTTAGAATCTTCTCCCGGAGTTGAGCGGAGCGGACTTGCTTTTCCGACAGCGGACATTCAAGCGTTTCGCCGCTGGCCGGGTCTGTGTACTGGATGGGCCAGCTTGCGCCCAGCCGGTACACCTCGCCCCAAAAACCATTGACGCGCCAGGATATCCGCAGAGCGATTCCCAGGTGTTCGGCCACGGCCCGGACATAGTTCTGTGTTACGGGCCAATCCATTTTCCGGGTAGGGTGGCCGCCGTCAATATCATGGTGCCACAACTCCAGCTTCTCGCAAGGCACGCCCCGCTCCAACAGGTCCAAAACACAGGCAAGGCTGTCTTTGCCGCCGGAGAACAGGACGATGATCTTATCGTAGTCCTCCAGGGGCAGGAGGCGGTTCAGATAGATCGCCTCCATATGCGCCGAGTCCTTTCGGCCGGGTATCGCCGGGATCTGACCGGCACCTTCACCATGGACAGTACGGACAGGTGAAGGTTGGGGTTGGAATAGCGTCAACTGCTCATACACGAAAATACCTCCCAAAATAGAAAAGAATCGAAGCGATACACCGTACCGCTTCGATTCACAAGTTCGGATGGGACTCAGCAGAAAAACTGAATCTTCTCCACACAAAAATGTTCTTTCCATTTCCGGCAAATCAGAGAAACTGTGTCGGCTGGATTAGACTAGGCACAATGTACCTCATATCCTGTCGTGAGGTCCATGCCCATAGCCTGCGCATCCTGCTGTTATTCGGCCTGCTGCGCCTCTGCCACAATTTTTCTCCACCGTTCCGGAGTGACCCTGCTCTGTATATCCTGTACCATTTGTTCAACACACTGAACGGCGAACATCTCCATAAGGTCAAAGCTTGAGATACTCTGGGGCATCGGCTGTTCCAGCCGTGTCTGGACGGTCAATTCAGCCAAGGTCGGTTTGGGTCCGTCCGTTTCGTCCCAATGAAGGATACCGTACTCCAAAAGTGACATTCTTTTCGTTTGAAAGCAATAATCTTCCATCTTATTTTTTAGGATATCCCGTTCTCCATCACTGAGCGGGAATACCCGCCGCATATTATCCCACATGCCATCCTGACGTTCAAAGACCAGTGTCAACGTATACCATACCAGTTGATCACGGATACGGCACGGAATTTCGATGCATTGAATTGGAGGGTCTTGCTCCGGGTTATAGATGCCTTCAAATGCTGCGGCCAAGTCAAAGTCCTTTTTGACTGTGAACATAAACACACCTTCACAATCCTCGATCTCTCCCTCAAAGGAGAGACTGCTGATCAACGCCTGTCTCTCTTGCGCTGTCATAAATTATCCTCCCCTTGGTTTTATGAAGCGGGAGGGTTATTCCCTCCCACTGTCGATGTTCAGAACGGCAAACTGCCATCATCCGCAGGCTCCCCGAAATTCGGAGAGAAATTACCTGGCAGTCCGAAAGCATCCCCACCGGCTGCCTCCACAGGGCCGCCGGCGCTGGCCGGGGGTTCCTGCTCCTCCTTGGTCTTGGAGTCGCCAAAGTAGATATTCTCCGCAACGATCTCAGCGGAGCGGCGCTTGTTGCCCTCCTTGTCCGTCCAGTCCCGCATCTGCAAGCGGCCGGAAACCACAGCCATGCGGCCCTTGGTGAGATACTTGCTCGCAAACTCGCCGGTGGCCCGCCAGGCCACAATGTCAATAAAATCGGTAGCCCGCTCGCCGGTAGCCTTGTCCTTGAAATCCCGGTCGCAGGCGATGGAAAAGCTGGCAACGGGGACGCCAGACTGGGTGTGGCGCAGCTCCGGGTCGCGGGTCAAGCGCCCCATGACGGTGATGTGGTTCAACATAGAATATCGCTCCTTTTCTTTAATTCTTAGATAGTGTCTACACAAGGTAGAGGAATTGTGATAGAATGGAAGCATCAAAAAAGACGGGAGAGGAAAAGATGGATGCTTCCTATCACAGACACGACATAAGCGATCAAGTGTGGTCGTTGCTGGAACCCCATTTGCCAGGACAACGAGGCCAGTGGGGAGGAATCGCCCAGGATAACCGCCGATTTATCAATGCGGTGTTTTGGGTATTGCGAACCGGAGCGCCCTGGCGAGATTTACCTCCCGATTATGGGAAGTGGGGCAGCGTTCATCAGCGGTTCATCCGTTGGCGCAGAAAAGGTGTTTGGGAAAAACTTCTGGAAATTCTGATCGACGAACCGGATTATGAATGGCTGATGATCGACGCCAGCCACATCAAAGTGCATCCCCAGGCGGCGGGGGCGACGGGCGGCAATCAGGATATGACCAGAACAAAAGGGGGCTCAACACCAAAATACATCTGGCCGTGGATGCGAATGGTATGCCAGTCCGAGTACTTATTACAGAAGGTACCCGAGCGGATTGCAAAGAAGCTGTCCACCTGATAGAGGGTATTTCTGCGGAAATCTTGCTGGCAGACCGTGGCTATGACACAAATGATATCCTGGCCTATGCGGTTTCGGCTGGGATGGAACCTGTGATCCCACCGAAAAAGAACCGTAAAGAACAGCGTGACTATGATAAATATCTCTATAAACTGCGTCATTTGGTAGAAAACTGCTTCCTTACCCTGAAACGTTGGAGAGGTATTGCCACTCGTTATGCTAAGACCTCTGATGCCTTTATTGCTGCGGTACACGTCCGTTGTATCGCTATTTGGGCTGCTATTCGCGCTTAACTCATGTAGACACTATCTAGCTTTTAATTCTTTTTCAGGCGTGTAGCGGAGAAGGTTTTGATTCACATACTGGCTTGCATAGTACGTCAGTACGCCGCACAGCTCGCCCATGATCTTAGCGGCCTCCAGGTCGCGTTTCAGCGTCTTTATCGTGCCAATGGGGAGCACAAAGCGGCCCGATTCATCAAATTTTCCTGTCAGGTAGCAGTCGATGTAAATGCCCTCGCTGCCACCCCAATTAAGGTGAGCCTCGAAATCAAATTCGTAGGCAGTCAGCTCCACCTGCTCTTTCCGTCCCGTTTCATGGGCACAGGGCAGAATGTAATCCAGAATCGCCTCCGCCTTGCCGAAGTCGCCGTTCTCTCTGGCCATATGAATGGCTGTGCAGAACAGGCTGCCGCCGGTATCTCGAAGAACCTCCCCAGGCTGGAGCGGATAATTCTTTTCCAGCCACAGGCGGGCGCTCTCCCGGTCATAGTCGTGGAACAGGTTCAAAAACTCTTTGCTGCGGGCAAATTGGGACCGTTTGTCCCGCCGGGCGTAAAAATCGCTGCGCTCCTTGCAGAGGCCGTGGTAGCCAACCTGGGGCAGGAACGTGTCATAGGGGTGGGCGGTCTGCATGGTATCATAGATGCTTTTCAGCAGATCGTCGCCGGCAAGCCCCTTGGGGAGGAGGATCATCTCCTCCAGATTCTCGTAGCACCGCTTACAGTAGCCCGTCAGGTGAATGGCGCTACATTCGCTGAGCTCAAAATAGATCAGCTGCCAGCCCCTGGGAATAAAATGGCTGTTGTAAAAGTTTGCGGCAGCGTCATCGTTACCCGCCATGTGGCGGTTGCATTGACAGTAGGAAAAAACCATCTTATTTAACTCCTTTTTTATGTGCCCGGCCCCTGAAGGGGCCGGGAAATTCTTTTTACTGCAAAGCAGCCAGCTGTTCCAGCGGCGTGTAGGTGAAGCCTACCGCCTCATGGGCCTGACGGTTGATGCTCTCCAGGTCGGTCAAAAGTCCGTCCGTCATCTGCCGTTCGCTGTCGGACTGAGCCTCAGAGACCAGCTTCTGCTGGTCGCTGTACAGGCGGAGCAATTCGCCCCGCAGCTTAATCAGGGCTTTACGGCCTACCTGTTCCTTGGCCGTGTCAAATTCCTCCTTGGCTTCTGCCGCCATGCCGCGGATGTTGTTCACCTTGTCCTGCATGGGATTGATGCACATACGGTTCAGTTCCGACTCCACCACAGACCGCTCCGCCGGCTTCTGCCAGAGGTAGTTTTTCAGCGCCAGCAAATCCTGGGGTTCCACCTGAGTGTGTCCGGACAGCCACGCCTTGGCCTGGGCGATGGGGTAGTAGTTGAGGTATTTGCGGTCAGACACGGGAATGTCGTCCTTGCGCAGCTGGCACAGAATATCGTCGGCCAGTTCGTTGATGGCCTCCGGAACCGGAAGATTTGCAACCTCCTCCTGCATCTGCTTCAGCTCATCCAGCGTGATGGAGGCGGCAATCTGTCCGGCCCGGCCTGCCTGCTTGTCCCGCAGGACAGCAAGCCGCTTGTCCCGATCCTCAATGTTCGCCGTTACCACCTTCAGTTCCAGCCGGTCATACAGGGCCTCAAGGATTTTCTCCTGGGGATCGCTAAAGTTGGGAATTTCATTTGAGGCCGCAAAGAAGGAGATGGTGGGGATGGGGTATGTATGGCCCTCATTGGTGTACTTGCGCTCGTTCAGGGCGGTGAGCAGAGAGTTGAGAACACCGTCGTTGCACTTGAAAATTTCATCCAGGAACACAATATCGGCCTCGGGAATCTTACCGGCGGTCTGTACCATAGGCTCCCCCTTGTGCAGGGCAGCTACGGCGGAGCAGTAGGTTTCCAGCTTCTCCGTCGCCTTTCTGATGAACTCAAAGGTTGCGGGAGTGTTCTGTTGCTGACCGTCCATCGCACATTTCAAATCGAAGCGAAGATTATGATAGACACTATCCTGCTCTAAAATATTTTCCGGCACAGCACCGGGAATCAGGCTGGACAGGTCAATACGGCCGAAAAGCTGTTCCTCATCGGTCTGCTTGGACAGAAGCCGCTCAAACTGCCTCGCTCCGGTAATCCGGTTGCGAAAGGCGTTGATGGCGTAGCTCTTGGCCTGGCCCGGTGCGCCCAGGATAAAGAGGTTTTTCCGGGTCAACAGGGCGATGGCGATCATCTCCACCAACTCCTCCCGCTCGGCTACCTGGGCGTTGACATCGGCAATCACAGCCAACATCCGGTCTTTCAGTGCGCTATGGTTGTTCGGCATAGAAATCAATTCCTCCTTCAGTTTGTTCTGTCATATATTCCTGATAGCATTTCTCACAGGCTATGTTGTGTGGTGGCTGATAACCTACCACCTTCAGCAATGCCGCAAACAGAAGTGCGTCCCGGTCCGATTGGAAGGAGTACACGTCCATATCACAGCCACCCAGGCAGCAGAAACCTATCACGGTTTCCCAACCGGAATCCTCTCCATCTCTCCGTACCGGAAAGCGAGAAATATCTCTGAGCTGTGCGTCTGTCATTTGCAGAACTTTGGATATCTTGTCTCGCAGTACAGCGATATTCTCCATGGTCTTCCTCACGCCGCGGCCAGCTCATCCGAATACAGGCTTTCGTCATCCCGGAATGCATCCAGGGAAATCACCGCGCCCCGCAGGTCGTAGGGGACGGCGGTGAAACCGTACCGGCGGCGGCTGTCCTTGCAGTTGAGCATCTCGTACTGGAGCTGGCACATGATGTGCTGGTCCAGCTCCCCCTTCTCCGGGTCGTAGCTCTCCACGCACCGGATCAGGCGGATGGCCAGGTCCTGGTACACATCGTCATAGTCCAGGTGGGCGGCCTGCATCAGGCCGGTGTTCCGGCGGATGGTCCTGTCGATCCAGTGAAGGTTTTCTTCCACAATACGATTGCGCTCTGCGATAGAATAGTTATTTTTCATGGCGTTGTCCTTTCTGTATGTTGGGGGTCCAGAAACGGCAATGGCCCAGACCCCAGTCCTCCATGAGCATGTCATGGGTATAGTTTGGTGAATTGTACTCCGGACTGCGGCACTTTTGCCGCAGTTGGAAGTGTTCGCACTCCATATAAGAGTGAAGGCAATTATCACAGTTTTTCGTGCGCTTATCCTCCTTGGCCTGTCGTTCAGTCCTGAATTTCCGACGTCAGCATGTCAAGCCTGGAAAAGCAGGCAGCGGCTTCGCCATCCCGATACATTTCCCAAGAGCTGTCACTGCGCTCCTCGCAGTCATAGCGGCCATCCAATTCTTTTCGCTCCGCCTCTATAAACCGGGTCAGTGCAGCTTCTGCGGATTCTTTTGAAATATAGGTCCCCTTTACTTCAGGCGTTGGAAAATAGCCCAGGTCAAGGTCAACACCGGTAGCAACAATCGAATAAACAGTCATTTAAGCAGCCTCCCGATTCAATTCAATCTTACATAACTCAATAACCTGCTGGCACTGGTCCATCTCAAAGCCGCCGATGTGGGCGTTCCGTTCCGACAGTTCCATCCGGTTTGCCAGCCATTTGTAGGCCTGCGTCCGCGACATACCGAGTTCTTTCCAGAGGGCATCAAAGACCTGATGTGTCTCTCTGCGTTTGAGCCGCAGCACCTCATTGGCCACATTGCCCAGGGGGCGGTTGGTCCCCTTATGGCAGCCTACCCGGGCGTTGCAGTTCTGGCAGAGGTAAATGTTCTCATCCGTAAGCCCCAGCCGGTCGGTGGAGGCCCCATAGATTTTTTTAGCCGGCACCAGGCGGATCACACCGCCGCAGTAGCGGCAGATGGTGGGAATTTTCATTTGTGTCCACCCCCTACGCCGCTTTCTTTTCCGCAGGAGGCCGTTTCGCCGCCTTTTTTGACTGCTCCGCGCCAGGACGAACGCCCGTCTGCATATAAAAGGCATTTTCCGTGTTCAGTGTCAGCATTCCGCCGGCGGCGATGCCTAACGTGGCCGTCCCGGACAGGGACCGCAGGCAGCTGCTTAGCCGCTTGGTGAGATACCAATACTCCCCCTGGGGCATTCCGGTCAGCGGGGCCACCGTGATAACATCCCGGGCGTCGCCATGAACGCCTGCACACTGGAAACTCAGCGTCATCCCCTCAAAGGACAGCTTCACCTTTCCATCCGGCTCTACGCAGGACACGGACTCCAGACTTTTGCGCAGCTCCGCCACATCGGTGAGTACTGTAAACTGATTTTTCAGGGAGCTGGTAAGGAAATCCGTATCAATGTACTCGGCCTCAATCAGCCGGGCGGAAAACAGAAATCCCTCCCGGACGAACACGACCTTTTTCCCGGTGGTGCCCACTCGAAATTCATCCTTGTCCTCGCACATCTGAGCCAGACGCCCCAAAGAAGAGGCCGGAATCAGAACACTGAAATCGCCGGTACTCTTGTCGTCCCCCTTGGCGGTGACCACACAGTTTCCGTCACTCCCGACGGCCCGCAGGCCATCCTGGGTAAAGCGGAGGTGGACGCATTTCAGCATAGGCTTCTCGTTCTTCTCATCCGTGGCGAAAACCGTCCGCCTGGTCATGGAGGGGATGCCGCTGGCCCGGACCAGGCCGGTCACAGTGGGAATCTCCACCTTGGGGAAGCTGCTCCGCTCCCAGACAGACACATTGTATCGGGCCTCTCCGCTTCGGATGCTCAGACGGGGAACGTCAGGGTCACGCCGCAGCTCCACAGTGTCGCCGGGCAGCTTTTCCAGCATCCCAGCCAGCAGCTTAGCGTCAAGGGCCAAGGCGTCATCCTCTTGGACGGCGCAGGCCAGCTTCTGCTTCAGCGTGACCTCCAGGTTGGTGGCGGTGAGTACCAGCGTCTTGCTGGCGGCCGTCGTCTCCAGGCATACCCCCTTCAAAACCTCCAGGGGTGAGTTGGCGGGCACGACTGCCAACCCACGCTTGACTGCGTGGAGCAGCTCGGCCCGGTTCATGGTAATATTCACGATTTCCTCCTTTAAGCAACAAAATCGAAGAAAGACAGCTGGTTTTCGTCCACCGGCTTCTTCTTCGACTTCTTTTTTCTGCGTTCTTCCAATGTTCGTTGCAGAAGCCCATCGTAAAGGGCCTGCTTGTTCTCTGTGTCGATGGTCCGCATTTGAGGCGTTTCCACCACAGTGACGGGGGCGGGTACTTCCTCCACAGCGGCAACAACAGGCAGAGCCGCAGGCTGAACACGTTCCCGGTTGGGGTTGATGATTGCCATTTTCTTGAATGCGGCGGCAATATCCTCCACATTGTCCTTGATGCCCAGCGCCAGCTCCTTCGCCATCTGGGAGGTCAGGTCCTTTACGTCGCTCATGGCGGCTAGCCCCTCCTCTGAGAGGTTGCCCTCAATGATCCCGGCCACAGCCAGCTTGGAGGCCATCAGCTTCATAGCCTTGGCCTGCATGGTGTCGGCATAGTAGAACATGTAGACCTCCACTCGGGGCGCAGTCTGGTTGATCCGCCAGGACCGGCGGGCCGCTTGACGCAGGGTGAACAGGTTGTAGCCCATGCTGTAGAAAATCAGGGTGGTAAAATCATTCAGATCGAGCCCGGTTTCCACACATTTTGGATTTGTAATCAACACCTGGCAGCCGGAGCGGACCCGTTTCTCTACCCAAGCCTCCCGCTTCTCCGGGGAGACGGACGGGGACAGAATCTCGGTGCGGATGCCCTCACCGGTGAGCAGCTTCAACAGCTTTTGCTGGGAATCGGTACGGGTCCAGCTGGTGTAGATGATCACCCGTCCTCCGGCAGAGATTTTCTCTTTGACCTTTTCTAGCACCGCGTTCTCTTTTGGCAGGGTATCGTCAAAACAGGCCTCGCTGCTGGGGTGGACGATGATATGGCCGTCGATGGGATGAACAATATCTGGCTGATCATAAGGCTGGTCCGGGTAGACGGTGAGCAGGTTCATGTAGGCGGACAGCAGCTTCTGCGCCGCCTTCCGGTCTGACTTCAGTACCTGGCGTATTTTCCGTTCCGCTTCCTTGTAGGCATCCCGCACATCCTCCGGCATTTCAACAGGAATGGGGATCTCCTCATAGTCCGGGAGGTCCTTGCCCATATCGTTCAGGGAAAGAAAAGCGGTATGCTCCAGCAGGAACCGGGAAAACACCAGTGGGGACACCCCGGGCAGCTGGCGGGTCTTGGTCTTGCGCTTGCTGGCCCGGCGGTTGGAGTTGTATGCGGCGTCTGTTGTCTCGTAGACGTTCTCCACCACACCGTACTCCGCGTCAAATTTCTGCGGGTTTCGGTAGCTCTTGCCATCCTTGCACATCAGACCGGGGACCAGGCGATACAGCAGATGGAAAATGCCCGAGCTGTATCCGTTGATGAGGGTGGCCGTCATGCCCACAAACTGCTTGCTGACGCCAAAAAGTTCTGCCATCGCGTCGCCCTGGCCGCTGTTGTTGTTGTACTCGTGCAGTTCATCCGCGACAAAGGCGTCAATTCGCCCCTTCATCTTCTTTTTGATGTAGGTGCTCAGCGGAAAACGGCGGCAGGCCCCACGGACCGGAAAACTGCCCTGGGGATTTGCGGCGATCTCGCGAAGCCGCTCCTGAACCGCCTCATTCTGCGTGAGGGAGAGGTAGTTGGAGGCAAAGGACTGATAGACCCAGCCGAAATTCGGTATCTTGGTCCAGGGAATGTTTCTGCCCGGATTGACCGGCGCCCATAGCATGGAGCCGCACTCTCGACAGACACGGTTTCCCCTGTGCTCTTTCAGGAAGAACGGTGGGTCTGCGTTGACCAGGTACTGAATCCCATCGTCGCTGTACTCCATCAGGAGCGGCTTTCCGCAGTCCGGGCAGAGGAACGCCCTTTTGCGTTGATTCCAGGTAATGGCAGGATAGCGCATATAGCCGTCCCGGGCTTTTTCCTTGCTGAACACAGCGTAGACGCTCTTGTCGCCGGCCTGGTACATGGCGTACAGCCGCTCCAGGTCGGTGATGCTCTTGACCACCATGGCGAAGGTATTGGGCAGGGTCTCGCCGATTTCCCGCACCCACTTCTTGGTGATGTGGGACGGACACATGACCAGGTTAAAGGTTTTTGGGGCCCCTGATTTGCGCTGGGAGGCCCAGAGGCCATGCAGGGCGCCCAGGGCGGTGGAGCCGATCTTGCTCTTGCCGGAACCGCATTCCGCGATAATGAGAGCGACACTTTTGCGGTCCAGCTGACGTTTGACCGCCTCGGCCACGGCAAGCTGGGCGTCGTAAAGGGAATAGCCCGCCTGCTGTTGGATGTAGTCGTTGACGGCCAGCACCTCCTCGGACAGAGGTTCAGTGGCCGGGTCGAACAGAGGGGTAAACTGGTCCCGAATACGGTCGGCCACGGTGACGCCGAAGGTGTTAAGGTAGCCGGTGATGTTCTTCACATCCTCGAAGCCGTCTGGCTGGCCCGGGTCAAAGCCGGGAATGGTGATTGCTCCGCACTCCAGGCCCCGTTCCAGAATCTCCACCACATTTTCGTCGTTGGGCCGCAGGTCCAGCACCCAGGCGTCCAGGCGCTGGGTCAGGGAGAAAACCTCCAATGGCCGCAGCTCACCCCGGTCGATGAGGGCGTCCAGAACACAGTCCCGGAACTCTGGAATCAGGGGCGCGGCGGTTTTGCGGTCCAGCTCCTCAAAGAGACGGTCCCGATCCCCGGCTGGGACAAAGATGTAGCACCTTCGGGGCTGGATGGTCTGCTGCTCGCCGGCCTCCTCCGGTTCCTCCTCGCTGTCCGGCTGGTCAGCTGCCTGCGGGTCGTCGTCCACCATGAGGGTGCCCACAGCGTACAAGCCGTCGTGGGACATCTGCCGCTGGTACTGCTTGGGGACGCTTTTCAGCTGGCGGGTCTTGCCGTTGAAAGGCATTTCAATGGTGGCCCCGCCGTAGATGGCGTCCGACATGGCCTTCACCATCTCCGGATAGCCGCCGAAGCGGACGGCGCTGATCACGCTGTCCTCCCCGTTCCGGTCCAGGATGATTGTGTCCGCGTACACGGTCAGGCGCACAGATTTGCCAGGGTCAAAATAGGTCAATGCGATCAATCTGCTTTTTGACATTCATCTAAAAACTCCTTCCTTTTTGAACAAAAAAAGACCGTGTTCGCCTCTGAAACAGGCAATACACGGTCGTTCTTGTTCGTTTATTTGATTTCAAGGTCGATTGAAGTCCGGTGCGGCTGGGCGCACTACGCCCCTGGCCACATTCCATTCCTCCCTACCTTACTCCGCCCTAACTTACTCCGCCCTGAAATACGTTCCCATTTTAGCATTCGGTGTGGGCATTGTATAGGTGAGGTTTTGTCAACTAATCCTGATTTTCATAGGAGACCGCCGCAGAATCGGGGTGAATCAGGATTATAGGCAGCTTCCTTCTCCTTGCATAATTCACAGTCTGCATGGTGCCAGAGCGGAGGTTTCGGTCGTTATCATACACAGCCAGCAGGCAGTCCGCATGGTCTACCATGTACTGGTTTCTCAACCTGTAATTGGTCACGGGAGGATTTTCTTCACTTCCGGCGACGATAACCTCCTTGCTGTGCTGACGCAGAACAGATAGCCGGTGGCGGCTGACCTTATCCCAGTTATCGTCATGTCCCACGAAGGGCAGGACAAGAATTACTTCTATTTTACTGTACTCAGGCTGTTCCTTCAGATCCATCAGCAACTCCCCTGACCAGAGATCACACCCTAAAGCTCCCCCGATATAAAAACGGCGGACGCCTTTATCGTACAGCTGAACAAGCTGCTCCTTCAACCGGCGCTTGAGCCGCTTGCAGCCGTTGTTGTTTTCGTTATATTTCCACTTGAACCGGGTTGGCCGGTGGCCAGTAATGGCGCAGGTTTTATATTCCATATTGACTCTCCTTGTCATAGGGTGGGACAAGTATATCACAGAATAAGGTGTATTGCTACTAACAAAAGTACAAACTTGTATCCGTGTAATGTTTTCAGGTCTGGGGTTACACTACTTATAAAGGCGGTGTGTTGCTATGCCACGGACATTAAAGGACATCAATTTGGAGGTAGGGGCCAGAGTTAAGGATAGGCGGTTAGCCCAGAAGCTGACCCGTGAGGATCTGGCGCGGCTGTCAGGCTACACAGCCAACTTCATTCAGGAGGTGGAGCGCGGTCGCTCCGGGCTTTCCTCCGAATCCATCCGGGCGCTGTCTATGGCCCTCAAGGTCTCTGCGGACACGCTGTTATTCGGCGAAGCGCCAGAAGAATTTGCCCACATCGCACAGCGGTTGAAGTCTGTTCCACCCCAAAAGCGGAAACATGTACTCCAAATTATAGAAGAAGCAATTCAATGCACCGAGTGACTGAGATATGAGTTTCGTTTATGCACAAAAGATAGGACAGTCTATCGCTATATTTGCAGATACAAAAATTACATTTGACACTAATGCACCCCACTTTTTTGGTGCTGAAACAGAAAAGCGAGTGCGTCAGTTTGGTATGATTAAAAATATAAAATAATCATTTAGTGTCTCAATTGAATTTTGATTTTTATTCTTTGTTTTGTTGTAGCTCATGATTGAACCTCCTTTGTTATAACAAAGCTTATGACGAGATTGTATCAAACTTTATTTTGAAATTCCATGTACTTTATAGATAAAATTTCGTTTTTTAGAAATAAAATTAGCAAAATGGCTGCACCGAAAATTATGATTTAAATTATCAATATTTTTTGTCAAAATAGGGGCATTAAAAAAGCGTTGTGTCCCTATATTACTTGGGGAGGTAAGAGCTGAATTTAATCGTAATATATTTATTAAAATAAAGAGAAAAAATAAATGCTGAAACAAAAACTGTCTCAGCACTTTGGGTTTATTTTAATACCAATTTGCACAAATTCAGATGTGGAAAGCAGCGGCAAATTTATCAGTAGCATTTCGCAGTTGGCTTACATCAGCAGACCGAACATAGAAGTTCAGTGTTGTGCTTGCGTCAGCGTGGCCTAAGATACCCTGCACGCTTTTAATGTCCGCTCCCTGAGTTAAAAGCAGGGTGGCACAGGAATGGCGTAAATCGTGAGGTGAGAGGTCAGGAAAGCCGTGATTTTTCATAAACCTTTTTACTCGCCTTGTGACCGAATTAGGGTCTTTAGGAGTAAATATATCAGTATTCTTTGGAAAAATATAGGCTTTGCCTATTTTAGTATATGGATGATTTTTTTGAACCTCATGCTTCTATTTTGTCAAGAGGTTTAAGGTACTTGGAAGAATCGGGATAGTCCGAACACTGTTAGCAGTTTTTGGCGTATTGACCACTACGCCGCTCTGAGGGGTATAGGAGACGCTACGCTCGATACGAATAGTACTGGCCTGTGTGTCAATATCTCCCCATTGTAGGCCCATACATTCCCCTCTGCGTACCCCTGTAGTGATTAGCAGTTGGAGGATACAGCGGAAGTTCAGAGGGCAGGATTCAAGGAGCAAAAAGAACTGTGCCGCTTGCTCTGGCGTTAAAGCGTCTACGGACTTTCTCTCTTTGTGTGGAGTGTCGACCAGCCGCATAGGATTCTTTGTTATCAGCTCATGCCGTTCTGCGTAACTGAATATCTGATTCAATACCCCGTGTTGGTGCCGTACTGACTTTGGAGACAGAGGCTTCCCCAGCTTGCTCCTGTAGTCCGTCCCCAGGTATGTCAGGTATCTTTGAATATCAAAAGGGCTGATTTCCTGTAAGATAGAACCCTTGAAATATTCCATGATAGGTTTTGACATGTTCTCAAAGAAAGCTACTGTAGTAGGCTTATGGCTCCCGCTCCTGACTTGCAGAGGTAGCCAAATCTCAGAAACGAAGCTGTTAAAATCATCGTGTCTTTTCTCAGGAGGGAGGGAGTAGCTTTTGCCAATTGCCAAAGCAGCCATTTCCCTTTCATATTCAGCCCTTGCAGTATCTTCCCATTCTAGGGCAGCTTTCTCAGCGGCCCTATCAGCTTGAAAGACCTTCATCCCCTCTGGTGGGACCCATGTTGTGCAGCGGAAAATTTGTTTGCCCTGAGTATTTCTGCCCACACAGGTTTTGAATTTGTAAGACACGATTCTGCCAGATTTTCGCTTTGGAGTAATGCTTGCCATTGATAACACCCTTTCCAGTGAATCAATGGTTTTCATCATCTGTTGACCTAATTGTTGACCTGCTTACATATTTTCCCAATTCAGCGTAAAGTAAAAAGCCTTGCAGTTCTTAGAACCACAAGGCTTTCATTGGTCCGAGTGACTGGATTCGAACCAGCGGCCTCTTGAACCCCATTCAAGCGCGATACCAAACTTCGCCACACCCGGAAATTGCTCTCGGCTCACACCGGCCAGCTTAGTTAGAATACCACATCTCTCCTAAAAAAGCAACCCTTTTTTCAAAAAAATTTTCAACGGGACCACGCCGCTGAACCGGTGCGTTTATCCCGTTGAAAACCGCCACAATTTGAAAAAACCTGTACGAACAAGCTTAAATGGCCGTCTGAACGGGCCTTTTGCCGCCTTGCGGAGTTATAAAATCCTGAAATCCACAGAGGATTCCCGGATTTTTGTCTTGCGGGCGGCAAAATTCCTCGTCCAACCGGCATTTTCGCTGATAAATACCGGGTTTAAGTCGCCGCGGGTTTTTGGTTGGAAAATTTGGTATAGGCCTGGCTCACCTTACTGGCCGGAGCCTGCTCCACCTGATACCAGCCTTTGGACTGCGCCATGCGGAACAGGTCGCTTTGGGTCTGATGGCCTTGGTTCAGGATATTCAAAAAATCATCCCGCAGGGACAGGTTGACGCACTCGGAGGCGTAGGTGTCATAATTGGCGGACATTTTCTTCTCGCTGCAAATAAAATCGGTCATTCTCTCCTGATCGTTCATAAAAACTCCCCCTTTATCAGCGCAGGTGGTTCAGCAAGGTGTTATAGTTGTTCAAATGCTGGCTGGCGCAGGCCTGGAACTTAGTTTTCAGCTCCTGGTCCTGGCTCTCCTGGACGGCGGACAGATACTTACAGTGGAGCACCCTCTCAAAGTCCAGTTGGTCGGACAGGGCTTGCAGCTCCTTAGCGGTCAGGTTTGGCATGGACGTTCCCTCCTTTTTCCGCGGGTCTCCCCCGCTGCTGGAGGTAGTTTGTCCCTTCTATCCCGATTTATTCGGAATTTTTGGGCGGCCCTCCTGGTCAAAGGTCCACACCAAATGGGGCCGGCCCTCCCACCGCTCCACCTGGGACAGGCAGAACAGGGCGTTCAGCCTCAGCGGCCGGTCGGTCCGGAAGGGGTCGGCCAGCGAGAAGGCCCCCTCGCCCTTCCGGCACAGCATGGAGCCTTTCAGCTGTCCTTTCAGCACCGGGTCGGACACCAGCCGCTCCGGGTGCTGCTCACAGTACCACGCCCCGCTGTCCCTCGGGGAAAAGGAGAAGGCCAGAGCCGCCTCCACCCAAAATTGGGGCCAGCACCCCGCCCGCTCCAGGGCGTCTACCGGCAGGGTCCGGCGCAGCATGAGCCGGCCCTGCTCCGGCACCAGGGTCCCCAGGAGGAGCTTTCCCCCGTGGTCGCCGTGGAGCCACACCTTGTATAGGCCCTGGCCGTCCTCCGAGCGCTCCGCCTCCATCCGCACCCGCGCGCCCTCATGCCGCAAAGTCAGGGTGCCTCCCCCACGCATCTTCATCCGCTCCTCCACGGCCTTCGCCCCCCCTCCTGCCATTCTATGCGGCGGAGTCCGGAGAATCAACCCAAAACCGGCCAAAAAAGTCCGGACCTCTGGAGAGGTCCGGACCTTTCTGTCATTTTACTGGGGCGCGCCCCCCTGGTCTGAGGGGGGCTCCTCCGTCTGAGCGCTTTCCCCCTCGGCAGGCGGCTGGGGCTCAGCGGCGGGCTCCTCCGGAGCGGCGGGGGCCTTGATTTCCTCGCTCACTATGTGGATGGCCTTGGCGGGGGGCTCGATGTCCCCGGGGAGGGGCTTCGCACCCTTGGACCGGGTGGAAGCGTAGGCGTCCTCCACAGAGGAGGGGTCCCGTCCCTCGATGATGGCCACCATCTCGCCGCCGGTAATCGTCTCCTTCTCCAGCAGGTAGGCCACCACCTTGTCCATGTCCTCCCGGTTGGCCTTGATGACCTCCACCGCGTCCCTATAGCACACGTCCAGAATGGCCTTGACGGCCTTATCCATCACGGCGGCGGTGTCCTGGGCGCAGTCCAGGCCGTAGCCCCCCTCCAGATACTGGTTCCGGACGGAGCCCAGGGCCATCATGCCGAACTCCTCGCTCATGCCGTACATGGCCACCATGTTCCGGGCGATGTTGGTGGCCTCCTGGATGTCCTGGGAAGCGCCGTTGGTCATGGTGTCCATGACCACCTCCTCGGCGGCCCGGCCGCCCATGGAGACGGCCATCTTGGCCATCAGCTCCTCCTTGGTGCGCAGGTTGGTCTTGTCCTCCTCGGGCATGAGGAGGGTGTAGCCCAAACTGCCCTCGGTGTGGGGCACAATGGTGATCTTCTGCACCGGCTCGGCGTTCTTCTGCTTGTAAGCCACCATGGCGTGGCCCACCTCGTGGTAGGCCACCAGCCTGCGCTCGAACTCGGTGAGGACGGAATTTTTCTTCTCGCTGCCGGCGATGACGAACTCGAAGGAGGCCAGCAGGTCCTCCTGGTTCACCGCGCGGCGGCCCTGGCGGACCGCCCGGAGGGCGGCTTCGTTCACCAGGTTGGCCAGGTCGGCGCCCACGGTGCCGGCGGTGGCCAGGGCGATCTTTTTCAGGTCCACATCCTCGGCCAGCTTGATCTTCCGGGTGTGCACCTGGAGGGTGGACAGGCGGCCGGCCAGGTTGGGCCGGTCGATGGTGATGCGCCGGTCGAAACGGCCGGGGCGGAGGAGGGCCTTGTCCAGCACCTCGGGCCGGTTGGTGGCCCCCAGGACGATGACGCCCTTGCCGGGGTCAAAGCCGTCCAGCTCGGCCAGCAGCTGGTTCAGGGTCTGCTCCCGCTCGTCGTTGCCCCCCATGCGGTTGTCACGGGACTTGCCGATGGTGTCGATCTCGTCGATGAAGATGATGCAGGGAGCCATTTTGCTGGCTTCCTTGAACAGGTCCCGGACCCGGGACGCGCCCACGCCCACAAACATCTCCACAAAGTCAGAGCCGCTGATGGAGAAGAAGGGCACCCCCGCTTCACCGGCCACG
>OFFF01000894.1_pt1 | contig 20588 bp, 15 predicted proteins | sample 1521301 | NCBI WGS metagenome assembly OFFF01 (sample SAMEA3504101, study PRJEB24116) | mouse gut metagenome | biome: mouse gut; feature: mouse-associated habitat; material: faeces | place: Denmark | collected 2011
GTGGGCGCACGGCAATTACGATTTTGTCCTTGGTTATGAGCATTACGGTCTTTATCGCATTACAAAGTTTCAGTTCTTTACTGGATGCTTCTTCCGCAATGCCAGATCATCTTGGTGATTACTCGGTTGTAAATGAATACGGCGGCATTTCTTCCAGTGAACTTGCCGCACTGGAGGCAAATGAAAATGTATCCGCTGTGGCAGCAGAGCAGTTTTCACTCTACCACTTGGATGAACAGTACCACCCCATTGGCATAGAAACCAGCATTACTTTAGGTGTTAGTGAATGCTTTCAAATCGTTGGCTTGAATGACCGCTGGATAGCGGATGAGTTCGCACAGCGTCTATCGCCGGAGCAGATGGAACAGTTAAAGGCCGGAGAAGGCTGTGTGATACGCAATCCAATCCCTATGCAGATTGGAGAAGAACATATTGGCACTACCCAAATCGAGGCAGGCACACACATTACTGTTGCGGGAAAAGAATTTCCGGTATTGTTATCGCTTGATGGGTATGACACCTATTTTAGCGTAGGCAACAACGGATTTACAAACGGTGTTCAAGTCCTGGTTAGTGATCGTCTATACCCCCAACTTACCGGGATTGAGACTTACGCGGAACTGCGGCCAATCCTATCGGCAGATGCTGATCGGGGCGCATTTGACGAAGTGTTAGACCAGTTATGCCAACGGATTCCAGGCAGTACGGTTATATCTTATGAGCAGACAGACCGCCAGCTTACAGAGAGTTTCGAGCAAATTCGATTGCTGGCCTGGGGACTGATTTTGTTTGTCGCTCTGATTGGTTTGCTGAACATCATCAATACTGTCTATACAAATATTCATACCCGTATTGCGGAAATTGGTATGCAGCGCGCCATTGGTATGAGTACAGGAAGTTTGTTCAAAGTGTTCTTATGGGAAGGAGCCTATTACGGCTTATTTGCGGCAGTGATCGGAAGTGTAGTCGGATATATTTGCACAACTTTTGTAGAGGCCGCAGCAACAGATACTATTCAGTTGGTTGCTATTCCCATTATTCCAATCGCAGAGGCAACTGTTCTTGCGATTGGCGCCTGCTTGTTGGCAACGTGTATTCCATTGAGAAGAATTAGCAAAATGAGTATTGTGAATTCTATCGAAGCTGTTGAATAAAAAGAAAGTCTGCCCAGCGGCAGAAAAGAAAAAAACCGCTGCTGGGCAGAGCCTTTTCACATGCTAAAATGCCTTTCCTATGCGGCGGTTTTAAGAGATTAAAGCCGCCGTTCTTTTATCCTCAAAAGGAGCGACGCGGTAACGCTGGCAGGTGCGGCGGCTGATAGGAGGCAGTCGCCATGAAATACATAGCCGTTCGACACAATCTGACAGCATTTGCACCGTTAAAAAAAGCCCGTTCCCCGCCTGGGAATATTGCGGCCACGAGGTTATACTATACGACACAGATAAAGTAAATAATACTGTGCAATTCGCCCGGTGGGTCTATGGCCTGCCGGGCGAATTTTGTCATTTCCTGACCGGCCCAAAAAAATTTTTGCAAATCGTGCCATTTTACCGCGCAGTTTGGCCCAATCACTTCGCTCTGTTAGCGGAAAGGGAGAGAACCACCACCATCCCCCAACGAAAGGGGGTGAGAAGATGGGAACTATCCCCCGCTTTAGCAGACCGGGCCAGTTTGACCGCTATTGCAAGCTGGTACTGGAACATGAGGCCATTGACTATCTGCGGAAAATGGACAGCCTGCGCGTCCGTCATATATCGTTGGGCATCCTGCCGCAGAAAGAAATGGACAAGCTCTCCACGGTAGACCGCTATCCCAGCGACAGCCATGTTTTTACGTCGCATGGATGTGACCTGCCGATTGAGAACGAGCTTGTGGCCGACGCCTTTGCCGCCCTGACGGAGCAGGAACAAAGTATTCTGATACTGCACTGTGTCCTGGGAATGTCGGACGGCAAAATCGGTGAAATCATGGAGCTGTCCCGCTATGCCGTCCAGCGGCGCAGACGGAAAGCACTGGACGAGCTGCGGAACAAGTTGGCGGCGCTGATGCCAAAAGGAGGTTGAACGCAAATGTCGGAACCTGATTACAAAGGCCGGGCGCTTCTCCCCATGCCGGTGATCGAAGCCGCCCGCGCCGGGGACGCCGGGGCCGTGGAACAGGTCTTGCGGTACTATGAGGGCTACATAAACAAGCTCTGTACCCGGACGCTGTATGACGAGTACGGCTATCCCCATGTGTGTGTAGACGAGTACATGAAGCATCTCCTGGAGATCAAGCTCATCTATGCCATTGTCGCCGTAGTTTGCCCAACAAGACCAGATCGATTGGAAGATGGGGGCGACTCCATCGGGAGTATCTGAGAATGACAAATCCAGGCATATTCAATGATTTGATTCTCACGGGAAAACTCTGGACATACCTTGCTGATCTCAATGAGCAGGCTGAGGATCGGTTATCTCTGATTATTCAGCAGATGAAGGAGCGAGAGGGTATTACCGAACAGCTCAAGGAAAAGAATCAAATGGCATGGGTTGGAGCGATGAACAGCATTCGCAATCGTGCAGAGGAGATTGTAAAATATGAGATGATTTATAGCCCAGTAGGAGGTGGTATGTGAGATGATATTGGAATCATTGTACTGCGGAAACATCTGCCCGGCAGATCAAGCTATACCGCTGGACAAGGAGTATCAGAAACTCCGACAAAAGATCTTAAAGGGGCTGGAGGAACTGGAGAGCAAACTCACCCCTGAGCAAATGAAACTGGTTAATCAATTCCACTCGGATGTCATTTCTTCCCACTGCATGGAGGTGGAGACGCAGTTTCAATATGGATTTGCTTTAGGGATGCTCCTGATGAAAGATGTTTACGAGTTGCCTTTCCCGGACAAGCGGACGAGATAACGGAATAGAACAACGAAAACGATGTGTTCAGTTTGGACACATCGTTTTTGCATAACTTGGCAAGCAATGCTTGTGGCTATCCATAACCACAAACTGCTTGTTGGTGCAGCAGCCCCAAACCCCATTGAAGAACATCTTTGATGTTGGCTGTGCCCACCGTTGGTGTGCTTTCAATGTAACCCTGGTTTTCAAATTTGCAGATTTTCTCACAGCGAAAGATTATATTTTTCCAAATGTGACGGTTGTGACGATGGTGACGATACAAATAGCCCCTGATTCGCTCTCCGTTTCATCGTCACAACCGTCACCATCGTCACACAACAATTTAGTGCAGATATTCTCTCCGGATATTGTCAGCAACTTTGCTCGTAGCCATCATCGGCAGATGATGTTCTGAGGGATTGGGGGTCACCCCAACAAGTAAATTTGCGAAGAATAGCCCAAAGGACAATTCAAGAAAATGAGTGAACCTGTACAGGTTTACACTGCTTGCCAAGTATGCTTTCCTGTTTCTTATTCAAACGAAATCTTATGTGGTTATTGCTCTTAGCGTCATCACACATCTTTCTCTTCGTTTTTATCTCGCTGCGCTTTCCATTGTTCATATTTTTCTACATTCTTTGGGTCAGAATAGAATTCTGCGCAAGATTTAAGCAATGTGCGGCAGAGAGCTTCTACTTGATGTTTTGGAATTTGGTTAAAATCAATCTTTGGCTGATCATTGTTCATAGTGACACCACCTTACACAGACTTCATAACATCCAGCAAGCGTTAAAAGTGGTCAGCTAAAAAAGCAAAGCTCCAGTATACGGAATTACCTGAAAATTCGTTGAAGTGATTCAACAATTATATCGATATCATTTTCAGAATTATTTCTTCCAAACGACAATCGTATGGTTCCCTTTGCCAAATCCGGCTCCAGTCCGATAGCCTGCAATACATGAGAAATCTGAGTTTCTTGGCTATTACAGGCAGAGCCGGTAGAAACACAAATTCCCATTAAGTCTAATCGGTGCAATAGGGCCTCGCCGCTGTAGCCAGGGAAGGAGAGGCTCAAATTTCCCAAAATATGTGCATTGCTTCCATTGCGAGAGAACCGAATATTTGCGGCGGATAATCCTGCAAGCAATCTGTTTTCCAGTGCGGTCAGATGTGTCGCCGTGTCTTTCATGAAAGCAACATTCTTTTTTAATGCTGTAGCCATCCCGACAATAGATGCGACATTTTCCGTACCAGCCCTCATGTGGTGTTCCTGGCCACCTCCGCTTGCGTAGGGCGTTAGGGGTGTATCTTTTCGGACATATAGAAAGCCAATGCCTTTTGGACCATTAAACTTGTGAGCAGAAGCGGAAAGCATATCTACACCAAGCAAATTCACATCTATTTCAATATGCCCAACTGCCTGAACAGCGTCTGTATGAAATATGGCACCACAGGAATGTGCAATAGCAGCTAAAGCAGAAATATCCTGAATAGAGCCAATCTCGTTGTTTGCTGTCATGATGGAAACCAATCGAGTGTCAGAATTGATATATTCTGACAGGGTTCCGACATCCACTGTGCCAGTACAATCCACAGGGAGATAGGATACAGAATACCCCATACTTTCTATATCAGCACACGGACGCAGAATCGCATGGTGTTCAATGACTGAAGTTATGAAAGCGTGTTTGGTAGAGCCTGAAAATGCGGTTCCTTTTATGGCCCAGTTGTTACTCTCTGTACCACCCGAGGTGAAAAATATTTCTTCGGGTTCAGCGCCGATGCATTGAGCAATTGTTTCTCTCGAGTTCTTTAGTGCTTTTTTCGCCGTTCTCGCAAATGAGTAGGGTTGTGAAGCATTACCATACTCTCCTAAAAGATATGGCTTCATTGCCTCAAAAGCATCCATATCTAATTGTGTTGTAGCTGCATTGTCAGCATAAATGAATCGCTTCACAATCCCACCTCACTCAAACAATTTACATCCTTCTTCTTTGAACTCCTCAATTTTCTCAAGGAGCTCCTCGACAGTACATCCCAGATACTCAGCAAGGCAATCCATACAGTAGAAATTCTCTATATCTTCACCCAAAAGTTTTTTGTTGATGCCAACGGTATTTTTGCTGAGATTATTTTGTCTACAAATAATGCAATCAGTTCTCATATGAAATCTCCTTCAGCGAGAAGGAAGGCACATCCTTACCCTTGAACTCTACATCAAGAATCCCAAGTTGCCGTTTAATGATTTTCCGCATACGAACAGCAGGCCGGAGGCAATACTGCTGGAATCTCTTGGGGTTGATATCCTGTGCGCTCCGCACATTCGGGAACAGCAGTTTCAAATATGCTGTTGCAATTCTCTTTACGGCCTCTGTGTCACGGGTATCTGCCTTATCAGGCACATCAACAATTTGGTCAACAATCGCTCTGTAGCTCACATCATTGCGAAGCTCGTGCAAAATGGTGCAGAAGTATTCTGAATTCAATGCCCAGCCGGACAGTTTCAAATCATCATTCATTCTCGGTATATCCCAACCCTTGATGAAACCATGGATTCGGTCTACCAATGCACTTTCTTGAAATAGTGAGGGTAGCTCGGAGAACATATTCTGCCACTCATCCATATTATCCTGTGCGATGTTACCCAGGAAGATGATGCCCGCATCAGATTTCCCCTCATAGCCACCAATGTTAAACTGCCCATACTCCATATATCCCTGCATGATGGATCGCATTTCATTCACATCGCCGAACTGCACCAACTTTACCTCATCGATTGCAATAAAGTCATGTCCGGTAACAAAGCCGGGAGTCTTCCGAGCGGTATCATAAAACATTTTTGCCCGAGTTACCTTTCCGCCATCTGTTAGAAGACCATATTTACTCACATGACCAAACACATAGGACTTACCAGTTCCTTTCGGAGCCAGCTCAATTAGATTAAGGCGCTTTTCGACAAAAGGCAGAATGCGAGTTAGCATCGAAAGTTTTTGTTCTTCACTTTCGTATCCACCGGCATTGTAGTCAATTGCACCCAACAGTACATCTATCCATTCGGAAGTTGTAAATTCATTTCGCACATCCTTATAGTAATCAAGATCGATGGTATAAGGGCAGAAATTTGTAAACCCCGTAAGACGAATTTTCCCTGGAATTTTAGGCTTCACAGTGTCATCAGGAGGACGATAGCCAAGCTCGACTACGCCCCAAACTTCTTGCCCGCTGACCAGTTCTCCACGGTATTGGTCCCATACGGACACATCAATCATGGTTTCCTTGTTTGTTAACCCAAAGTCGGGCAACGAAAATGTTATTTCTCCTGTTTTGATGCTAATATCCACAGAAATTTTCGTGAGAATTTTGACACGCTCATTGTCGTTAATGATTCTATCTTTAATCCTGATCCATTCTTCTTTATTTGGAAGATAGGTGTGGATGAAATCCGTGAGCTCGTCTATATCCAGATTTCCTTCATCATCTGCAAACTTTTTAAGCAGCCAGTCTCTCAAAAACGATGGCAAGCCCAGAGCAGAAAAGAAGTTGCTTTTCTTCAAATCCTTGTAGACAACCATTTCATCGAAACAATCTCTAAGTTTTTCTGTCACGAGTATCCCTCCTTACAGAATGTTCTTTTCGCTGCCGCTTTCCTTCTTTACTCTCAGAGGCAGGGCAGTGGCCACAGGCATTCCACCAGCAAATACATCTACGCTGTATGTTTTGGCACGGCGAATTTCGGCCATCTCCTCTACAACATAGAAATTATCATCAATCGGATTCGCTTCATAGACATGACTATCTATTACTACGCTGACATCCACCAACTTTTCTGTGGCAAATATTTTAATTGCAGCTTTCTTACGGAAGCTGACGGTAATTTCGGGGATGCCGATAAACAGCGCCGTCGAATCAACCGGCATTATCTTTACTTCAATGGCAGTGTTAAGATACGAAATCTCAATAATTGGAACAGTGATTTCCTCCAATGTTGCGCCACCATGAACCTCAACATTAGCTTTCCGACTTCCCTTGAAACGGTCATAATTGGCAAGCGCCCAGAAATCTTCCGCATCGGTAGCACTGTCTGGTCTTTCATCGACCTCACTTTTAGGACAGCATCTTCCAGAGTGCTTTCCGCTTGATTCCATTTCCCACAGATTTTCAGTCTCATGAATGACTGCAAGTCTACTCGCACCATGGTCTGCAATTAAGATGGCCTTTTGGTAGTCCTCGTTTGTGAGGTTTGTTTTGATTTTCTTTAGAAGCTCATCAATGAGCTCCAGTTCACGAATCAAATGAATCGGGAGCTTTCTGTCCTCACGACTATAATCATATCCTTCTTCACCGTGATGCTTGATTTTATCTATTTTGTCAACGGTAATAATCGGGAACCGTTCTGTGGATAACACATCCCAAAATTCCTTATTTCTGCTCGTGATGGATGGAAGCTCACATCTGCATACTGTGATTTTTGCCATCAACTCAAGAGCGTGACATCTGGACATAATGTAGCCAAGATATTCAACGCCCATTGCGTCAGTGAAATAGGTCTGAGCGTTTGTTACATCAATTTTCTCGATCACAGAACTCCGGGGCGGAAGAATGATATTGTAATCTCTATCGACTGCCTGCTTCTCAACGACCTCCATGAAGTTCGGGAAAATCTTGTTGACAACCTTTTGATATTTGTACTCTTGGAAATAGCTGTCAAACAATTCGTTTTTGAAACGGTATGGTGTCAGGTAAGCACGAAGATTAGGATAGATGCGCTCCAATATACTAAAAAGTTCAGCTCTTTCAAAGTCTTCACTGTACCTATCCAGCAACTTGAAAATAAGCTCTTTTTCCTGAATGGTATTGTCTGTTAGATAGTAGAGCGCATACTTTCCCTTGCTCTGGACAATCTTGCAGAAATTATTAACTTCATCAAGCGGGTTGCCAATGGCATTCAAATGTGCTTTTCTGCGTTCATATATGGACGCAAATATGCTATCTGTTGGCTCGACTTCTAAAATAGTGCGATACAAATTGTGAACGAGCCCTGCCGGGGAAGAAGCTGTCTCTATTGCCTTGTTTAAGTACGAGTCGTTGCCCGCATGGAATAGTTTGAGCCCAATAAAGTACAACCAAAGCCATTTTTTATCTGCACTATTTTGCTGGTAGGTAGAGATAACAATATCCAGATTGTAAATACTCCCTATTTTTGCAGAAATGAGCTGTTGCCACGAAGGGTATTCTTGAAATTCTGCCAGGGCATACTGCCATTCTTCTTTGCTGCCATAACCTTCTGCCAATCCAGCTGTCATTCCATCCAGGTGGCACAAAACCTCGTAAGGATTCTTCAGATCTGAAATTGCATAGAGAGAAAATGGGTAATTGTCTTTGCTTTTGTGGGTTTCGATGTATAGCACTTCTGCGGTGGTTGATTCCACCGCTTTAGCTATACCTCGAAGCCCTTTTACCACCGGACTTGTGCCCGTGAATTTGATGCCTTCTTCAGTAAAAACAAGTCTTGGCCGAACAGATCGTACTCCATCCAAAATACAAACTCTGCTATCCACACGCCGGTCGTTTTTGATAAGGGTGTGCAGATATTCAGCACATTGAAAGGTGAGAATTACCGCATGACCAGCAATACTCATAGATAGAAGTTCTTTTAATTCTTGCACCAATGCCTTTTCGCCCTTTAACATGAAGAAACTCGAAATTTCACTAACAAAAAAGCTACTGTTTTCGTTGGCAAGGCGCTCGAGAATGTTCGGGATTATAGGAAATTCGTCTGCTTTACAAAACTCCGTGTCGGAAGCACACAAAAAGACATTCTGGGGCAATTTGTAATGGAGCATGATAGCGTCCAAATCTACCTTGTTTTGAACATCGACAATAAGAGGTTCGACATTATCCTTTTTCAGATAACGGTCAATTTTTTTAATGACTTCCTGGATGGTCATTTTGCACCTCCTTAATTCCCTTTGATGATCTCCATGCCAACAACCATGTTATCCCGAATGAGGTCCTTTAGATACTTCTTCACATCAGCAATACCCATTTCATCAATTTTGGCAAGAGCACGGTCACAACCGCCCTGATTGTATTTTGCTTCCGCCATCTGGCGAAGCTTCTTCTCAATTTCAGGAAGGCCAAACCAATCAAACGGCTCTGCTGTGATGTGAGAGTCAAGATAATCTTTCACTTCTTGAATATCCGTCAGCATGACGGAATAGCTTCCAATAATGCTGCTCTGAAACGCTTTATCCAAAGCTGCGGCATCATCCAGCAAGTCAAAGAATTTTGCAGAAGCAAAGTACTCTATTGCACGGTCAATTGACTGCTCATCGGCCTTTGGACGATTGACAGCACCAAATGCGGCTTTTGCCTTCGCCACCTCGCTGTCTGGAACAAGACACAAAATGGGCATTTTGTGTTTTTTCGACCAATCCCGAGGAGACTCTGTTCGGGTTTTCTCTCTCCACCGCTTCTTTAACTGCGTATTTTTCTGTCCCTCTTTATAGGCGGCAACTTTGGTCTCGACCTGGTTCAAATAGTCCGCTTTTTCGTAGGTGAACGAACCGGCGGGCATTGTGGCAAATACTTCCTTAATTTCATCGTCCGACAGATCATCAAGATAGTATCCGCATACACGCTTAAACAAATCAACTTGGTTATTATAGAAATTGCGGAATGTGCTTTCATTAGCCTGAACGAGTTCCAAGAAGGTTTGCTTCTGGGAATCCAACAGAGTTCCGGCTTTTTTCAGGGTATAGAGCATCCCGAGGAATGGTCCCAACTCATCGAGATAGTTTTTTGCGGCCGCATAGGAGATGCGAATATATCCACACTTGTCACACCATTCCCGTATGGTCGCATCATAAGAGATACTTTTAGAGATAATCTTATTGCTTTCTACAATGATTTTATACTCCAGAATAACCTCACGGATTTTCTGTTGTGCGGTTTCGACATTCCACACCCAGTTTGCTGCATCTGCATCAAACTTTTTGCGAAGGACATTGATGTATTGACCTCCATCGCCGACCGTTTGAGCAAGGGAGACAAGAGTACCATTTTCAAAAGTTTCAAGGTAGGCGGCCATGCCTTGGGTGCACTTCTCTTTGGTCAAAATGCTTTGCAAATCATTTGCAGCATTTCCGTTAGTGAGAGCAAGGTTTCCGATTGCCATGGCAATATCGCTGTCAGTCGTCCCGGCCCCCATGTTATTACTGTTGGCAATCCCGCAGAAAGAATCGATGATTTCAGACAGCACAGCGGTTTCTGTTTGAAGCGTCTCTTTCTCAAGAATGTACTTCAAAGTCCAAATCGGGAACGAAAACTCCTTCATCCTACTGCGGATGCGTTCTCTTGTGTTCGGAACAGAGGTACACATATTGAGCGGAATACCAAATGCTACAGAAGTAATTTCATTGAAAGCCTTCTCTGCAGGGGTCATCGCAACAATATACTTGTCTTTGTAACGAGGATTCGGTGTAATTTCGAGACGAATGACCTCATCAATCATTTCCTTGAGCTTGTTGACATTCAAAACATCGTTGGTGAGTCCATCGCTCCAGCTATATGTCCTGAAAGCGTACTCTTTAAGCACAAAGCCCAGAATAAATGCAGACAGATTACAGGGCATAAAACCGTAGGGTGCAGCCTTCAAAACATCATAAATTTTCTTAATTGATACACGGCCACCACCGTTCTGGAAGCCATCATTTATGATTCCATCAACGCACACCTTGATTTTAGAAATCAAAAGATGAGGTTTGGAAACCCAGTATTCAGGCACCTTCCATGCACCGTCAAGAGCAGTTTCCAACTTTGTGGCAGGACTGCCAGACAGGAAGGTTCCGGCAGTTTTCTCGTTGAAAGCACATTCAACACCTTGCTTCAGGCTGCTTGGTGTATACATATTGGCGATTACATTGTAAGAACCCTCAAGACAGGACACAAATTTTTTCTTGTTGATTTCTGCGAGAAGCCCGTACAGAGCGTCAAGCGTAGTAGCCCGCTCACCATCCGGCTTATCGGCGGTGTGAACCATGAACTCACCAGCAACAATGCGGGTTTTCCATTTTTTCAAAGAATCCTTCGCATTGTTGGCGTATTGAGTTGCCAATGTATTATCCTTGCCCTGCTGGGACATAGACAGTGCCATATCGTGACGGTAAACACCATAGCCATCCGCTCCGAACGGGGTTCGGCTGGCATCAATGAAAATCATGTTGTAAGTTCCAGCAGAAAGGGCATCGTGGATTTTCTTGCCCAGGACAACACTTTCGGCATCATCTTTTGCGAAACATACTACGGCAACAATCTTGTTTTCATACTTTTCTTCCGTGTTGCGAAGTTGCTTGATCGTAGAATCGAAGTCGGAAGCAGAAACAAAGCGTAGCTCATAGCGGAGCTTAAGGGCACCTCCAAGGGTAATAGCGTCAACGATTCGAGTTCGATCAGCGAGTTCCTCTGTAATAAAAGCAGAAGTGCTTTTTCGGTCAATTTGCTCCTCAAAAGGCGTTACATCAATTTCGTCTTCATGGTTGTAGGCTGCATACTGGAATTTTCCACCACCGAGGGACTTGGAGAACAGCACCTTCTCTCGAACAAGCTGTTCAGCACATCTCGCTGCGGAGCCTTCCATGTCGGTTCCTTCAAACACATTGTCGAGATTTTTTTCATTAGGAATAAACAGTTCAACAGAGTCGCCGGCGTATTGGGAAATTGCCTGCAACAGAAGAACCGTCTTCAAAACTCGTTTTTGGTCAGAATCAAGTCGCTGATTTCCGGCACGGTTATAGTAGTCGAGAATGGAGCGAATATCATGTGCCAGATATTCCTTACCTTTGTCATAGAAGAATTCCCAAAGCATATCAACAGAGAGTAGCGGGTTATCATCCTCCGGCCCGAAATTGTCAATAAACCATTGGAAGCCCTTAATTTCATCTCCACGGTCATTCTTGATAAAGTCAAACATACTGCGCTGGTTGGAATCAAACGCAGAGGAGATGTGTTTCAAGAGCAGGGCAGCATAGGGGTGTATAGGGAGGATATCCACCATCTCTTTGTCGGTAATGCGGGCTATCGACTTCACCAACTTGCGAGATTCCTGTGTTCTGGCAGTGAGGTCTCCGAGGGCAAGCTCCCAATCTTCGAGTACGGCTTCATCCGGGTTTTTCTCCATAGCTGCACCCATGAGCTGGAATGCGATATTTTCGGGCAGACTGATTAAGCTATGCGGACCAACAAAGCGTCCGTTCAGCTTAATGAAATCTTGGTCACGCTCATGGAACAAACCTTGGGTAACATGGGTAACCAGCACGAAATAGAAAGGATCGGTTTCGCTGATTTCGCAAAGCTCCTGGAATCCGGTGAGATTGCGAGCATTGTTGTAAAAGTATTCAGTAAACTCATCCCACATAAAGACAATAGCTTTCAAGCTGTTTGCCTGAATCACTTCACGAATCCAGTTGCTCAAATCGGTTACACTCAACGAGAGAGCTTTTACCTGACGCTCATCGGCCACCTTAAAGATATTGTCCATAACCTTCGCCAGCGCATCGCCAGAAAATGTGCGCAACTTTTCAATTACGGTATCGGCGTCATCTCCACCAAACAGGTTAGAGTATGTACCCGTAATCAAGCCATTAAAATAATTTTTGTTGTCCTTGTCAGAAAGCCAAGCGATAGTGGCCTCTTTTAGTGCGTTCCCACCCTTGTTTTCAATTCCGGCATCGACAAGTGCTTTTTCTATGCTTTCCTGGATGGCAAAGACAAGGTTGTGGTCGCTGCGAATAGTGGCAGAGCCGTAGCGATGCACGGTTAAAATGCGACCACTGGATTTCACAGCCTGGAAGCGGTTGCATAGATCATTATCCAACTTGTGCCTTTGGAAGTATTCACGAGTTTCTTCCTCACTGGAGTCCAGCAACTTCTTGAGCGTATGGACAGCGTGAGATTTGCCTGTACCGTAGGCTCCCTCCACCCACAGGCAGAGTTTCTGCTTACGCTCAAGGACACTGATTGTATTCTTCAGAAGTTTCACAAAGGTCTCGTGGGGGAAGAATTTTTTCCACACTTCTGGATTCTTCGTAATGACCGCTTCATTTACGGCAGGAAAATAATCTGGGTCAATATCGAAATAATGACGGTATTTTTCCAACATCGGCATTGCTTCTTCCTCCTTAGAACAGACTCAGCACATCCTGGGATGTCTTTTCGCTGTTGAGTGTGATATTATCCAAATCAAGCGTAAAGCTGGCATTGATAAAATCTGGATAGTTGATAGTTAGGCCGTTAAGAATCTTTTCCATCTGATTGCGATCCAGTCCGAAAATCTCAGTAGGACTAACACCATTGCTCTCGATGCCATGATTTAAGAGCCGGGACAAGGTAAACTGGTGATAATCCCCACAAGCCTCTGCAAACTTATATAAGCTGTAAAGGATGACAAGCGGATTGGGATTTTTCCATGGCATTCTCATGATAGAAGTCATGCTTTTTTTAATTTCTCCGTTTTTGTTCTCCTTGGATTCAATTTCCGGAATACCAAAACCAATTTCTTTGAATGCTCCGTTTGTATCCAATATCGTTTTGAAGCCGTTCCAGAATTCTCCTCTGGCCTTTTTACCTCCATCCTTCTTGCTGCTATCTTCTCCCATATCAAGCAATAGATTCGATTCAATGTATCTGTAGGAAAACGGAATGTTTCGGATATACCATCCAAAAGCGGGAGTATACGCAAGATTGCACAGAATAAGTGCCCATGTATCTGCTGCTTCCATATCTTGGTTTTGAATAAACATTCCAAAAGCAGTCAATTTTTTGCTTGCCGTTATGCCGGCATCGTTCATCATGCCAAACATAACATCTGTTTTACGATTTCCGGGCTCAAATGACTGGTCTTTTAAAAAGTTCTTAATCCACATTGCATCAATGCCAACGCTCAAATAACGATTGATTCCTTTTAACGACTTCACAGCCTTACTTCCTTTCACCGAATTATAATAAAGGCAACCACTTAAGATTTTCAAGCAAGTATGACAGCAAACACATGTATCTAAAATGGTTAGTTTTCCATCCTTCATTTGAATATTTCTGCCGGGACACTCTGCAACGCAAGTCATGCATTGTATACAGTACTGGGTTTTCGCGAGGATACTTTTGAAGTAGTAAACAAATTCTATCGAGTTCTTTGTTCTTCCTGATGTTTCAATTTCAAAAATAGTTTTGTCACCATTGGTATGCAAAACACATTTCCGAACAACGCCATCGTATTCAAGATGATATTCGTCTTCGGAACATTCCTGGATGTCTCCTAAAGTCTTATACCATATTTTCCATTCAGGTCTGAGATTTCTAGCGATGAACTTTAAAAGGCCTTTTTCTTCTTCAAATTCAAACAACTCTTCCTGAGAAAATTTAAGTTCTCTGCCACTTAACCGAGTTTTCCATCCGCCACTTTCAAGGAAACGAGCCGCGTTATCTCCAGATAAATCTTTTTGACTGTTTTCGATAATCTTATTGCAAAAGGAATCAACCGTCTCTGGGAAACATTGTTTCTTAATGTACTCATGCTTTTCGGATGAATTCGGACACATGATGCATCCAACACGATTGAACCCGTATTTATAAGCCGTATTCATTGGCAGTTCTTGTGAATAGATATAGAGAAACACTTCTGCGGATGACCATTCAAGCAGAGGATGAAAACTATGTTGTCCTGGCATTTTCTTTCCTAAGCTTAATTCATCATATTCTGCACGGGATGCACTCTCGTCTCCACGAACACCAGTTATCATCATGGAATGAATTCGATTGATATTATGAATTTCGCACAGTTTATTTATGACTGGCGCAGTCTTGTGTACAGTACAGCACCATCTTAAACGCCGGGCCGGCGGGCCGAAGGCATCCCACGAATCCGAAGCCGACATAGTGGCCTTGGCGGTGAAGAAAGCAATGTTCCGCTCATGGCAAAAGTTCTCAATTTGAGCAACAAGGCTTTTAGTTGTTGGAAACTCCATATCGGTGTCACCAAAGAGAACTTCAAACTTATTATGCGGCAAAGCCCGCTGCACCAGATCGAGGGCTACTACGCTATCCTTGCCACCGCTGAACGCCACATAGAAAACATCGACTCGATCCATGTACTCTACATAAATGTTGTATATTTTTTTTATTGTTTCTGCGGCTAGCTTCTCCAACAGGTCCTGGTTCTTTTCAATCATTGCAGGGATGTCAACAAAGCGGAGAGGTTGTCCATTTGGTTCTGGGTCATCCAAAATAACGATTTCAGGTGCCGTGTAAAGACTCCCACCTTTTGTCTTGGCAACCTGCCGGCCCCGGTAGAAATAATTGTTGGCCTCCGCCCACATATATGGGTAAGAGTCATTCTTTGCATAATTCCAATACCGGTCAAATCCCAGAATATCCAGTTCTTTATAATACACCGGACGGGGTTCCTTGCTAAAGGAAAGCGGGGAACTGTTTAGCAGCAATCCGCCCGTCTCGGCATCCCAAGTGTATGAGTACATATTAGTCGGTGTCCTTCCTTTGCCGTTGTGCGTTCGCCTTGATAATGAGCGATCCTATTTCTGAGTATCTACGGCGGGCAAGATACCCTTTGTCACTCAAAAATTGAAGCACAGGGGCTTTTTTCATCTCTATTTGATTATTTGCCAATAAGTCAACGATTAAGTCATCGAAGCTGTTAATGCCTGCAGAACGCTTCACGATTGCGCCAGCACATTCGGTCCCATTAAAGCTACTGTGCAGAAGCATATATTTTTGACTGTAGCTCGCCACATAATGCTCCAACAAAAAGATGTTCCAAGGGAATCCTACATAGGGAAATGCGCCGAAGTTTGTCGCTTCAAGCAGAGGAATATATTTTCCCATGCAGATACGATCCAAAGTCTCATCCATTGCTTCAACGGGAAAATGAGCGGCAGTTTTTGCTACAAACTGATCTCGGCTGATTCGCAGGCTATTTTCGTAAATCGCCTCAAAATATATGGGAGTTGCGAGGTTATTTGCCAAACTCTGTAGCTCGGACAGTGTGAAAGTATCATGACTTCTCGCATATTTTGCAAACACATCTGCCATCGAAAGTTCCTGCCCCGAGCGGCTGATAATATTTCCCTTGAAGGAAAATTTATCGCCTAATTTTGCCTTTAGCGCATCCCGGAATCCATACATAGAGAGGGCTTGATTCTCATCTATGATATAGGGATATTTCGCACGGATTACATCATAGAGCTCATTGCCGCCAATAAAATCTTTCTCGTCAATGGTTCTCTGGATAATTTCAGAAATTCCGTCCAGTTCTTCATCGGACAAATGGACGATACTTTCGTGAAAGTATTCGCTGCGGCCGTTGTTGACGAATTCAACATTACTGGCAAGAATAAACTTTATCTTACTTTGCGGGAGATGCGGCAGAGCAGCAAAAATCTCATCATAAGTCGCCGGTCTGCCATAGTCTTGCAAGCAAGAACGAACTTCAGATAGAGGGTCCATGCTGACATCTGGTGTCTTCGATATAAAACTTCTGTTGATGAAGAATCTGCCGTCTCCTATAAAAGTCAGGTACGACTTCAGCATATCAGCATCGTGGATATGGTAGTCCAAGAACGCATCGGAAAATTCGGCAAAAATCGCTTGATAGTAGATAGCGGCTTTACCGTCCGCAAAGGCGGACTCGATGTAATTTAGCAATTCGTCCTTTAGTTCTTCGCTCAACATGACATCCGGGAGAAATGCTTTTCCCTCGTAAATAATGCAGAGCTGCTTGATTTTTTTGCTAATGTCATCATCAGGATCAGTTAGCTCTCTATCATGGGTTGCCGTGTAATATCTCTTGAATTTGCGTATCTCAAGTGGCGAATCCATGCGGAATCCCTTCTTAAAGTATTGCCTAAGAACCTCCTCATAGCCTTCATCTCTGTAGGTTTCTGCCGGTTCCGAATCGTCCTTTACAGGTGCAGTCCAAGTCAGGTCTGAGCCAATAAATCCGAGAAATTTCTGTATGGCTGCACGGAAACGGTTGTGCTGCCTTGCATTGTAGGAAAGAAACTCCGCATTGCTTAAGAGCAACTGAATTGTCTCCTGTGCCGTTTGTTTGTCCGTTGCGTAAAGCTGCCAGGAGGCCAGTTGGTGTTCTTGGGCAAATGCCTCACAATTGTTTATCGCAGAAGCATAGCTCCGGCAGGTGGCATCAGCCATGTTCAGTTTTTCAGATAGATAGCGAGAGAAGCTTCTACTATTTATCGCACAAATCGCATCGTTTTCAAACGACTTTCTTTGATGGACTTGTTCAAAAGTTTCTTTCTCTTTTTTTCTATATGTGATAACAATATTTTCGTAGTCCACACTACACAAGTCCAAGACATAGCGAATTTTTGCCGCAATATCGTTTGCACTCAAATTGGTTTCCAGCATATATGCGGTTCCCGGTATAGGTTTAGGAGCAATCATAAAACTGTAATTATCATCACTCGCAAGTTCGATTCGGCCAGATTTTTGCGCAAAAGACATTCCCGGTTTGAATATGTGCGGATAATCTTCCATCACAGAAGCCATCACAGCAACATAGAGAGCTGTCCACGAATCGCCACACGCTTTTCTCTCACCAAAGTAACTGAACCACTCTGGCTTAGTGTACGCCAAGTCAAAGTCCGCATGAAAATCAATTTCAAAAGTTGTGTCCTGGCTATGTGAACTCTCCGTATTGGAGATATCTAATTCGATTGCAGGAGTGTTTTCTGAAAAGATGTAGGAATCTCCAATATTTGATGCCCAGCTCACATTATCGAGAATCTCCTCAACAATAGCGGGACGAGCAGTATGGTTAATGGCCTCACATATCTCTCGAATTGTGACTCGCTGACTTTCGGGAGAGGCTTTCAGTGCGTTATAGATTTGATTATATACAGTAGGGTGTTTTTGCAACAACCTTTCGTCTTGCTTGGTTTTTGTGTATGCAGTAATAGGAGATTCTACCTCGGCCATCTCTACATCGGGCGGGCTTTGATTCGACATTTCATAATCGATGGTGCTACGATCTTCAACGGTTTTTCCATCAGTAATGCGAGCGTAAAGACCTTCTTTTATGTAGTTATAGTAATGCTGTCCCGCATCAACAATCTTATTTATTTGCCGTCTACGGGTTATTCTGAAGATTTTGTTCTGTTCAATGGTGCGTTGCACTTTTTTTATGGTTTCAAAATCTGTTGTCTCGAACAGTGGATTCTGTAGGACTTTTATTTTCAGACAAAAAGTTTCTATTTCAGAATAACATCTATAAAACTCCGACAGCTGTGTAGGAGACACTCGTTCAGCAAGATACCGCATAAAGTCGTCTTCAACGGTTTTTCTATTGCTTATCATTGCCCTTGCCTCCTTCAGTAATTTTTGGTACTCATCATAGGATTCATGATACAAACCTGCAACATCTGCAAAAAGTTTGGTGGCTGGTTTGAAAACTGTGCGACCGAGATACGCTGACTCCATGCTTTTCATTTGAAATGAAATACCATTTGTATTGCGGTACACTTCATCAACTTCCATACCTCGATGAAGTGCCATTACCCTTAAGTCACGAGATACTGCCTTAATTGCGTCCGAGCGTGTGAGTTCGCCTTTCATAGAGGTAAGAAGCCCTTCTAATAGGATGGCTGCTTCATATCTATCCCAAGACGGCTGCCTCTCTACCATATATAACTACTCCTTTGAAGATGTTCGGATTTCTTAGTTGCATTGCTTTATTTTGGCTCTTTTACATATTCCATAATATCACCAAAATCACAATCGAGGGTCTCACATATACGATCTAAAATAGCGAGATTTACCGCTTCATCTCGCCTTAGCTTTGTCATCGTATTCGGCGCAATATCTGCGGCCTTTCTCAAATCCGCTTTACTCATTTTCTTGTCTACAAGCAACTTCCACATACGGTTATAAGATAGAGCCATGCATTCTCTCCTTCTTTCAAGCAGCAAATGTATTTTGTAAGGCAATTCTCAAAAATGCATAATACGACATTTTAATTTATATTCTACCACTAATGCCTGGCTCTTTTCAAGAGATTCTCGCAATTTTATGCGAATTCAGGGCGACTATTTGAGATGAGTCGCAAAATTGTTGAGTGATGTAGAATCATCTTTTTCACATGGTAAAAAGAGCGAGCTGACAGCTTGTAGATGTGTAATCATTACACTGTTTGCACATTATTGTATTAAATGTACTGAGTACATTTTGAGTACACTATTTGCGAGACACAGAAATACACTGGCGAATATGGAGAAAAATATGCCAAATTGTAGCGTGAACGCTATATAAAATATGTATATCTTAAAAACCTACCTTGAGTGGGAATGAGTTTTTGAAGTTCTGAACCCGTTGCGGCGCAACAATTTCACGGTTTTGCATCTCTCTTTTGATAACGATTTGATAACGCTCCCCATATGCCGTATCATTCTGTATCCCCAGTGGATTGCAGGTAAAGAGTATTCTTTTGCGGCTTATGGGTGCAAAAACCATATTAGAAAGCCCTTACCGATGGCAACGTCGGTAAGGGCTTTTGCTGTCTATTCGTCTATGTCAAGCCTGTCCCGGAACGCTTCTACCAGAAAATCGCTCAACTCTTTGGAGGGGACTTTCGCCCAGCGGTGAGTGGTGTCGTACTTGGGGTAGTTGTACCGCCAGCGGTCATAGTCTTCCCTGGTGATCTCCCCGGCTTCCAGCTTCTTGGCCTGCTCCGCCCAGGCGGACAGCATTTCAAGCATATCAACATAGGTCTTACCCTTGGACTTGTCCAGCCGCAGGCAGATTTCACCGTCAATCTCCCCGATGGTCAGCCCCCGAATGTCCTCCAGGGCAAAGAGGGTGTGCATGAGGCCAATGTCGCTGTCTATGTCAGGGACGGTCAAGGCATCGGTGGAGACTTCAAAGAAGCCCGCCAGCGTCCTGGTCAGGTCGGCCTTGGGGGTGCGGCTCCCGGTTTCATACTGCGCCATACGCACATCGGCGGAGCGTTCCGGGAACCCCACCACCTGACCGAGATACTTCTGCGTGACACCTTTCTTATTGCGGAAAAAGCGGATACGTTCACCGATTGCCATAACTGCCAACTCCAATCTATGTAATGGGGACACTTGGAGTATAACAGATATGTTTAGAACTGTCAAGCAAAATATAAATAAATTTGTTTATATTTTCTTCTTGGAAAGCCTTGACATAACGGAATAGAGTTAGTATAATAGGGTCAACGTTAAACAAATAGCGTTATTATCTAAGAAAGGAGGAACCAGCATGGAGAACAAGTTTATCCGGGTGGATGAGGTTGCGGACGAGCTGGGCGTGTCGAGGCCCTACGCATACAAGCTCATCCGACAGCTGAACGAGGAACTGAAAGGAAAGGGCTACATCACCATTGCGGGGCGGGTCAACCGCCAGTATTTCAACGAGCGGCTCTACGGGGCCAGAAAGGAAGTGAATGAAAATGCCAGTATTTAAGGACGAAAAGAGGGGCACATGGTACGTCATGGCGTGGTATCGGGACTGGACGGGAGAGCGTAAGCAGAAGTGCAAGCGGGGCTTTTCCACGAAACGGGAGGCCCAGGAGTGGGAGCGCAGCTTTCAGATGCAGACCTCCGCCGACATGGATATGACCTTTGAAGCCTTTGTGGAGCTTTACACCAAGGATGT
>OFFF01000905.1_pt1 | contig 20424 bp, 17 predicted proteins | sample 1521301 | NCBI WGS metagenome assembly OFFF01 (sample SAMEA3504101, study PRJEB24116) | mouse gut metagenome | biome: mouse gut; feature: mouse-associated habitat; material: faeces | place: Denmark | collected 2011
GCAAGGACGTGATCTTACATATCATCGGCATGATCGGCGTGGACGGCGCGCTGTACAAGTCCATGGAGTTCGTGGGGGACGGCATCGCGAACCTGTCCATGGACGATCGGTTCACCATTGCCAACATGGCGATCGAGGCTGGCGGAAAGAACGGCATCTTCCCTGTGGACGAAGCGGCGGAGAACTATATAAAGGAACATTCCGATAAACCGTACACGATTTATCAGGCTGACGCGGATGCCGTCTATGACGCGGAGTATACCATTGACCTGAGCGCGCTGCGCCCTACGGTGGCGTTCCCCCATCTGCCGGAGAACACCCATACCATCGACGAAATCCGTCAGATGGAAGCCATCGCCATTGACCAGGTGGTGATCGGCTCCTGTACCAACGGACGTCTGGACGATCTGCGGACTGCGGCGGAAGTGCTGAAGGGACGCCATGTGGCAAAGGGGATGCGCTGCATCGTGATTCCGGCTACTCAGGCCATCTACATGCAGGCCATGGAGGAGGGGCTCCTGAAGACCTTCATCGAGGCGGGAGCCATCGTCAGCACGCCCACCTGCGGTCCCTGCCTGGGCGGATATATGGGGATTCTGGCCGAGGGAGAGCGGTGCGTGTCCACTACCAACCGGAATTTCGTGGGCCGTATGGGACATGTCTCCTCCGAAATCTACCTGGCAAGCCCTGCGGTGGCGGCCGAAAGCGCCGTTGCGGGGGTGATTTCCGCGCCGGAGGAGAGATAGGCGCAGGTTCGCCGGCTGGGCATGGAGCGGGGATTGCGTGACCATGAGCATAGGGGGCTGTCTTGCGGCAGTTCCTACAACAATAGAAAGGAGCGTCCCCGGCAGGGCGCCAGCGGATGGACTTTCTGCGAAAAGGCGCTGTCCGGGGCCAATGGAGATATGAACGCAAAAGGAACAGTTTTTAAATACGGAGACAATGTAGACACGGACGTCATCATTCCGGCCAGGTATCTGAACACATCGGATCCCGCGGAACTGGCTGTCCACTGTATGGAGGACATCGACGGGGACTTCATGAAGCGGGTGAAGAAGGGCGACATCATCGTGGCGGAGAAGAATTTCGGCTGCGGTTCCTCCAGGGAACATGCGCCCATCGCCATCAAGGCGGCAGGCGTCAGCTGCGTCATTGCGGAGACCTTCGCAAGGATTTTCTACCGGAACGCCATCAATATCGGGCTGCCCATCATCGAGTGCCCGGAGGCGGCCAAGGGCATCGATGCGGGGGATGAGGTGGAGATCGACTTCGATTCCGGCGTCATCACGGACGTGACGAAGGGCGTGAGCTTCCAGGGGCAGGCGTTCCCTGAGTTCATGCAGAAGATCATCTCTTCCGAGGGACTGATCAATTATATCAACAGCAAACAGTAAGAGATGCACGGATGCGGCATCAGGGCTTCGCGGACTACAGTTGACATGACTGCGAAGCTCTTTTTCTGTATACGATTTTCCACATACGAAATTCCGTTCATAAATGAAACTCCCCGCAGCAAGCTGCGGGGTATCAGCCCGAGACTCACTTCGTTTGTCATTAATTTGTTGCGCTGCAAGCAGCGGGGAATGCCCCCCTGTGATTCAAGGCAACGTAGGAAATGGCGGAATCCAATGTTCCGGCTGCAGTGAAAAGAATGGAACGGATTAAGGAAGAGGTGCATTTATATGGAAAAGGTATCGTCAAAGAAATACGAAATAGACATGTGCAATGGCCCTCTGTTGGGCAAGATTCTGATATTTTACGTGCCGCTGATGCTGTCGGGAATCCTGCAGCTTCTTTTTAACGCGGCGGATATCGTGGTGGTGGGGAGATTTGCCGGGAATGAAGCGCTGGCGGCGGTGGGCTCCACCAGTTCCCTGACGAATCTGCTGGTGAATCTCTTCATCGGTCTGTCGGTGGGCGCGAACGTGCTGGTGGCCAGGTTCTACGGGGCGAAGCAGGCCAGCGAGCTGACGGAGATGGTCCAGACGGCTGTGGCCACAGCGGTGGCGGGAGGAGTCATTCTGATTTTCCTTGGCTTCTTTCTGGCAAAGCCTGCGCTGGGGTGGATGGGCACGCCCGATGACGTGATCAGCCACTCGGTGCTTTACATGCGAATCTATTTTGCCGGAATGCCGTTCATGATGGTATATAATTTCGGCAGCGCCGTGCTGCGGGCCGTGGGGGACACGAAGCGGCCCCTTTATTATCTGCTGATAGCGGGCGTGGTCAACGTGGTGCTGAACCTGATATTCGTGATCGTGTTCGGCATGGGGGTGGCGGGGGTGGCCACGGCCACGGTGATCTCCCAGGCCATTTCCGCCGCGCTGGTGGTGAGATGCCTTATCCGGACGGACAGCGACTATCGGCTGGAGCTGGAGGGCATGAAGATCGTGCCGGACAAGCTGCTGAAGATGATTCAGATTGGCATACCTGCCGGGATGCAGGGAGCCTTGTTCTCCATCTCCAACGTGTTGATCCAGTCCTCCGTGAACAGCTTCAGATCCGTTGCCATGGCGGGGAATACAGCCGGAAGCAATATAGAAGGCTTCGTGTATACGGCCATGAACGCCTTCTATCAGGCGGCGATCAGTTTCTGCGGGCAGAACTATGGGGCCAGAAAGTATAAGAGGATAGGAAAGGTGTTGCTGCTCTGTGAGCTGATGGTGCTGGCGGTAGGGGCGCTGATGGGGAACGTGGCGTATCTGCTGGGCGGGACGCTTCTCAAGCTGTATACGGTGGATCCGGCGGTCATAGAATACGGCATCCTCCGTATGAAGATTATCTGCGTACCGTATTTTCTGTGCGGCATGATGGATGTGGCGGTGGGGGCGCTGCGGGGCATGGGATATGCCATCATGCCCATGCTGGTCTCTTTGACGGGAGCCTGCCTGTTCCGGGTGGTATGGATCTACACCGTCTTCCGCAGCTACCGCACATTGGAATGTCTGTATTATTCCTATCCGATCAGCTGGGCGCTGGCTTTCGCGGTCCATATGGTGTGCTTCGCGGTAGTGTTCCGGAGGGTGCTGAAGCGAGATCCCGGCGCGGAGTGAGGGGCGGTGCGCTCGGGATATGTCATGTGATATGTGGATTCCAGGGCATGGCTGAAAATCGTGGCCGGGAATTGGGGAAAGCATGGATTCGGCTTTGGCGGGATTTCGGGAAATATTGCGCCGGATGGCGGTGCAGGCAGCATCAGGAAGGGTTTTCGGGAGAAATTCCGGCGGTATGACGGGAAGTCTGCTGACTGGGGAAAGGCGCGGTTTATATGATAGCATATGTTAAGGGAACGGTGGAAGATATTTCGGAAGACAATGCTGTGGTAGATATTGGCGGCATCGGCGTCAACGTAAGGATATCGGCGGACACTGCCGCCAGGCTGCCGGGCATAGGGGAGAAGGTGAAGCTGTACACTTACACAAGCGTGCGGGAGGACGCCATGCAGCTGTTCGGTTTCCTGGCCAGGAATGACCTGGAAATCTTCAAGAAGTGCATCACGGTCAGCGGCATCGGCCCTAAGGGGGCCCTGGCCATCCTTTCCGTGCTGGACGCGGACTCCCTGCGCTTCGCCATCATGTCGGGGGATGTGAAGGCCATAACCAAAGCGCCGGGAATCGGGACAAGGACGGCGGAGCGGCTGATCCTGGAATTGAAGGACAAGATCAAAATCGACGATGCCCTGATTGACCGGGAGATTGCCGCCACCCAGGCCGTAGGTGCCGGCGCGGACACCCCTCAGAAGAGGGAGGCCGTGGAAGCCCTGATGTCCCTTGGCTATGGACAGGCGGAGGCCGCGAAGGCCGTAGGGGCCATCGAAGGCATCGAGTCCATGGATTCCGGCGCGGTGCTGAAAGCGGCTTTGAAGAAGATGTTCTGATGTAAGGATACGGGAAAAAGAGAGGAGCGCGGGCCATTGTGGAGAAATCCAGAATGGCCTTTTTTGTAGGAAATTTTTAGAAATATATCAAAAATATAACATATGATGAATATAATGTTATAAAAATGAGATATTTAGATTGACATCAAGGAATATTATAGATATAATGACCTTATCCAAGGTATATTCTCTCGAAATCTAACGCGAGCAAAATCGGGCTTCTGAAAAAATGTGGCCGGAAAAGTGGAGGAATCGGCAAAAACGCTTTCTGGAAAGCCGCATTACAAGAGGGCCGGGGATTCCCGGAGACGATGAGGTAGGAAACGGAGGGAAAGATATGAATGAATTATTAGGAAGCCGTATCAAGGCATTGAGGAGCGCGGGACATCTCACGCAGGAACAGATAGCTGAACAGATAGGAATCAGCAGGCAGAAATACGCACGTATTGAGAACGGAACCAATCATATCACGTTGGAAGAGCTCTCCAAAATCGCGGACATCCTGGGCGTAACAGTGGGGGATATTACCAAGGTGCTGGATAAGAATCCAGTGGTGGCATATAGAGCCGGATCCGCAAATGCTTCGTCACAAAAGATATTCGACATGTTGGACTTATTCTATGCGAATAAGCATTTATATGCAAAGCTGCAACAGGATTCTGAGGGGTAGAGGGGGAGCTTATGCAGAGGAACAGGAAAAAAGAAATAAGAGTCAAAGCGGATTCTTTTCGTGAAAAATGCAAAATCAGCAGATATGGGATTCTGGATCTGTTCAAGGAATGCGAGAGATGCGGCTATAAACTGTTAAGATATCCTCTTGGTGAAGAGGCAGATTTGGGGTTTACGATAAAAAAGGATGCGGACACTGTTATCTTCACCAATTCATGCAGCCGTTTGTCCAGAGAGATTTTTACATTGGCTCATGAAATCGGCCATATAGTGCTGCATGTGGAGGGTGCAGAGCCCTTTATTGAGGATGCGGTTACCATTTCGGGCAGAAGCACGGACGTCAAAGAACAGGAGGCGAATTATTTTGCGGCCTGTTTGTTGATGCCTGCGGATGAAGTGGACAGATTCCTTGATTTAGAATTCGAAGACTTTCAGAGTAACGGTCTGTCCGCGATGGATATAGCAAAAATCATGTCGGATTTTAGCGTGAGCTTTGAGATGGCGCTGAATCGGCTGGAAAGCCTTGGTAAGATTGACGATGCGGAGAGGATAAGGCTGGATAGCGAAAGGAACCAGGCCCGCGTTGGGAACTTGCTTAGAAGCGTAGGGGGCAACAGACGTTTAAATGAAGCAAGCATGGAGATCAGTATTCCATACGAATATATAGACTATGTCATCTATAATTACAACCACAATGCGATTCCGATGGAGACTCTTGAAAAGGTATTGGAATGCTACAATCTTTCCATTGAAGACATCAGCGACAGGATTGTCAGTCATCTACAGTTGGAGGATAATCTTGATGAAATATGACATTATGCCGTTTACATTTGCAGATGTCTTGATATTGCGCTATTTATTGGGAGATGCGGATGAATTCCAGACCGTGGATGACTTCACTGCCATCAATCTGTCGTCTGATTTGAAATGGTCATTCAAGAGACATATTACCAAGTTTATCAAACGTTTTTGGAGTAGTCCTTATAAGAAAGAAGAGGAACAATGGATGCAGAAGCTGTCGGCGGAACATGGGATAAAAGCGAAGCATAAATTCGCCAGGTTAAGTAAGCTGATTCAGCAGAAGGAAGCGGAAGGATACATATAATAGATGACCTCACCTGACCGGCAAATAAGTATTCACAAATTGCCAGGTAAATGTTATAATGCCTTCAACAGCAGGTAACAAGCGCCAGCCGGAAGCCATAATCATCAGCGATACGGGCCTGAGCGCACGGGGAAAGGTAGGCGGGGAGGAAATCGATGCCGTCACCTTCGAGAACGGTCAGGCGGAGCCTATGAACCGGGAGGGGATGACGAAGTATGTCTCCGCCGAGATGTGTCATACCATCAATGACCACTGGGGGTACGGGAGCGGCGACGTGAACTATAAATCTCCCAGGGAGCTGATAGAGAGCCTGTGCAACTGCAGAAAGGTAGGGGCCAATTATCTGCTGAACATCGGCCCGGAAGGCCAGGGAAAGGTCAATTCCTATCAGAAGGAGCTGCTGAAGATGGTCGGGCGCTGGATGGACGTGTTCGGAGAGGCCATCTATGACGGCAGACCCTATTGCACCCAGAAGGACGGGAAGAGCTTCGTGCTGAAGAGCGTGGACGGAAAGCATCTGTACATATTTGCCTATGACCTGGGGACGGCCGGTGACGAAAATGTCATTGTGGACGGGAAGCCTGTGGGGAACTATGCGTTCGAAGGCGTCACGGATAAGATTTCCTCCATTGCCTGGATGGACAACGGGGAGCAGCTGAGCTTCACCCAGGGCAAAGATATGCTTGGGGTCAATATGACGAAATACCCTTACGGGACTTCCTATGTGGTCAGGGTGGCGAAGGCTGAGATTGCGGAGTGAGAGGATATCCGTGGCGCGGATGGGCAATGGAGGATAGCCGGAGCTTTTCCGGAGCAAAGGGATTCCCGGCATTGCCTTGACGAAATCGGAATCTGGACGGGACATCATAATTCATCCCTGCATTGCACTTGTGAGAGGGCTTTGCAGGGTTTTTTATGGCTGGATTGCCTACCACAGATTGCTCCCCGTAGTTTCACGATGAATGCTTTCCGAAGGTAGCTTTCCAAGGGCTTTCCAGAGACCTTCTGAAGGCATGTTTCCGAAGGCATCAGGAAAAAGCTTGCATAGGAATGAGAAAACCGCTAAAATAGACAGAAGGAAAAGTGCTTTCAGCGGAAGGAATGTAGAAGATGATGCAAAAACGTACGATTGAGACGAACATCACAGAAGAGGATATCAAAATAGAAGGCTCTCTGCGCCCTCAGAAACTGGATGACTATATCGGTCAATCCAAGGTGAAGGAGAATCTGAAGATATATATCGAAGCGGCAAAGCTGCGGGGGGACGCCCTGGACCATGTGCTGTTCTACGGGCCGCCCGGCCTGGGGAAGACCACGCTGGCGGGAATCATCGCCAATGAGATGGGCGTCCATCTGAAGGTCACCAGCGGGCCCGCCATCGAGAAGCCCGGGGAGATGGCGGCCATCCTGAACAACCTGGAGGAGGGAGACCTGCTGTTCGTGGACGAGATCCACCGCCTGAACCGCCAGGTGGAGGAGGTCCTGTACCCTGCCATGGAAGACTACTGTATCGACATCATGATAGGGAAAGGCTCCACCGCCCGCTCCGTGCGCCTGGAACTGCCGAAATTCACCTTGGTGGGGGCCACCACCAGGGCAGGGCTTCTGACGGCGCCGCTGCGTGACCGCTTCGGGATGATTCATCATCTGGAGTTCTACACGGTGGAGGAGCTTCAGCTGATCATCCTGCATTCGGCCAGGGTGCTGGAGGTGGAGATTGAGCCCGGGGGCGCGCTGGAGATGGCCAGGCGCAGCCGAGGCACCCCCAGGCTGGCCAACCGTATCCTGAAAAGGGTGCGGGATTTCGCCCAGGTGAAATATGACGGCATCATTACGGAGGAAGTGGCCAGGACGGCCCTTGACCTGATGGACGTGGACAAGCTGGGGCTGGACCATATCGACCGGAACCTCCTGCTGACCATGATCGAGAAATTCGACGGAGGCCCGGTGGGCCTGGACACCCTGGCGGCAGCCATCGGCGAGGACGCCGGGACCATCGAGGATGTCTACGAGCCGTACCTGATCAAGAACGGACTCCTGAACCGCACTCCAAGAGGCCGGGTAGCCACAGAACTGGCGTACCGGCATCTGGATTGCGGCATTTACATGCAGAATGCCTGACGGAGCATAACGATTTCTCTTTTGAATTGTGTATGTTGGCTTTTTTCATCTATCAGGGGCATTGCTATGTGGAGTATGAGAGGTTGGAGAACGACAGTTCGAAAATTGTGGGCGAATATCTTGGCACTGCCACAGGATTGATAGATGAGTGGACGCCCAGAGACGGCTATGTGGAACTGGCCGGCAGCGTGGAAGGGGATTTTTATTCTGTCAAAGGATACGAACCGTCTTTTCTGCTGTGCATGCAGAAAGAGGGAACCGTCTCCCTGTATGTCCGCGAAGGAGGGATTACACTGAAGACAGGGGCGGATTTGTATAATAAATGGCTCCATCTTTCCGAGGATTATCGAGAGGTGCGGTATGAGACCAGGGCATCCTGGTATTACGGCTCCGGTGAGGTCAGGCAGCTGGATGCCCCCCGGGCTCAGGAGGTGCTGGACTTCATCCAGGCGCTGGACGAAGCAGAGTTCCTTCCCGTGGAGGAAGTTGAAGCCCGGAGCGGGATAAGCCCTTTTGCGGAAAGCGAAATCTACCATATGTACTTCCTGACGGAAAACGGCATGACAGTCCACCTGCGTCTCCATGAGGGCGGGTATGTGCGCTTCCAGGGGCTGCTGAACATCTGCGTGCAGATTCCAGAGGAGACATTCCGCGGATTGACGGCTCTGTTCCAGTCATGATTAACGGAAACCTATTGGCGGTACCGGGTCTGATAAGCAAGAATGGCATTATGCTCAAAGCCTTCCGCCAATAGGTCTTCTACCGGACATTCTCCTTTATAGACGGAAAGGAATTTCTCCATCCCATACAGTTCTATCAGGTACCAGACGTACACGCCGGAGTAACCATAGCCGCCGTTATTGGCAAATGCACCGATATCTTCCCTGCCGCCGAGACTGGCTATCCTGGGATACTCCTTTTCCGACAGGTAGCCTATGTTGGTCTGCCCTGCCAGCAGAACGGCGATTCCCTCGGAAATCCATAGGTCACATTCTTCCGGCCTGCATAAACGCTCAAAGACGATATGTACTACCTCGTGCAGCATTACCTGAATCAGATAGTTCTCATAGCTCTCTGACATATCCCCACGGGAGCGGGGAGAAGCCACACAGAGCCGGTTCTTTTTTATATCTGCGTTGCCTACCATCCAGTCCTGATATTCATCTCTTGTCTTTCCGGTATAGAAAATAAAGCTGTCTGTAGATCCGCAGACATACAATTCGTAAACATCCGTCCCTGGATCGCTGCCCGCTTTGTGGCAGATGTTAACAAAAAAATCATCTATCTGTCCAATCAGTTTTTCTGCAAAATCTTTATCTGCTTCTTCATAAAATACATGAAAATGAGCCGTGGCTGAGCTTGGCATTTCGCTTTTAGGCCTCTGGGTAAAATTTTTGTACATCACAACCTCCTTGCGGCATTCTGGATCGAATGCTTGTTTTTATGGCATCTGCATTCCACTCCACTTTCAATGGAATCCAACGAATAATCATCGACATGCTTCGTGAATCTTTACAAATCTATGGAATTAATTATTGTTTTGGTTGGCCCAGGCTCTTCCGTAACATGATTTATTATTAATGTGTTCATTCCATTCAATGTCTTTAACACAATACTATCTACTTTGCCATGATAACCTATACTATATCTATCCCGCAATACATTCCGATCCATAATGCTGACTATGTTTTCTTCATCTCGCTCACTTATGTTTTGGACATAAGGTACATGTTTTGTCTCCCAGGATATTTTTATCGTTCTTCCATTTACAGATACTATAAGTTTATTGTCTGCTAACTTTTCGGCTTCCAGTTTTATATCGTTTAAACCCAGGTCTTTTATAATTGCTTCCTGCTGGGTAAAGTCCACTTCTGCTATTGTTTGTGGATAATTTATATTCTGCGGCTTTCTCCAAAGATAGCGGTCAGGGCTTAATATGTTTAATATATTATATTCTTTTCTTTTTGCATATTTGATGATGGTACTTCCCTTTACTGTCTTGATTGTTTCCTCTGTTTTTATATGGATTAAATCATACTTTTCATCTGGTAGTATTTTGTGTTCGCTTTTGCTTGTATCTTCTATCCTATTGTGGCTTAATACCACAAGCGGTCTTAAATCCTTTGGCAATATTATTGCCATCATGCTACCCCCTGTCTGCTTTGTTTCGTCCCTCTTCGGAAAAATGATTTTACCAATCATGCATACTAAACCTCATACCAATTATATTCTGTGGCTCCACTTCTATTTTCGTTTCTTCCAGATATTCGCGTTTTAAGGCTTGTTGAGGCGTTTCTCCATATTTTACATAGCCGCCCGGTATAATTTACATGCCTTTTCCGTTCCCGTATGTATGGCGGGCAAGTAGAACCTTATTATCTTTTATCGCGACACCGGCAACGCTTTGCCCTCAATTGGTATTTTCGGTACCCAAATCAATAACCCTCCCTTCAAAAAGCCTTTCCACAATGGGCGTACAATTTCACTCATTGTATTCGTAAAATCAAAGACTATTATCCCTTTGGATGCTCTGTTTCATAGTCCAGTTTTTTCTTGTAACAGCTCATATGATACTGTATTGTACCATATTACACAGCATGATTCAATGGAATCAGATGAATATAGATATAATATCTTTCAAATGAAGTAATATTTTGCAGAAAAGCAAAAAATATTGACATGCCAGGAGAAGTACTTTAAAATGATGAAATAACATCCCAGGAAATAAATTATACAATTTACCATAATTGCATCTGCTTAGGAACTGTCGGAAAATAACTGATGCAACTTGTTTAGGTGAAAGCCCAGAAATACAACGAAAACAGCTATAAACTCGCATCAGTTATTTGTAGACAATTCCTTATGCCCATATGCGGTTGGTGCTGGCAGGGCATAAACAGACGCGGAACTGGAGAACAGCGGCTGCCCCGTCCGGTAGCCCAGAGTACTTACGGACGCATATCTTTTGCGGCCAGAAATACTCTGCCCATGTTTGGGTATTGGGCGGGGCGGACGCGGAACTGGAATAGGAGGAAAATCGTGTCAGAGAAGAAGATACTGCTCGGCAATGAAGCCATAGCGAGAGGCGCTTACGAGGCGGGAGTGCGTGTGTCCGCGGCTTACCCCGGCACGCCCAGCACAGAAATCAGCGAAGCAATCGCAAAATATGAGGAAGTTTATGCCGAATGGTCCCCTAATGAGAAAGTAGCGGCGGAAGTGGCCATCGGCGCCTCTATCGCCGGAGCGCGCTCCATGTGCAGCATGAAGCATGTGGGGGTGAACGTAGCTGCAGACCCGCTGTTCACGGCAGCTTACGCCGGAGTGGGCGGCGGCATGGTGGTAGTGGCTGCGGACGACCCCGGCATGTACAGCTCCCAGAACGAACAGGACAGCCGCATGATAGCCAGGGCGGCCATGATCCCCGTGCTGGAGCCCTCGGACAGCGCGGAGGCCAGGGAATTCACGAAATTCGCCTTTGACTTAAGCGAGGAGTACGACACCCCGGTGATGGTGCGCTCCACCACCAGGCTCTCCCATTCCCAGGGAATCGTGGAGTTGGAAGAGAGGACGGAGAAGGAGCCTTTCCCCTATGAGCGCAATATAGCGAAATATGTCATGATGCCGGGAAATGCCATCAAGCGCCATCTCGTGGTGGAGAAGCGGATGAAGAAGCTGGCGGAGGACGCTTGCACCCTGCCCATAAATCGCGTGGAGTACAGGGACTTGTCCGTGGGCTTCATCACCAGCGGAATTCCGTACCAATATGTACGGGAAGCCATGCCCGAAGCCAGCGTGCTGAAACTGGGCCTGGTGCACCCCCTTCCCAGGAAGCTGATTGAAGAATTTGCCGCCAAAGTAGAGCGGCTGTACATATTTGAAGAACTGGAACCGGTCATCGAAGAACAGGTGAAGTCCTGGGGCATACTGAAGGCCGTGGGCAAGGAAATCTTCACCGTCCAGGGTGAATACAGCGCCAACATGATTCGGACGCACGTCCCCGAAATGAAATCACAGAAAAACGCCGACTTCCAGGCACAGGATGCAGAATCGCAGCAGACTGTCGGCTTCAGTCAGGAGCTGGAAGCGGAGCGAGCCATGAAAGCGTGTCCGGACACAGCTCAGGAGAGAGACATTGCGCCGGCACAGGTACCGGCCAGGCCGCCCATCCTGTGCCCCGGCTGCCCTCACCGCAGCGTATACTCCGTGCTGAACCGCCTGAAGATTCACGCGGCCGGCGACATCGGCTGTTACACCCTGGGGGCGGTGGCGCCTTTGGGCGTGGTGGACACCACAATCTGCATGGGCTCCAGCATCAGCACCCTCCACGGAATGGAGAAGGCCAGAGGGAAGGAATATATCCGCAACTGGGTGGCAGTGATTGGGGATTCTACGTTTATGCATACAGGAATCAACTCCCTGATGAACATGGTCTATAACCAGTCCTGCGGTACCGTGGTGATATTGGACAATTCCACCACAGGCATGACAGGCCATCAGGATCATGCGGCTACGGGCAAGACCCTGAAAGGGGAAGTAGTCCCCGCCATCAACATCACGAATCTGTGCCGCTCTCTGGGAATCGAACATGTGTATGAAATCAGCGCCTTCGATTTGGAGGGACTGACCGAGGCTTTCCAGCGGGAGACGAAACGGGATGCCGTGTCGGTCATCATCACGAAAGCGCCCTGTGTGCTGCTCAAGGGAGTCGCTTTCCCGGATAAATGCGTGCCGGTACCGGAGAAATGCAGGAAATGCGGAGCCTGCCTGCGTCCCGGCTGCCCGGCCTTGACTAGAAATGGGGACGGAACCATAAGCATCGACGAGACCATGTGCAACGGCTGCGGGCTGTGTGAGAAACTGTGTAAATTTGACGCCATCAAGCGTGAGAAAAAGTCATGACAGGGGCGTGAAATGCCGGACGGCCAGAGGACGCTTCATTATGCCGGGCATTTGTCGGGCGCTTTTGGCAGCAGGCGATAGGGCAGGAGGATAGATATGAGCGTAAAGAATATAATGATAGTAGGCGTAGGGGGACAGGGGACGCTTCTGACCAGCCGGATTCTGGGGAATCTGGCAATCCACACAGGTTTCGACGTAAAACTGTCCGAAGTCCACGGCATGGCCCAGCGGGGCGGCAGCGTGGTGACTTTTGTCCGGTACGGGGAGCAGGTGGCGGAGCCCATTGTGGAGGAGGGATGCGCGGACGTGCTGATAGCCTTCGAGCGGCTGGAAGCCTTGCGGTATCTGCATTTCCTGAAAAAGGACGGAGTGGTCATCGTCAATGATTGGCGCATCGACCCCATCACGGTAGTGACCGGAACGGCTCAGTATCCGGAGGGAATCCTGGATACCCTCCGGGCCGCCAGGAAGACCGTGGCGGTAAAAGCCACAGAGAAATCCATGGAAATGGGCGCCCCCAAGGCCTTTAATGTGGTGGTGCTGGGCGCTGCCGCCAGATATGTGGGATTTGAGAAAGAGGACTGGCTCAAGGTGATAGAGCAGACTGTCCCGCCCAAGACCGTGGAGGTGAACCGGAGGGCCTTTGAGGAAGGATATCGGATGGAGGGCAGCCCGGAGTCACTTTGCAGGTAATCTGAAAAAGTTCTTTTACAAACACAATATTTTGTGCTAGAATAAAGGCAAATGTACAGATTGTGGTACATTTGCCTTTTTCAGGAAGAAAACTGTCCAGGCCTCTGAGAGAACCGCCTGCGGGCAGGACAGATACAAAAGTGACAGAACAGGAGCGAAGGACATGCCCGAACAAATCGAACAGATTCCTGCCGGAGAGCTGACCCCCATGATGCAGCAGTACATAGAGACGAAAAAACAATATGCGGACTGCATCCTTTTTTACCGTCTGGGGGATTTTTATGAAATGTTTTTTCAGGACGCCCTGACCGTGTCTAAAGAGTTGGAGATCACCCTGACGGGAAAGTCCTGCGGGCTGGAGGAGAGGGCTCCCATGTGCGGCGTCCCTTATCATGCCGTGGAAGGATATTTGACCAAACTGGTCAACAAAGGCTACAAGGTGGCCATCTGCGAACAGATGGAAGACCCCAAGCAGGCCAAGGGGCTGGTGAAGCGCGACGTCATCCGCATCGTGACCCCCGGCACCAATCTGAACCTCCAGTCCCTGGAGGAATCCAAGAACAATTTCCTCATGTGCATCGCCTATATGCCAGCCAAAATCGGCATTTCCGTGGCGGACGTCACCACTGGGGATTATTATCTGACCGAGGTGGAGGATCTGCGGAAACTGAACGATGAGCTGATGAAATATGAGCCCTCGGAGATTATCTGCAACGAAGCCTTCCTGGTCAGCGGCTTCGATGTGGAGGGGCTGCGGGGGAAATACCATATTTCCGTCAATACTCTGGAACCCCATCTGTTCGATGATGATAACTGCAAAAAGCTGCTGCTGCGGCATTTCCGTGTGAACACCCTGATTGGCTTAGGGATAGAGGACTTCCCCGTAGGCATGACGGCGGCGGGGGCCCTTCTGCAGTACCTTTACGACACCCAGAAGACGGATTTGGCCCATTTCACCCATCTCTATCCCTACCTGACCAACAAATACATGCTGCTGGACAGCTCTACCAGGCGGAACCTGGAGCTGACGGAGACCTTGCGGGAAAAGCAGAAGCGGGGCTCCCTTCTCTGGGTGCTGGACAAGACCAAGACAGCCATGGGCGGCAGGCTGCTGCGCAGCATGCTGGAGCAGCCCCTGATCGACAAGTCTGAGATGGAAAAGCGGCTGGACGCCCTGGAGGAACTCAGCGGCGAGAGCGTCTCCAGGGATGAAATCCGGGAATACCTGAATCCCGTCTACGATCTGGAGCGGCTGCTGAGCAAGGTCACCTACAAGACGGCCAATCCCCGGGACTTCATCGCATTCCGGAACTCCCTGGAGATGCTTCCGGCAATCAAGATGGTGCTGAAAGGGTTTTCCGGTCAGGAGTTGAAGGACATCGACACGCATATGGACGACCTGCAGGATATTTTCCAATTGATCCAGGCCTCCATCGAGGATGACCCGCCGGTGACCATCCGGGAAGGCGGCATGATTAAGGACGGCTTCGACGAGACTGTGGACACCCTCCGCAGCGCCAAGCGGGACGGGAAGCAGTGGCTGGCCCAGCTGGAGGAGCAGGACAGGGAGCGGACCGGCATCAAGAATCTGCGGATCAAATACAACAAGGTCTTCGGCTACTATTTCGAGGTGACCAATTCCTACAAGAACCTGGTGCCGGAGGACTATATCCGCAAGCAGACCCTGGCCAACGCGGAGCGGTACACCACGCCGAAGCTGAAGGAGTTAGAGGACACTATCTTAAACGCCGAGGATAAGCTGACCACTTTGGAGTACGAACTGTTCTGCAAGATTCGGGACTCCATCGCCATGGAGCTGGACAGGATACAGACCACCGCGAAAGCGGTGGCGAAGCTGGACGTGTACGCATCCCTTTCCCTGGTGTCGGAGCGGAACCGCTATGTGCGCCCGAAGCTGAATGAAAAGGGCCTCATCGACATCAAGGACGGGCGGCACCCTGTGGTGGAACAGATGATCGACAACGACATGTTCATCGCCAATGACACATTCCTGGACAACAACAAGCACTGCATCAGCATCATCACCGGCCCCAACATGGCGGGAAAGTCCACTTACATGCGCCAGACCGCGCTGATCGTGCTGATGGCCCAGGTGGGGTGCTTCGTGCCCGCGGGGAGCGCCAACATTGGCATCGTGGACCGTATCTTCACCAGAGTGGGGGCCTCCGACGATTTGGCCAGCGGCCAGTCCACGTTCATGGTGGAGATGAACGAGGTGGCCAATATTCTGCGGAACGCTACATCGGACAGCCTGCTGATTCTGGACGAAATCGGCAGGGGCACCTCCACCTTTGACGGGCTGAGCATTGCCTGGGCCGTCATCGAGCACATCAGCAACCGCAAGCTCCTGGGGGCCAAGACGCTGTTCGCCACCCATTACCATGAACTCACGGAGCTGGAAGGCAAGATGAACAATGTGAACAATTACTGCATCGCCGTGAAGGAGCGGGGGGACGACATCGTGTTCCTGCGCAAGATTATCAAGGGAGGCGCGGACCGCAGCTACGGCATCCAGGTAGCCAAGCTGGCCGGGGTGCCGGACATGGTGATCGACCGGGCCAAGGAGATCGCGGAGCAGCTGACGGACAACGATGTCATAGAGAAGATTCAGAACATCACCGTGGACGTAAAGGAGACAAAGACGAAGAAGCAGCCCAAGCTGGACGAAGTGGAGCTGTCCCAGATGTCCCTGTTCGACACGGTGAAGGACGAGGACGTGCTGAAGGAGCTGATGGAAATCGAGGTGAACGCTTTGGCACCCATCGACGCCCTGAATGTGCTTTACCGGCTGCAGAATAAACTGAAGAACCGGTGGCGCGGGTAAGGGATTGATTGAACTGGTCTTGGTTGACTCATCTGGTCATCCCTGGAGCATCCTCTTTAGGAATTGTCAGAAAATAACTGATGCTTTTCGTTGACCAGATTTTGGAATGGTTTCAGCAGGAAGCCAGAAGAGATACATAAAAATGCAGGGTATTGCTTCAAAAGTGAGCAGGACGCACTTGCGAAAGGCGCTCGGAATTGCGGGATAATGGGAGAAACAGAGCATAAATCGGAATAAGTGAAGGAGAATTTTTATATGACAATAGAGGAATGCAGAAAATATCTTCCCGATGGTTGGACAGAAATCATTCAACAAGACCCCTTGCTAATGGAAATTTTTGAAGAACATGAATATGATTTGGAGAAGGAAGCTGTTCCTCCTTTTCTTTTTCAGGCTTTGCGTGGCGGTAATCTTGAGCGCCTGCGCCCTATTCTTTCCCTATATGGACAACCTGGACTGGAAATGCTGCAGGGGCTTTTGGAAATTGATGAAATAAGCAAAGATACCGCGGAAGTTCAGCTACCGGATGGACAGACGGCTTATGCCGCATATTTCTTTGCCCGATTTTCAACAGATAACAGGCAGGCTGCGGAGAATGCCGCACGAGCCTATATCAAAAATATAAATCGTGTTTTTGTGGAAGAGTTTGAGGAAGATGCCCCACTGGATGAGAATGCCGAAATAGAAATTCTCTCCGGACAAGCGGGAAAAGACTTTATAACAGAAGCCAATCAGAACTGGGCCACAGAAGAAAATGAAGCAACAGAGATAGAGGAAGATTTGCGGGATTGGTGCTGTTATATGCAGCACAGAGAGGGCTGCGGGGATATTGCACTGATGTCCGAGGCGCTGTACCATATCAGCTGCGATTATCTGCTGTCACACTATCTCCAGTGGTCTATGTATGATACGAAGCAGGAAAATCCTTTCCGTCCTTACTTCGAACTTTGGAAGATGGGGCTGCAGATTTATTTCCCGGGGCGTGGGCGCGTGGTGTTGGTAGAATACTGACAATTGCTATCACTTGCATCAGTTATTTTCCGCCAGTTCCTGACAATAAGATGCCGAAGGCGATAAGGTGAAAATATGTCACAGATACACATTCTTGATTCAGAGACAATCGATAAAATAGCTGCCGGGGAAGTGGTGGAGCGGCCCAGCAGCGTGGTGAAGGAGCTGGTGGAGAATGCCATCGACGCGGGGGCCAGCGCTGTCACGGTGGAGGCAAAGGACGGCGGAATCGAGTTCATCCGGGTGACGGACAACGGCTGCGGCATGGAGGGAAGCCAGCTGCGAACGGCTTTTCTGCGGCATGCCACCAGCAAGATTGAGGACGCGTCGGATTTGATGCGGATTTCCAGCCTGGGGTTCCGGGGGGAAGCCCTGTCCAGCATTGCGGCGGTGGCTAAGGTGGAGGTCATCACGACGTCTGCGGGGAGCATTACGGGGACCCGAATTTTGCTGGAAGGGGCGAAAGAGGTAGGGTTTGAGGAGGTGGGCGCACCGGAGGGGACTACTTTTCTGGTGCGCAATCTCTTTTTCAATACGCCTGTCCGGCGGAAATTCCTGAAGCAGCCTGCCACGGAGGGTGGCTATATCGCGGATTTGATGGAGCATCTGGCTTTGTCCAGGCCGGATGTGTCCTTTAAGCTGGTGCTGGGAGGACAGACGAAATTCCATACATCCGGAAACGGAGATTTGAAGGAAGTTATCTATCGCATTTATGGAAGGGACGCTGCGGGGGCTTTAGTGCCCATACAGGCCCAGCGGGACGGCGCGCGCATAGAGGGGTATCTGGGCAAGCCTGTGCAGGTGCGCTCTAACCGGAATTTCGAGATTTATTTCATCAATGGCAGGTTCATCCGCAGCAATGTGGTGGCACGGGCCATCGAGGAGGGGTATAAGGAATACCTGATGCAGCACAAGTTCCCTTTCTGTGTGCTGCATATCACGATGGATGCCGGGCAAGTGGACGTGAACGTGCATCCCACGAAAATGGACGTGCGGTTCTCTGATGCCATCAGCTTCAGCAATTTCCTGGCAGAGTCTGTGCGGGGTGCGCTGCAGAGCCGGGAGATGATTCCGGAAGCCCTGCTGTCCACGGAGCGTGAGCTTCGGGAAGCCCGAAAGGAAGAAAAGAAAGAGCTGGAGAAGAAGTCCACGCCGGAGCCCTTTGAACACAAGCGCAGCCAGGCCTATCAGGTGATGGAGGAGGTCAGATATAACGCTTCGCAGACAAAGGGAAAGGAGTTCGCCCAAAATCCTGTGTGGGAGAGAGTGAAGGGCCATGGCGCTGCGCCTTTGAATATGACGAAAAACCAGGAAGCCGCCCTTGCGGAACTGTCAGGAAAGGGTGATGCTGTGCCTGCGGGGGTGCTGGAAAGCGGAGTTACTGTGCCTGCAGGCTTGCCGGAAAGCGGAGAAACTGTGCTATCAGACTTGCCAGGAAGGGTAGGTGCTATGTCTTCGGGCTTGTCGGAAGCTGGGGGTGTTGTGTCTACGGGCTTGCCGGGAAGCGGTGCTATGCCAATGGACTTGCCGGAAAGCGGAGAAGCTGTGTTATCAGACATGCCAGGAAGCGTAGGCTCTGTGCCTTCAGGCCTGTCGGAAGCAAGAGACTCCGGGGCGTTTCGCTTGCCGGAAGATGGAGCGGCTGCTTGTGTAAGCCCGGCGGAGCAGGGGGACAATGCTTCAGTGACCGAAGCAGAGCAAGGTGTATCAGGAGCGTGGACTGAAACAGGGACAGCCTTGTCACAAGGGTCAATAGCCGAAGCGGAGCAAAGGATTTCCGAAAGGACATCCGAAGAGCCGATAGAGGAGGAGCCCTTCTTTACAGAGACATCAGAACTGCCGGAGGACAAAGGCGATACCGGTTCGGGAAAGCTGCCGGAAAACGCCGAATATGCAGAATATGCAGAATATGGAAAGGCATCCTCGCCACAAAGCGTCATACCCGAACAGTCCTACACCGGCGAGCAGATGAACCTTTTCGAGGAAAAAATCCTCACCATGGAAAACCGCAGCCGCTTCCGCATCATCGGTCAGGTCTTCGACACCTACTGGCTCATGGAATTCGAAGACAAGCTGATGATGATTGACCAGCACGCCGCCCACGAGAAGGTGAACTATGAGCGGCTGATAAAGCGTTATCGTGAGAAGAACGTGCTGTCCCAGGGCTTGATGCCGCCTGTGATCGTAAGCCTTTCCGGACAGGAGGAGTCTGTGCTGAAAACCCATCTGGATACCTTCGCGGCGCTTGGCTTCGAGATAGAGGCCTTCGGCGGCAGCGAGTACGCCCTGCGCAGCGTTCCTGTGGATCTCTACGGCTGCGACGAGCGGGAGATGTTCCTGGAGGTGCTGGACAGCCTTTTGGACGGAACCGGTTTCGGCAGCATCCGCGTCATTGAGGAGAAAATCGCCTCCATGTCCTGCAAAGCCGCAGTCAAGGGGAACAATAAATTAAGCGTCCCGGAAGCGGAGGCGCTGATTGATGAGCTTTTGACTTTGGACAATCCCTACAACTGCCCCCACGGCAGGCCTACCATCGTCACCATGTCGAAGACCGAGATGGAGCGGAAATTCAAGCGGATAGTGAATTAAATATTCATATTAGCGAAACTGGATATATGGGGGAAAGCATGGATACAGAATATGAATCTTTTATCTGCCGAGATTGTGACGGCAATGTCCTTATTTCAATAGAAAAAATGGATGAAAGCACAATTTCACAGAATCCTTTACTGACGCATTGCCTTGCAATCGTCAAAATCGGAGATGACTTTTTATTCGGATGGAACAAGTGGCGCAACAGATATGAGATTTTCGGCGGCTGCATCGAAGAGGGCGAGTCCCCGCGGGCCTGCATTGTCAGGGAATGCAATGAGGAATTAGGCATTGCTGCAGGGGATATCCGCTATCTCGGCGCAATGAAATTTTTATTGATGCCGGATTACTTTTCTGAAAGGCAGCGAATCGAATATGGCGGCCTATATGGAATTTCATTGCCGGATTGCAGCCTGAAAGAATTGTCCAGGCAAATAAAAGACAGAGAAGAAATAGGCAATCTTGCATTTTATAGTAAAATAAAGGGCAACAAACCCATTGCGCAGATTGACGAAAAATTGTTAGACTACGTCAGGAGGTTTATTGTATGATTGAAGAAATATCATTCCCTGAACATGAATATGAGTCAATTCAAAATTATTTAAATAAACT
>OFFF01000910.1_pt1 | contig 20370 bp, 20 predicted proteins | sample 1521301 | NCBI WGS metagenome assembly OFFF01 (sample SAMEA3504101, study PRJEB24116) | mouse gut metagenome | biome: mouse gut; feature: mouse-associated habitat; material: faeces | place: Denmark | collected 2011
ATACATTATCAGCTCTGGTCACATCGATGCCTCCTTTCGATTCATAATAATCTCATCATTTGCAGCCTCTGCAGCAATTGGAACTATTGCACCTTCAGCAGCGATATGACAGACATTGTATCTGGAATCTTTATCATGCTATCATCCCTTTCAGATAATCGACTGTTTCCAGTTCTAGTTCGCAATCTTCATCTGTCATTTCAATATAAGGCAGCCCCAGTTCCCCGTATAATACAATCAGGTCCAACCAGATAAACAGAAATGGCCTGTACTGATTTATTGATATTGACACCCGATGCCTTCACCCTACAATTTCCCTCCTGACATATAGGCCGCCGCTTCATCAAGCGTAAGTTCATAATTCCTTACAAGCAGTTCCTTCATCTGCTTTTCGCTTATCCCCAGATCGCGGAAGCTTTTTACAGCATTCATAATGGATTTTCGGGTTTCTTTCTGGTGTTCCTTCTCCACTTCTTTTTGGACTTCCACCTCAACGATTCTATTGACCTCTACTTCAACTATTTTATTGATTTCCGGCTCCATAATCTCCAGCAACGCCTTGCACATCTCGTCTCCTCCTCTCAACTCTTCCACGACCTGCCTGTTCGCCCTGATGCTTATCTCCAATACGGAATCCGCCAGTTCCCTGTCGAACTTATGCGTGAGGCTGATTATCCGTTCCAGAAGCTCCCGCATCTCCTGTTTCTGTACCTTGTCAGAAAGGGCTTTGATCCAGGCATGGTCTTTCTGCTCCAACTCCTTTCCCACAACAATCTGTGTCGGGAACAGCACTGCATCTGACACATAGTAGATTCCGGTATACGGATTTGCCACCCTGATTCCATGCTCCTTAAAATATCGGAATAGTCCTTCCGGCTTTGCGTCACGGATGATGGTTACGGTAATGTCATCTGCAGCCCGTTCATCCAGCGTCTCCCCGAAAGATTTATACAGGCTTCCATACGCTCCCGTCTTATAAAAGACGTCTATATCAAGATGGTCTTCCGGAGACTTGTATTCCACGATATTATGTCCCCGAAACAGCTTTCCTATCTCATTGCTTGTCTGTACATCCGGTTCTTTCTTGATTACCAGGAGGTCAATCTCCAAAGGCTTCGTGCTCAGATTGTATTCCTCTCATAAATGAGGTCGTCCCTGTTCTCCCTGAACTCCAAGTTCATTGCTGCTACGAAACCAGGATGCCCATTGTATTTTCGTATCACTCATTGCGCAATCCTTTCTCTGTTCAAATTCATTATAGCATATTTTCTTCATTTTACAACTATCCCCAAGCCACCATCTGCTCATTACCATCTCCTTCCTACATCTTTGATGGCCCCATGCTCTCTGTACTTTTTCTGTACTTTTTTGTACTTTTTGCAGGTACAATGATGTGAAATGACAAAATTCTTAAAATGGAACCAATATCGGAAAGGCCAGCTTTTATGCTGTCTGCGAAACTTGGTGCTCCCAGACGGAACAATCCTTAAGAAATTCTAAATATTGCTTAAGAACAGGGAAAAGCCATTGATTTTTCTTTATTCCCAGATATACTAGAGATTGTTGCAAGACATCACACCGTCTTGAGTGGGAGCATGGAATTGTCTACAAATAACTGCTACGAGTTTAAAACCCTTTTCCTTCTGTTTCAAAGCTTTTTCCGACAGAAGCCGTGGCAGCTAATTTCCGACAGTTCCTAATTAAGGAAAGGTTTGGTTTAGTAAAATGGAAAAAGTGAAGAGCCTGTATCGAAAATACAGACACGGCATCCCTCTGGTAAGCTATATGGTCATTTACTTGGTATGGTTCGCATGGCTGGAGGAGCGCAACCAAAAAGGCTACCAGGTAATCCATGTGAGCGTGGATGACTACATCCCCTTCTGTGAGCTGTTCGTCATCCCTTATTTTCTGTGGTTTCTCTATGTGGCAGCCGTCGTATTGTTCCTTTTCTTCCGGAACAAACAGGAGTGCTATCGTTCCTGCATCTTCCTGTTCACCGGCATGACGATTTTCCTGGTCATCTCTACCCTGTGGCCCAACGGCCATCATCTGCGGCTTACGGAGATGCCCAGAGACAATATCCTCACGCAGGCGGTGGCTTTCCTGTGGAAGACGGATACACCCACGAACCTGTGGCCCAGCATCCATGTGTACAACTCCCTGGGCGCGCATTTCGCCATCGTCCACAGCGCTGAGCTGAAGGGAAAGAAGGGCCTCAAGATTGCCTCTTGTATCCTGGCCGTCTCCATCATCCTGTCCACCATGTTCATCAAGCAGCATTCCGTCTTCGATGTCGTGACAGGACTCGCCCTGGGCGCTGTGATGTATGTACTGGTGTACAGAAAGGAGATCATCCTGGCAGGGAAAACCCAGCGCAATATGAAGAAACGGATTTCTATGTGACATAGTTTTCCCAATCTGCGGTACTATAGAAACTGCCAAGTAAACCAAGTGAAATTCCCCGCAGCCAATCTGCGGGGAATTTCACTTGGTTTACTTGTTTTACCTGAAGCCATTACCTCTCCGGCCTCTGCACCAGAAAATCCTGGACCTTTTTCCCGGCACGGACTCCTGAAGATGCTTCTGCGGAACCCCTGACTGTCTCCTACAGCTTCATCCCCCGGAATCGCTGCCTGGGGCACTATCTGTAGAAGACATAGTCTCAAAACAATCGGTACAAATTCCCATTCTCTGCATCAGGGTATCCCCGGCTGCCTTCTGCCAGCAGTAAACTCTCTTTCGTCAATCTGTTCCATTTTCACCATAAAATGGCAATGCTTCTCAAGGCAGAAATCGAACAATTGGTAATGTCTGGCGGTTTGGAGAACGGAGCGAGTCCATTATCTATCAGTTGAACTTGAAAATCTTCTGGCAAATCTTATATCCCCCCACGGAAATCTTCCGGCCGCTTCTGCCGGGAAGGTTCATGGCATTGCCCATGAGGCCGTTGCGCATCCAGAAGAACAGCTTCCTGTCTTTCGTTTTCAGATAATTCCACAGTTCCTTCTTCCTCTCCAGGCTCTCCTCCGTGCCGGAACGAATCAGCAGAACAGAAGACACAGTTGTAATAATTTCCAGGTAATTGCGCATATATTGATACAGGCGCTTATTCTTTAGGATTTCCGGTTTCTTCTCCACCAGATAATCTATCATGATCTTATTGACTCTGATCTGCTGGTCGATTCGGGAAATCATGACCTCCTCGTTCACGGACTGATCCTCTCTCCCGATATAATAGCGGTACAGGTTCACGTCCAGGTAATACATGTTCTTCACATAGGGCAGCGGGTCGAAGACATAGATATTGTCCACATAGAAAGTGTGCTCCGGCAGATGCAGCCCGCACTCCCGCAGCAGTTTGGTGCGGAAGATGACCGAATGCATCAGGATATAATGCCCCTTCGTAAAATGATGGCAGTCCTTCCAGCTCACCATTTTCCCCTGGGGAAGGATGTGGCGGTAGTGCATTACCTTTTTGCGCTTCTCCCCCTCCTTCTCATAGACGAAATTGCAGACCAGCATATCCAGGGTAGAAGCCCCCCCAGCCATCTCCCGCAAAGTTTCCAACACCTTGACATAGGCCTCGGCCTTCACCCAGTCATCGCTGTCCACCACTTTGAAGTAAAGGCCTGTGGCATTCCTGATCCCGGTATTGACCGCGGCCCCATGGCCTCCGTTCTCCTGGTGCACTGCCTTTACGATGGTAGGATATTTACCGGCATATTCATCCGCGATTTCCGCCGTCCTGTCCTTGGTGGAACCGTCATCTACAATGATGATCTCCACGTCCTCCCCGCCCACCAGCAGAGAGTCTATGCATTTCCTCATATAATTTTCAGAATTGTAGCAGGGAACCACTACGGATAATAGTTTCACTAGTCCTTAACCTCCTGATTCATGTTCTGTATATCTATTCTTGCCCAGTTTTATGCTTAAATACTTGGTATAAGCGCTAAAAGCTGAGGGAATCGGATATTTGTCTTTTGTCTCGTCCGGCTCGATGTAGAGCCAGTCAGCGGCCGCCCCCTGAGGCAGTCTGGGCTCCAGTTCGTCCACCCTGACCATATAGCCCTTCATATGCCACTCCCGGTGGGTGAAGATATGTTTCGCGTCTTCCAGGGGCTGAATCCGCAGAGGCTTCAGGCCGCTGCCCGCCAGGTACTCCGCCACCTCCTGGGCCGTGCGGAACCCCTCCAGGGAAGGGAATTCGTACATGCCGGCCAACAGCCCTCTGCCTGCCCGCTTCCTGATGGCAGCCTTATTCTCATCCCGGACTATCAGAATCGTCCTCTCTTCAATCTGCCGCGCCTTCTTTGCCTGCTTCTTCGGATAGTCCTGCTGCGTGCCCGCCAGACGGCTCATGCAGAGCCCGGCAAGAGGGCAGTCGGCACACAAGGGCGTCCCGTTCGGGATGCAGACGCAGGCCCCGATTTCCATCATGGCCTGGTTGAAATCCCCCGGGCGGTCAGGCGGCATGATTTCCTTTAAGTCGCGCTCCACCGCCGCCTTCACCTTTGCGTCGTCAATGAGCCGTCCGTCCTGCCTCAGCCTGGACATCACCCGCAGCACATTTCCGTCCACCGCAGGCACCGGACGTCCGAAAGCGATGGAGGCGATGGCCCCTGCGGTATAGCTTCCGATACCGGTGAGTTTCAGCAGCTCCTCGTAAGTATCCGGCATCTCGCCGCCGTAGTCCCGCTGTATCTGGATTGCCGCTTTCTGCAGATTGCGGGCGCGGTTGTAGTAGCCCAGGCCCTCCCAAAGCTTCAGGAGCGTCTCCTCCTTCACCTCGGCCAGCGCCCTGATGTCCGGCAATGCCTCCATGAAACGCTGGAAATATGGCTTCACGGCCTCTACCCGGGTCTGCTGCAGCATGATTTCGGACACCCATACACGGTAGGGCGTAGGCATCTCCCGCCATGGCAAAATCCGCCTGTTCTTATCATACCATGTCAGGAGCGGTTTGCATATATTCCCAAGCTTATACTTTCCTGAGGTTTTCCTTAATGTTTCATTAATTTTCGGCTCGTCGCCCTGGGACAGCGCCACGGGCACAGGCCGGTTCACAATCATGGATCCCGGCCTGACCAGGCAGTCATAAGCCAGTATCTCCACCCCTTCCCGGGCTGCCCTGCACAGGGCAGCCGCGAATTCCGGATGAGTATCACGGTTAGGCGTAAAATATCTGACATTCTCCATCTGTACTACGAACATCACAAGGACACGATACCCCTCTCGCCCGGCGGCAATCAGCTCCTCCACATGCTTCACCGCCCTCTCGGACGGCGCGTCCGGGAACCGCACCACGCCGTCCTCCTCCAGCGTGACGCCTTTGACTTCCATGAAAATCTTCTCTTCCGCCGTCTCTATATAAAAATCAAATCGGGAATTGCCGTACCTGGCCTCCGGGCGCACCAAAGCCGCGTCGGCGAAAAGCCCTCCGCCGCGCAGCCATTCTTCCACCGCTTTATTAGGCGCCTGGGAATCCATGTTCACCAGCCGCTCCCCCTTTTCCACCGCCACCAAGTCGTAGGCTGTGGAGCGGGCTGGATTGTGGCTTTTCTCCAGATAGACTGTCGCGCCCCTCTGGAGCAGTTCCCGGCATCTGCCTGTATTCTTCACATGGACGGTCTCCACTCGCCTCGTCCCGTCCTGGGCTTCAATCTCCACTCTGGCAATGAATCTGTTGGGGCGCTCCAGGAAACGCCCTGTTGTAATATCCCTGTATTCCATCTTGAGAAAATCTGTTCTCCTTATCATAGTTCTGATTCCGCCGGCTCCCGTCAGGACAGCTCCCGGTTTCCTTTACAGTAGGGCACCCTGGCGGCGGGGACGGCCTGGGCCGCGCTGGCGGTATGTATCGATTGGTCGTCAAAAAATATCTGCGCGCCGAAAGCCTTCAGCACCTCCCGCTTCTCCAGGCCGCCCAGAAAGAAGGCCTCATCCACCCGCACGTTCCATGCCCTCATGGTGCGGATGACGCGCTCGTGGGCAGGCGCGCTCCGTGACGTCACCAGCGCCGTCCGGATAGGACAGTCCTGGGTGCCAAGCTCCTTCTGCAGATTCGACAGCTTTTTCAGGAACTGCGCGAAGGGTCCTTCCGCGAGGGGTTCTCTGGCCCGGGCCCGCTCATTCTCCTCAAAGGCCCTCAGCCCCTTTTCCTTGAATATCATCTCCGATTCGTCCGCAAAAAGCACCGCGTCCCCGTCAAACGCAATCCGAATCTGGCATTTCCCGCCCTTTCGATTTCTCCCGCCAGGGGCAGCGTTCACCTGCATGGGAATCACCTGGGCCGCCGACTTCTCTTCCGTCTGTGCCGATACGTTCTGCGCCCGCTGTCCGTGGGCCCTGGCCGAAATGTCGTGAACCTTTTGCTCCGTACAGATGATGCCCGCCGCTATGCCGCTGTCGATGGCGCTCTGCACATCGTCCTCATAGGCCGACAGGAAGAGATCCGTGTGGAACGCCGCCAGATAAGGGGCCAGCGCCGCGCCGCTCACCAGCACCGACCTTGTGATGTCCAGGCCGTAATGGGCGATGGCATTGAATACCCGAAGGGAGGAGTCCGGGCTGTTGCGGGACATGATGATGACCTCCACCAGATTTCCCTCAGGACTGTACCGGTTCAGTTCCAGCAGAGACTCGATCAGTCCAAAACCCGGTCCCGGCCTTAAGATTTCCTGCTCATGCTCCACCTGATAGCTGCAGTACGCCTCCAGGCCCTCCTTTTCAAAAATCTCGTTCTCCACGGTCAAATCGAACAGGGCCCTGGAAGAGACCCCTATCACCATTTTCCTGTCAAGCTGATATGCCATAATGCCGCTCCTTTCCATGCTGTGTCCACCGCTCCGGCCTTGCCTTTTGCAGCGCTTCCGCCTCTCTGCCTCCGGCCTGCAGTCGCCGCCCGGCCTCCGGGCCGCGGCGCGCAAAGCCCCTTGATGCAGCGGCCCCGCATCTCAAAGGGAGCCGTCCTGTCATCTCAGGCGATTGCACTCATATCTCTCCAGCGTCAGCAGGCAGGTCTTCAGCGCCTCGTACCTCTCCTCGATATCGCCGTCATCGATCTCTATGTCACAGGCGATAGCCATGGTAGTGATCATCTCGTCCGTAATCCTATGGTGGAGTCCTGCCAGGATGTTCAATCTCTGTTCATAGCTGTCGGAGTCCAGGAATTCCAGCACGAACGGGTCAAGGTCAGGCACTTCTTCCTCCTGCGCGGACAGTCCGTCTCCCGTAAGCCCGGAACCGTCAGCCTGCCCCGCCTTCTGCACCGGTCCTTCCTTTCCCTCCGCTCCTGTCATATAGGCCGCGCTCCCCGGCGCGTCCGTCCTTTTCCCTTCCGCAGCCTCCTGGAACTGGGCCTTCTGCCGCCCGGCTTCCGGGCCCTGCAGCTGGAAGCGGAACTCCTGCTCCGCGTCAGGATACTTATCCCGGTCTACTTTGCTTATGAACATGAGCAGCGGCCTGGCATATATCCTGGACTGGTCGTATAGGTCCTGGTAGATGACCAGCTGCTCTCCTGTCTCTGTGTGCTCTGCGATGGCAGTCACCTGGTACAGGTTCCCTTTAAAATGCTGATATATCTCATGTGGTCTTGGAATAAATGACATGTTGGAAGCTCCTTTCTGATTTGTATCCATAAAGAGAGTATACCCCTATTTGCTCCAAATGTCATGCGATTCCTGTCATTCATCCAGCAAAAGTTGGTTCTTCATCTCTGATGCCGCCGCCCTGATCCACATCCACAGGCGCTTTCGGAAAGCCAGAGGCCTGTCCTCCCTGCCCTCTTCGCCGACTCCGGAAACAAAATAAGCCCCAGCGGACGATGAACAGTCTCCCTCTACGGCTTTCACTGCTTCTCTGCCCATCCCTCTCTTCATGTCAATCTCCTTCCTGAAACAGAACAGATGTTCTTATACCATATAGTTTAGAACATCCGTTCTCTTTTGTCAATACCATTGAACAGGCAAATTATATGAAATTATAAGTACGATAAAACTCCCTTGAAATCTTCCCTGCTCCGGGCCGGAAGCCGCTAATAGTAGTACATCCCATGCCCTCCGCAGCAGCCGCCTCCGAAGCAGCACATATTGCACATCATAAAGGTACACAGCCACCTGGCGCAGAGATTGCCCACGCCCACCGTTGGATACCCGTACTGGGCCCGCCTCTGCTCATACCAGCTGCCGCCGTTCTCGAACTGTTGCACCAGGCTGCGGTAATCCATATTGTCCGGCTCCATGGCAGAGGCCCGCTTGGCGTGCTCCAGCGCCGCCACATTGTTCCCCAGGCCTGAGTGGGCGATGGCGCTGTAGTAGTACCATCTCGCGTTCCTGTCACGCTCGTTCATGCCGTCCAGCGCAGTCCTCGCCTCCTTATAATAGCCGTTGCGGATATAGTTCCCCGCGGAACGGATATAGTTGTTCTCCTCATAGCCGGTGTCCATCCCCTGGCCGAAGCCGCCGAAGCCCCCAAAGGGACCTCCGAACCCCCAGAACGCGCCGCCCTGGCTGCCATAGCCCTCTTGGCCGCCCTGGCCGCCGGACGAAGCCCCGCCATAGCCGCTTCTGCCGTAACCGTTCCCTGTGTAGCCGGAACCGCCATAGCTCCCGCCGTAACCCGAGGTGCGCTCCTTCATAATCTGCTGATATGCCGCCTGGATTTCCTTGAACTTTTCCTCAGCCTGGGCCTTATTGGGATTGTTCACATTGGCGTCCGGATGGTACTTCCGGCTCAAACCCTTATATGCTTTTTTGATTTCTTCCTCGGTGGCATTTCTGTTTATGCCTAACACGCTGTAAGGATCGTACATAGTTTCCTCCCGCCTATTTTTTATGCCGGATCGGGGCTTTCCAGGGCTGTCATGACCGCTCTAGCTGTCCAGGGCCGTCACCTGGGACTGGCTCTGCCGCCGTTTCTCATGGACGATTTCATACCGGCCCCAGACGCCCGAATACAGGATGTTGCGTAGAATCTCCACATTCTCCAGGATCGGAAGCTTCTCGAATTCTTTGCAGCACTCCGAAATCATCATCATCAGGATGGTCTTGCACTCCTCCTCGAAATCAGGGCTTTCAAATTTCTGCTTCAGCGGATTGGGCATCCCTTTCCGGATGTCCTTCTCCACGTCCTCGTAGGCATCGCACAGATAGATGAATTTCCCCAAGAAGAACCCCAGCCTGCGCAGGTTGTCGGCCCACTCGTCCTCCCGGGCGGCCATGATCTCCGCCATGATTCTGCCGAACAGCCCTGCCAGGGTGTCGATGTCCGCGTCCCCGGACCTCTCCGCATCCGAGAAATCCTGCATCATCAGGCTGATTGTCCGAACCTTGTCCGCGTATTCCTTCTTCAGCCTGCCGGCCTTCGCCTCCAGCATCCTCCCATAGGCATACTTCCCGAACTTCCGCTCGTCCTCCCAGTCATCCTGGCATTTATAACAGGCAAAAAGCATGTTCATGTCCGCGGCGTATTCCGTGAAAATATTGTTCCTGGTCTCATGGCTCTCGAAAGGATGGGCCACGCATTTACAGCTCCCCACGCGGGTCTCCGGCTCATAGAGCCCCGTCAGCAGAATGGCCAGGAAAGTCATGTCATAGCTGAGGGAAAGCTGTCCTAATCCTCCGTACTTCTTCTTCAGTTCCCGGCAGATGCCGCAGTAGTAAGAATGATATATGTCAAACTCCTTGAATTTCATCTCAGACTTATTTACAGCAATATATCCAAACATCGCAGACCTCCATGGATGTCCTTAGCTCCTCTTGATGAACTCGTTCCCGCACTTTCTGCAACTGATCGCGATTCTTCCTTTCCCCCTGGGCACACGGATCTTCTGCTTGCACTTGGGGCATTTATAGATATGGTACTCTTTGCTCTGCAGCAGTTCCTTTTTCTTCTTCAGGAAAAAGCTGCGCACCTTCATCTCCTTTTTCAGGTACCATTGGTTCTCCAGGGTGCGCTTGCTCACATTCCTGGAGAACATCCGGAAATACGCATAAACCATCACCGCCGTTGCCACCAGATAAAATACGCCGCCGCCGAAAAACGAAATCAAAAGGCAGACCATGGCGCAGACCATCAGAAACTGATTGAAACGGTCTGTTCCGTAACGGCCCCACATAAAGCGCTGCATTTTTTCTCTCATACTGATCTCCTCCTCATGAACCCCCACCGACTCTTCCTTTACTGCTACGTAACATTTTAAACTTTTTTATGGGAAATACAATTAAATAACTATAAAGAAAATTTAAAAAAAGCGCGTGCCAAATCATTGACACACGCTTTTTCGCTATGGCGCCGTCACGCCGCCCAATATACGTCAGCCTTCGCTGTTGCCAGCCACGGAAATGTCCCTGGCCAGCACAGAAGGAGCGCCGAACTTTCCGCGGGAGAAGTCCAGGTCCGAGCCCACCTTCTCGATTTCCTTCAGCAGGGTGAAGAAATTGCCGGACACGGTAAAGTTCTTCACCGGGGCGTCCTTTCTGCCGTCCACGATCCGGAACCCCACGGAAGAGAGGGAGAAGTCACCCGTGACCGAATTGGCCCCCGCATGGAGCCCCGTGACTTCCGTCACATATATCCCGCTGCCTGCCGCCGCCAGCATATCCTCCAGGCCGCACTTCTCCTCCGCAGGCCGGATAAAGAACGTGAAGGGGCTGGTGCCCACCACAGAGGCGTAGGATGCCTTGCTGGCATTTCCGGTGGATTTCACGCCCGCCACGGCCGCGGTCTTCAGATTGTAGAGCAGCGTGGTCAGCGTGCCGTTCTCCACCACATTCTTCGCATATGTGGCGACGCCCTCCCCGTCGAAAGTCCTCTTGGTCACGCTGTCCTTGTACAGGGGATCGTCCACGATGGTGATGATGTCCGCCGCCACCTTTTCGCCTTCCTTGCCCTTCAGCAGGGACATTCCCTTCTGGGCCTGCTCCGCGGAGAACACATCGGAATAGGTGCCCAGCAGCGTAGCCATGGCCTTGTTGGAAAAGACCACTGTGTACTGTCCGCTGGGGACGCTTCCGGCTCCGATGGTGGACAGGGCCTCCTCCACAGCCTTTCCGGCGATTTCCTTCATGTCAAAATCCTGCAGTCTCCCGCGTTTATCCTCGCTGCCATCGTACATCTCCCCGCCGTCGGACACCAGGGCTATGCCGAAACCCACCGTGTAGGAAACCTTGTCCTCCAGATCCAGGCCGTTGGAGTTGCACAGCGCGTATCTTTCCGATACATGTCCCAGATAGCTTTGCGTCCCGTCCGCCACCCGGGAGTCCACCTGGTACATCTCTTTCTGCAGATTCAGGGCCGCGTCCACCAGCGCCGTGCCGTCAGGCGCTTCGCACTGTCCTTTCTCCAGGGAGGCATAGGCGTCGCCTTTGTGATGGAGAGGGGATTCCTCCTGGCTTTCAATGGATCTGGCGTTGTCCACGGCCCGGCTCACCAGAGATGCCGCTTCCTCCGCCGTCAGATTCTCTGTGGAGGCGTATCCGGCCCGGCCGTCTATGATGCAGCGCAGGCAGATGCCCATGCTGTCCTCGATGCTGTAGCCCTTCACTTCCTCCTTGAATATCTCCACGGAAGTGGATTCGCTCTCTGTATAATATAATTCGTAATCCGCAATCCCCTCACGGGACGCTATCCGGATTACCTCTTCCTTAAACTCCTGATATGTCATTTGATTACCCATACCTTTCTATATCCTGAAATTTCCCGCCGTGCCGCTTCGGCGGCACAGACACTCAATGAACCGATGCTTCCTTCCGTTCACTCTACCGTCTTGCCATCCTCAGCGTCCGCCTACCGTGATGGAGGACACGCGAATCAGGGGCTGTCCCACGTCCGTAGGGATGCTTCCGGAAGACGCGCCGCACATCCCCTGGGCCCTGGCCACGTTCTTTCCCACCATGTCGATGTTCATGATGATATCCGAGCCTTTGCCAATCAGGCTCGCGCCCCGGACAGGCTCGCAGATTTTGCCGTTCCTGATGATATACCCTTCCCTCACCGAGAAGTTGAACTGTCCTGTGGTAGGGTTCACGGAACCGCCGCCCATGCTCTTGGCGTAGAGGCCGTACTCGATGGAACCGATGATGTCCTCGTCGCTGTCCTGGCCCGCTGCGATATATGTATTGGTCATCCGGGAGGTGGGCTCGAACCGGTAGCTCTGACGTCTGGAATTTCCCGTGGACTCCATCCCCATTCTGCGGCCGTTCAGCTTGTCTATCATATAGCTCTTCAGGATGCCGTTCTCAATCAATACATTTTTCCGTGAAGGAGTGCCCTCATCATCGATATTTATGGAGCCCCAGCCGTTGGGGATGGTTCCGTCATCGATGGCGGTCACCTTGGGATTGGCAATCTGGGTCCCCAGCTTATCCACGAACTGGGACTGTCCCAGGGCCACACAGGACGCTTCCAGAGAATGGCCGCAGGCCTCATGGAAAATGACGCCGCCGAATCCGTTCTCAATGGCCACGGGCATGGTGCCGGCCTTGCAGTATCCTGCGTGGAGCATGGTGACGGCCTGTTTCGATGCTTTTTTCCCCAGCTCCTTGGGGTCGAAGTCCTCAAACAGCTCCAGCCCCTTCCTTGCCCCCGGGGCCTCGCTGCCTGTCTGGTTCTCTCCGTCCTTGCTGGCGACGGAGGACACGGATACTCTGCTGCGGATCTGCCTGTCCTGGGCGAAGAGTCCCTCGCTGGTGGCAATCAGGATATTGTGGTCTACTTCCAGGAAATTGCCGTTCACCTGGACGATTTCATCGCTGTAGTCCTTTGCCGCCTGGCATACCTCGCGCAGATAGTCTATCTTTTCGGAATTCTCCACTCCTCCGGGGACGATCCTCACCGGATGGATGTCTCCGAAAAGCCGTTCTCTCAGCGCGATGTCTTCTATCGCCGCCGTTCCCGTCAGGGCGTCCGCCACCTTGGAAGCGCACTGCAGCACTGCTTCCGGCGCCAGGGACGAGGCTGAACCGGACACGCACCTGGTTCCCTTGAAGATGCGGATGCCTACGCCGGATATGACCGCATCGCCGATTTTATCCGTCTTACCGGATATGATGTTGATGTTCTTGCTTAAGGTGTGCTCCGCAAATACCTCCGCATAGTCCGCGCCGGTAGCCAGAGCCCGCCTCAGGGCTTCCTTTGCCAGTTCCTTTGATAACATAAAATACCTCCTCTGCATTTTATCTGATATATTGCTGATTTTTATATTATACTCGTGAACGCATTTAATTGCCGCTTTCAGCTCTGGATTGTTGATGCGTTCAACGTTTACTGTGCAGACGGCAATTAATTACGTTTGTGGGTATGAATCGATGTTTTTTTCGATTAAAATAAAACGATTTTTCCGATTACCGGAATTCTGCTCACCAGATGTCCCAGGAACATGCACACTGCAAAGATTCCGATCGACATCACCGGGATTGAAAGCGCCACCGGAAACGCAATTACCTTAATTCCCAAAAGATTCAGCTTTTCGATGAAGAAAGGGTGTATCATGTATACGAAAAAAGTGCTTTTCGCCATCATCGAGATACCGCCTGAATCCGTCAAACGCCGCGGCAGCTCCAAATGCTTGAAAAATACAAATACCGCAGCGCTGATTATCAATACATTGATATTACTGGGGCTGAACCAGCGTTCGTCATAGGTGGAAGATGCCCTGCAATCTGCTATCGTCCTCCACATCGTGAATAGGAGGGCCCCCATTCCGGATACATACAGCGCATATCTCCAGCCTCTGGGCAAAGCAATTTTGTCAAACCAGAATCCTCCTACAAAATAACCGATATACCCTGTCAACAGATAGAGATGCATGCCCGCCACGAACGCAAGCGCTCTGCCCCCCCAGGAAGCACTGTCGCAATCACGAACTGGACAGTGACCCAAAGCAGAAAAAAATACCCCGCAATCCTGATATCCTCACATATTTTTCTCAAAATCGGAAGAATCAGGTAGAATCCAAGCAAATCCAGAAGATACCACATATGCGCATGCCCCGTTACCAGCCGGTTGACCGCACTGGACCACATCTCCGGGCCCACACTGCTCCACCCAGACAGGACTCCATGGAACAGCACGCTCTGGAACCCATAAAAAAACGACCAGATAAAAAAGCACGCCGCCAGTTTGACAGTCTTCTTCACCCACTTGTCCACAGAAAAGCTTTTATCCGGATCCAACACAAAAAGCCCGCTCAGCATAAAAAACACAGGGACGCCAAATCTGGTCAGGCTGTTATACACGGTCATGGTGGCAAAATCTTTGCTTTCCACATCTACCGCATGCCAATAGCTGCCGGAAACATGGAGCAACACGATTGCAAAACAGGAAACCACACGCAATAAGTCATATTTTACGATTCTCTTCATCTCTGATCTACCCAAGCCGAAAAGCAGAAAATCCCCCGCCGAACGTTTCGGAACGGCCAGGGGATTGCTGGTTTCTATTTCTGAGCCACATCTTTCATGGAGAAGCTGATTCTTCCCATTCTGTCCTTGCCCAGGCATACTACGGTGACCACATCGCCCAGGGTCAGCACGTCCTCCACGCGGTTGATCCTCTCTCTGGCAATCTTGGAGATATGGACCATCCCCTCCTTGCCGGGAGCGAACTCCAGGAACGCGCCGAATTCCTTGATGCTGACTACCTTGCCCTGGAATATCTGGCCCTCCTCGAAATCCGTCACGATCATCTTGATCATTTCTATAGCCTTGTCCATCATTTCCTTGTCAGTGCCGCATACGGACACGTTTCCGTCATCGGTGATGTCGATTTTCACGCCGGTGCGGGCAATAATCTCATTGATGGTCTTGCCCCTCTGGCCTACCACATCGCCGATTTTCTCAGGATCGATCTGGATGGAGACAATCTTGGGCGCATAGGGGCCTACCTCCGGCCTGGGGGCGGAGATGGCGGGCTTCATGCAATTGTCCATGATGAAGAGCCTAGCCTCGCGGCATCTTGCGATAGCGCCCTCCACGATGGGCCTGGTCAGTCCGTGGATCTTGATGTCCATTTGGATGGCGGTGATGCCCGCCGTGGTGCCGGTCACCTTGAAGTCCATATCGCCGAAGAAGTCCTCCAGCCCCTGGATATCGGTCAGCAGCACAAAATCCTCATCTGTCTCTCCCGTCACCAGGCCACAGGAAATGCCCGCCACCATCTTCTTGATAGGCACGCCTGCCGCCATCAGGGACATGCAGGAAGCACAGGTGGAGGCCATGGACGTGGATCCGTTGGACTCGAAGGTCTCGGATACGGTACGGATGGCATAGGGGAACTCCTCCTCGCTGGGCAGCACCGGAATCAGCGCCCTCTCGGCCAGCGCGCCGTGGCCGATCTCACGCCTTCCGGGTCCGCGGGAAGGCTTGGTCTCGCCCACGGAATAGGAAGGGAAATTATAGTGGTGCATATATCTCTTGCTCACTTCGTTCTCGTCCAGGCCATCGATTCTCTGCTGCTCGGACAGAGGCGCCAGGGTACACACATTGCAGATTTGGGTCTGGCCGCGGGTGAACATAGCGGAGCCATGTACCCGGGGAATGATATCCACTTCGGCTGCCAGAGGACGGATCTGGGTAATCTCACGGCCGTCGGGACGCTTATGATCCTTCAGAATCATCTTGCGCACGGTCTTCTTCTCATACTGATAGACCGCCTCTCCCAGCAGGGCCAGCCACTCCTCCTTCTCTGCGAAGGCCTCCTCCAGCTTCGCCGTCAGGTTCCGGATGTTCTCCTCCCGGGTCTGCTTGTCATCTGTGAAGACAGCCACTTCCATCTCCTCAGGAGGGACGATTTTCCGGATCTCCTCGAACATCTCCTCCGGGATGGCGCAGCTGGTGTAGGAATGCTTGGGCTTGCCCACCTCAGCCACGATTTTGTCGATAAAGGCGATAATGGTCTGGTTGACCTCATGGGCCTTGTAGATGGCCTCAATCATCTTCTCCTCCGGAACCTCGTTGGCGCCGGCCTCGATCATGATGACCTTCTCTTTGGTGGAAGCCACGGTCAGGTTCAGGTCGCCGTTCTTCCACTGCTCCTGGGAAGGATTGACTACAAACTCACCGTCCACCATGCCCATCTGGGTCATGGCACAGGGGCCGTCAAAGGGGATGTCCGAAATGCAGGTGGCAATCGCCGCACCCAGCATGGCAACCAGCTCCGGGCGGCAGGCGGGATCCACGCTCATGACCATGTTGTTCAGGGTCACGTCATTGCGGTAATCCTTGGGGAACAGCGGGCGCATGGGCCTGTCGATGACACGGCTGGTCAATACGGCGTTCTCGCTGGCCTTCCCCTCTCTCTTGTTGAAGCCGCCGGGAATCTTGCCCACCGAATACAGCTTCTCCTCAAACTCCACGCTCAGCGGGAAAAAGTCGATTCCCTCTCTGGGCTTCTCGGACGCGGTCGCGGTGCTGAGCACCACCGTGTCCCCGTAATGCATGAACGCACACCCGTTGGCCTGCTTGCCTACACGGTTGATATCGACTTTCAATGTGCGTCCGGCCAGTTCCATCTCATAGCTCTGGTACATAATTTCTTCCTCCATTCCGCCGCGCGGACGCGGCTCTTCTCTATAGGCAAACGGATTCTTCACCCGCCGCCTTGAATCAGGAACAGAAGGTGCCGAAACTACTGAAAAAAATACGCCTGAAGCCGCACTCTTTTCAGCGGTCTCGGGACTTTCTTCTGTTCCAAATTTTCAGTTTCGAAAAAGGAGATTCATAAAAAAGCGCCTGCGGCACCTTATGATTCCATATCCGTCTGGCAACGGACTTTCTTATAAGGTAAATAAGCAGACCCGGGATGCTCTGCATCTCAAGTCTGCTCCGTTTACCTCTGTCTTATTTCCTCAGTCCAAGCTTCTCAATCAAAGCACGATATCTCTCGATATCTCTCTTCTTCAAATATTCCAAAAGACCGCGCCTCTGGCCTACCATCTTCAGCATGCCGCGGCGGGAATGATGATCCTTGGGGTTCACCTTCAGATGCTCTGTGAGCTCCTGAATACGTGCGGTCAGCACTGCCACCTGTACCTCCGGAGAACCGGTGTCACCAGGCGTTCTGGCATACTCATTCATAATGTTCGTCTTTTTTTCCTTAGAAATCATTTCTCTTTCCTCCTAAACTTTTGACCGCCTGACACTAAGACCGGGCCGGAATCTCCCTGATCCGAGCATCGGCTGCGACGAGCCTTCTCGTCTTTCACACTTTGCTATCATAACACATTACCAAAATAATGTAAACCCTATTTTAAAGATTTGATTCCTTTTCGAATCCATTTCCTGCCCTCGCATCAATTCTGCAGGATCCTCACATACTTCACCGGGGAACGGTAATTATATTTGCTGATTTTGATTCCCGTCTTTTTGTTGCTGGCATGCACTACCTGGCCGTTGCCAATATAGATGGCCACATGATTGATGGTGCCCCTGCTGTTCCCATAGAAAATCAGATCGCCGGGCTGCAGGTCCCCTGCGGATATCTTTGTGCCGTAGCCTGCCTGGGAACCAGAGTGATGGGGCAGGGATACGCCGAACTTCTTGAACACGCTCATCACGAAGCCGGAACAGTCAGCACCGTTCGTGAGGCTGGTGCCGCCGTACACATAGCGGTTGCCCACGAACTGCTTCGCATACTCCACCAGCTCCACGCGGACATCGGACACACCGAGGCCGTACAGGAGCTCTGTCATGGTGATGGCAGTGTCAAGCCGTTCCGTGACGGTCACATATTCCTCGGATACATATGCCTCGTCGCTGTCGATGGCCACTTTGATCCATCCCTCCAGAGTCTCCACATACTCCAGCTCTTCCCCCTGAGGCACCTGTGTCAGGACAGCGCTCTCCGTGTTAGGCTCCTCCCGCACATTCAGGCCGTCCGTATTGACCAGGACCACCGTGCGCACCAGCTCATTGGCCTTCAGCTTGGCATCCGGGCCGGTCAGGAGGTAATCCAGGCTCACATAGCCCTCTACCTCGCCGGATTTGACATATGCCCAGCCGTCCGCGCTCTCCAATACTTCACAGGCCGAATCCTTCGGCATCTTCCCCACCATCTTGCCGTCGGTGGAAGGGGTGGCTCGCACATTCAGGTTCCCGCTCTCCACATTGGCGATGCCTATGTTCGTATAGCCCCACGCCGCTCCCTGGGCCTGCTGGGCCAGCTGGATGTACTCCTCCGTGGACCGGCTGGTCTCCAGTACAGTGGTCACGCCGGCCGCCAGCATCAGCTTTCCGTCATCTTCCGCGGCATAGGCCGACAAAGGGCACAATGCCATGCAGAGCATCAGGCCCGCGGAAGCCGCCGCTATCTTCTGGTTCTTCAATTGTCTCATGTATATCCCCTTCCGTCCGCTCCGGCGGACATCCTGACTTAACGTTCCCTCTCGCATCTCTCAACCTTTCAGTTATATCGCGTCATACAACATAATTTCTTAAAGATTTGACAGAATTATTACGAATTTGTTACATCTAAAGGAAATTATACAGGCAGGGGCTTTTTCTGTCAACCGTTTTATGACATTTTTTTAATATTTTTCGATTCAGGTCTCTTCCGTGTCCCTCTCCGCCGCTATGACCGCAAACGCGATGTTGGTGGCATGGTCCGCCACGCGCTCCAGGCCGGAGGCGATATCGGAGAACATCATGCCCGCCTCCGGGGAGCACTCCCCCCTGGTCAGGCGCTGTACATGGGCTCTCTGCATCTCCTTCTCCTTGGCGTCCACCTTGTCCTCCAGGCCGATGATCTCCCGCATATGGCTCTCATCGCTTCTGGCGAACATGTCCATGGAATAGCGGATCAGTTTGATGACCATGTCCAGCAGCTCGCCCAGCTCGCCCTGGGCCTCCTTGCTGATGACGATGCCTGACTCTTTGCGCTGTCTGGCCGCGTCTGCCACATTCTCCGCGTGGTCTCCGATCCGCTCGATGTCGTTCACCACATGGAACAGGGCGCCCAGGCTCTTCAGATCCTCGATGGGCAGGGTAGTCTGGTTGATCTTCACCAGATAATCCGTAATCGCGTGGTTCAGGAAATTGATGTTCTTCTCCACCTCATAGACTTCCGCGATGTCCTCCTCGTCCAGCGTAATCAGGGCATTCATGGCCCGGGTCAGGTTCTCGCTGGCCAGGGAAGCCATACGGTCAAGCTCCTTCACCACCTCCACCACCGCGGTGGCAGGGTTGAAGACAACTTTGTCGCCTATGTATTTCAGCTGATAGCACTCGCGGTAATTGACCTTTTCGTCCTCTCCGGGCACGCACAGGCAAGACAGCTTCACGATCCATTTCGAGAACGGGAACAGGATGATCACCTGGAAAATCTTGATGATGGTATGCGCATTGGCCACGAAGCGCCCCTTATCCGAAGAGACGGTCCAGATCATCTTCATCACCAGCTCCTCTGCCAGGAACAGGATGACATATATGATCACCGTGCCGATCACATTGAACCAGAAATGAATCAGGGCGGCCCGCTTTGCGTCCTTCTTGCCGGAGAGGGACGCCAGCAGCGCCGTGGTGCAGGCACCGATGTTACAGCCCAGGATGATGTAAAAAGCCACATGGAGCGCCAGCAGGTCCTGGTTCGCCAGCAGCAGCACGATGCTGACCGTCACAGAGGAACTCTGGATGACCGTGGTCAGAAGCAGCCCCACCAGCGTGGCCATGAAAGGATTCTGCAGCGAACCGATCAGGTTCACTACCTCCGGCACGTCCCGCATGCCGGCCATAGAGCCCGACATGGTGCTCAGTCCCAGGAACAGGACGCCGAACCCTATGATGATGTCCGCAAATTTCTTGATCTTCTCATTTTTGCAGAACATGGCGGCCAGCACCCCCACCAGCAGGATAAGGGGCGCGTAGGCTGACAGGTTGAAGGACACCAGCTGCGATGTGACTGTGGTACCGATATTGGCACCGAAGATCACTCCCGCCGCCTGGTACAGGTTCATCAGCCCCGCGTTCACGAAGCTGACCACCATAGCCGTACAGGCAGAGGAGGACTGGATAATGGCAGTGAACACGACGCCCACCACCATGCCCGAAAAACGGTTGGTGGTGAAAATCTCCAGGATACGCCGCAGCTTGGCGCCGGCGACCTTCTCTATGGAATCGCTCATCACGCGCATGCCGAACAAAAAGAGCCCCAGGCCTCCTGCCATTGACAAAATGATATTTGCGCTCATCTGATTTTCTCCCGAATCGTATCTTTATTTTATGCTTTGACGTATACTTCTAAATTTTTCCACCTGTGCGGTTGCAATCCAATGTTTTGTCTGCATGCAAGCTATTGCAATGCAGACGGGCCTACAATATTTTTCCTGCGGCGATATCTTCCTTCAGCTGTTCCCGCAGGGCCTCCACGCTTTGGAAG
>OFFF01000925.1_pt1 | contig 20119 bp, 16 predicted proteins | sample 1521301 | NCBI WGS metagenome assembly OFFF01 (sample SAMEA3504101, study PRJEB24116) | mouse gut metagenome | biome: mouse gut; feature: mouse-associated habitat; material: faeces | place: Denmark | collected 2011
TCTCTCATGATACGCATCTCCTTCCCGTGAAGGGCTTATCCAGCTCCGGGAATATGGTCCCGGCACAGTAAGCCTTCTCCAAATCGTCATACATCCCTTGGAATTCCTGCCAGGGCACATAGGCCATGGCCACCGGGAACCTGTCGAATTTTCTGTCCTCAAAATGTTCGTGCATTTCGATCCCTTTCATTGATTAAGTTTTGCTTGCTATTATGATATGAGAGAACGGAGAATCTGTGCCATACAAAAACAGACCGGCTGCGCCCTCTTCGCGGAGCCCGTCTGTCATCTGCCAGATTGGGGACTTAATGATGCTACAGTTCCAGACTATTTGGTTTCAAGAGGAAATCCATAATCCCCATAACCACAATTCCTTCCTCATTTCGCCATAATTTATACTGCTTAACGATTTCACTTGCCATGAAACCAGACTGCATAACGCTGACTGGTTCAATCGCATGATTGCATTAGGCAGTATTCAGCGTTATGCAGTATAATCCTGTCCTTGACCACGATGATTATCTTAAAAGAATCGCGGCCCAGTATCTTGCAGATAATCACCGGATCCAAAGTTCGTACTGTCCGCTTTCCCTTGTCACCGGGACTCCCCCATAAAGAACAGCGCAATCGTGCCAGGGCCCGAGTGGGCTCCGATGGTAGGGCCGATGTGGCTGATCAGGAAATTCTGAAATCCGAACCGCTCCTTTATCAAATCCCGCACATATTCTGCGTCCTCCAGGGCGTCCCCGTGGCTGATGAACACATAGTCCTCCCGGTTCTCCTCCTTCCAGGAGCCCATCTTCTCCTCCATGTAGTCCACCAGGGCGCTGAGGGATTTTTTCCGCCCCCTCACCTTTCCGATCAGAATCAGATGCCCCTCGTGATCCACATGAAGCTTCGGCTTGATGGAAATCATGGAACCCAGCACTGCCGCTGTTTTGCTGACCCGCCCGCCCCGGTACAGATGAAATAAATCATCTACCGTAAATACATGGGTGAAATTCAGCACATGCTCCTCCAGCCACCGGGCCGTCTCCTCCATGGTCTTTCCCCCGTCCCGCATCCTTACGGCCTTGTGGACGAAGAGCCCCTCTCCCATGGACGCGCCCAGGCTGTCCACCACAGTGATCTTCACATCCGGATACTCCTCCATGAGCTCCCGGGCCGCCATGCGGAGATTGGAACAGGTTCCGCTCAGGCCGGAAGAGAATGCCAGATAAAGGATTTCCGCGGAGCCTTCCTTCCCGGCAGATTCCTCCGTGATATATTCCTTCAGCTGTTCCTTCGCCTCGGCTGGATTGATCTGGGAGGTGGTGGGCATCTTGCCCTCCTTCCGCATCATGGCATAGAACTCTTTCCAGTCCAGCTCCCTGTCCCCGCCATATGTAACGCCGTCCAGGATATAGCTGATGGGGAGACATCCTACATTGTGCTCTTTCAGATATTCCGCAGGCAGATCCGCGGTGCTGTCAGTGATGATTTTAAACATATCATTTCCCCTCTCTTCCTATACCGGTTTCTGATGGTGCTCCCGGCAAAAAGCCTCCTACGGAATGCTTCCGCACAGACTCCTCCTCCGCAAGGCTTGCTTGCAATTTACCACAAATCAAAACATATGTCAAATGCAATTTCCCGTTCAACCCCTTACCATTTGGCCGTTTATTGCGGCAGCAATATCTCCGTGGTGAAGGCCCCGTCCTCACTGCTGCGGCGCAGATATCCCTGGTAGCGCTCCACGATGGTATCAATCCGCACCAGCCCGTATCCATGCCCCTCTCCCTTGGTGGATTGGAACCTTCCCCCATACTTTTTCTGCTTTTTCTGGGCGGTGGTGTTGGTGAAGGACATGTACAGCTGGGTATTCTTTATGTCCATATAGACCCGGATCATGCGCTCTTCCTTCGGCAGCTGCATACAGGCCTCGATGGCATTGTCGAACAGATTGCCCACAATGATACACATGTCCACCTCTGAGATATTCAGGGACACCGGGACATGGGCATCCGCGTCCACCTTGATGTCCCTGGATCTGGCCAGCGAAATCTTGCTGTTCAGGATCACGTCCGCCATCTTGTTGCCGGTCTTCAGCACCGTGTCCATGGATTCCAGGTCGATGCTCAGTTCCTTCAGATAGGCCTTCAGGGATTCCAGGTCGCCCATCTGCGCATAGCCGCTGAGCACCTGGATATGGTTGCGGTAGTCATGCCGCCAGCCCCTGGCCTGGCGGTACATGTTCTCTACCTCCGCATAGTGGGTAGCCAGAAGGTCGCTTTGATAGGCGGCGATTCTTTTGTCGATTAATTTTTCTAAAAAACGCATATTCTCATCCTATGTTCCCCTTCATCAGAAATGGCAGCGTCAGCCAACGGGCTAAAAGCCGGTTCATCCTCAGAAATACCGTATCAGCGCCTGGTTCACGTCTTCGTACGATTTTCTGGACAGGGGCAGCTCTCTCCCGTCCTTCAGCGTCACAGAGGTCTTTGTCACTTTTTTCACAAACCGGAGGTTGACGATGACGGAGCGATGGATTCGGCAGAAACTGTCGTCCAGTTCCCGCTCCAATTCATTCAGGGGGCTCTTCACGCTGTATTCCTGGCCGTCCTCGGAGTGGACAGTGACATAATTCTTCATGACTTCCAGATATTGAATCTCATGCAGCAGCAGCCGAACCCTGCTCCCTGCCGCCGACAGCACCAGAGCATTCTCCCGGGTCTCCAGCCGGGCCATGGCCCTGTCCAGCACGGCCCCCAGCTTCTCCCCTGTCACCGGCTTGATCAGGTAATGGAGCGCCTCCACGTCGTAGCCCTGGTCTATATATTCCATATATCCGGTGATGAACACAATCTGAAGCCTGGCCCCCATGGCCCTCAGCTTCTTCGCCAGTTCCACCCCGCTCATGGCCCCCATCTCGATGTCCAGGAAAAGAATGTCTACAGAATCGTCTTCCTCATAGGCGAAGAGGAACGCTTCCGCGGAAGGATAGCATTCTGTCCCCAGGGGGATGCCCGCCTTCTGATTCCATTCCTTTATCAGCGCTGTCACGTAATCCGCGTCTGCCGGATTGTCGTCGCACACGGCAAATCTATACATGATTCCTTCCTCCCTGACAAATCCTTCCGGTACGCCACCGTAAGGCACTTTACGGCATATGGCAGTCGGTCTGCATGCATTATCGTTTCCGTCGATATGATGCTTTCCTTAAAGAGTATAGCACAGTTCCCACCGCAGTTGAAGCAAAATTTCTTTCCTGTCATAGTTCCGCCATAGTTCCGCCATAGCCCTGGCATCCATCAGCGCAAGACAGGGCTGGCGGCAAGGCTCCGGCCCATGCCCGACACCCCTGACAGCACGCCGCACAAGACATGTTCATGGGCAGCGCCGCACCTACCCGTCCAGAGCCATGCCCCAACATAATCTGCCATTTTGTCCCCCAGAATCGAACTCCCGTTCTGACCACTGCCGTCAGCACAACCTGTTATTCGTCCCCAAAACCGGACATTTCGTCCCCAAATGCCCCATTTCCCACAGAATATGATAGAATACTCTCAAACGCGTTGGAAATATTATCTCTCAGAAAGGCACGGAACTTACTATGGCAAAGAAAGAACAGAAAGAACCCACAAAACAAAAAAGCAAGTACAACATGTGGCAGAACTGCTGCTTCATGGTCAGGCTGGCCGTGAAAACAAAAGAAAAAAAGGTACCCATCCTGTGCACCCTGACAGCTCTTTTAGCCGTGGCAATCAATCTGACCGAAATCACCATCACGCCCGCCATCATCGGAGCCGTGGAAATCCATGCACCGTTACCTCGGCTGTTTGCCGTGATAGCAGGCTTCGTCCTCCTGCGCATGCTGCTGATTGCGGCCTCCTCCTATGTGGACACCAATGTCCTGTACGGCAAAATCACAGTCCGCGGCGAACTGATATCACAGGTGAACACCAAGCGAACCACCACCTCGTATCCCAACACCTATGAGGAACAATTCCAGAAAATGGAAGCAAAGGCAAGCGACAGCTTAAACTGCAACAGCGCAGCGGGAGAAGCCATCTGGGGAACCATGGCCAGCCTTCTCCAGAACTCGCTGGGATTCCTCATCTATCTGGTAATGCTGTCCTACGTCAACCCGCTGCTGATAGTGATCATCACAGCCACCGCTCTGGCCGGTTACTTCCTGAACAAGTCGCTGAGCGGATACAGCTACCGCCACCGGGAAGAAGAGGAAGCATGTATCCATCCGATCAACTGCTTCGCCTCCTATGCCACAGACGGCAACATGGCCAAGGACATCCGTCTCTTCGGCATGCGCCCCTGGCTGGAAGAAATGTATACAAAAGCCTGGACAGCTTACCGGCTCTTCCATAAGCGCGTACAGACTGTCTATCTCATAGGCGGCGTGGCAGACCTGATCCTTTCTTTTCTGCGCAATGGCTTCGCCTACGCCTATCTGATCCGGATGGTCTTAAACGACGACCTGAGCATCGCCATGTTCCTGTTGTACTTCGCCGCAGTGGGCAATTTCAGCGGCTGGATCGACGGCATCCTAAACCACTTAGTCACGCTGCATACCCAAAGCCTGGATCTGTCCAATGTCCGGGAATATCTGGAATATCCGGAGCCTTTCCGCTTCGAGGAGGGCGAGCCCCTGGTGCCTGACTGCGGGCAGGCTTATGAGATACGCCTGGAGGACGTGTGCTTCCGATATCAGGGTGCGGAAAGCGACACCCTCTCCCATGTGAACCTGACCCTGCATCCCGGCGAGAAGCTTGCCGTAGTGGGCCCCAACGGTGCCGGGAAGACCACATTGATCAAGCTGCTCTGCGGCTTCCTGGATCCCACTTCCGGAAAAGTCCTCCTGAACGGAAAGGATATCCGGGAATACAACCGCAGAGACTATTACAAAATGTTCTCCGCCGTGTTCCAGGATTTCAATCTGCTGCCCGCCACAGTGGCCGCCAACGTGGCACAGACGGAAAGCGATATCGATCTGCCCAGGGTCAGGGACTGCATAGCCATGGCCGGTCTCACCGAAAAAATCGAATCCCTGCCTGAGCAGTATGAGTCTCTTCTGAACCGAAGCGTATACGAGGACGCCACCATGCTGTCCGGCGGCGAGACCCAGCGGCTGATGTTGGCCAGGGCGCTTTATAAGAACGCTCCTTTCGTGGTGCTGGATGAGCCCACGGCTGCTCTGGATCCAATCGCGGAAGCTGACCTGTACGGAAAGTACAATGAAATGACCCATGGCCGCTCCTCCGTGTATATCTCCCACCGCCTGGCTTCCACCCGGTTCTGCGACCGGATCCTGCTCATCCAGAACGGGCGGATCGAAGAAGAGGGAACCCATGAAGAGCTGCTCTCCCGTGGCGGCAGCTACGCGGAGCTTTATGAAGTGCAGAGCAGATATTACCGAGAGGAGGAATCCGACCATGAATAAGAATAAGTCCAAACAGGAAAACCAGCAAAAGCTGCTGTCCTGGAAAGCCACCTGGCAGGTGCACCAGAAGCTCCTGGCCCTGATATGGCGGCAACGCCCTAAAATGCTGGTCTCATCTGTGCTGTCCACCATCTGGCGGGCTCTGACCCCCTATGTGGGAATCCTGTTGTCCGCCCTGATCATCCAGGAGCTGTGCGGAGACCGCGACCCCGAAAGATTATTCTTCCTGGTGTCGGCAGCCCTGCTCTCCGCGGCGGCCATTTCCCTGGTCAGCGCATTTCTGAACCGCTTTGAGTCCATAGAAAAGGCTGGCACGTTTTACTATATGCGCAAAATATTGTCAGACAAACTACTGGATATGGATTACTGTATCCTGGACGACCCGGAAACCATGCAGATTTTCTCCACGATTCAACAGAATCAGAATGGCGGCGGCTGGGGCATGTTTCGGGCTTTTGGCCTGATACAGGAATGGCTTTCGGCACTGTTCACTCTGTTGGGAGGCATTTCCCTGACCGTGACCCTGTTTACCTGTCAGGTGCCGGAGACGTCCGGAGGGCTGACCTTTCTGAACAGCCCCCTGTTCCTTGCACTTATCATCGGGGGTCTGCTGCTCACCATCTATATCGCTCCTCTGCTCTCCAACAAGGCAGACAGCTACTTTGCCATTTACTCCGGTTCCCACACACTGGCGAACCGCCTGTTCGGCTATTTCGGATTTATGGGGACAGAGAAGAAATACGGCACCGACATACGTCTCTACCGCCAGGATCTGCTGTGTATCAAGTACAACACCGACAAAGAGAGCACCTTTTTCTCCAAGGGGTTCTTCGCAAAGCTGGCAAGAGGCCCCATGGGCATCTATTCGGCCACATCCAGTGCAGTGTCCGTGCTGATGAGCGGTATGGTGTACCTGTTCGTGTGCCTGAAAGCCTGGGCAGGAGCTTTCGGCATAGGCCAGGTCACCCAGTACATCAGCTCCCTCACCAGGCTGACAGGAGGGCTTTCCTCCCTGATCAGCAGCACCGGACAGATCCGAATCAATGGCTCTTTCCTGAAGCAGATCTTCGACTTCCTGGAGAAGCCCGATGTCATGTACCAGGGCAGCCTCACCGTGGAAAAGCGCAGAGACAGGAAATACGAGGTGGAATTCCGGGATGTGTCCTTCCGGTATCCGGGCAGCGACCAATATGCCCTGCGCCATGTGAACATCAAGTTCAATGTGGGCGGACGGCTGGCCGTGGTGGGCCAGAACGGCAGCGGCAAGACCACTTTCATCAAGCTGCTGTGCAGGCTTTATGACCCCACAGAGGGCACCATTCTTCTAAACGGCATCGATATCCGCAAATATGACTACAGAGAGTACATCTCCATCTTCTCCGTGGTGTTCCAGGATTTCTGTCTGGTGGGTCTGCCCCTGGGCCAGAATGTGGCAGCCGCCACAGATTACGACAAAGTCCTGGCCAGATCCTGCCTGGAGAAAGCGGGCTTCGGCGAAAGGCTGGAGAGCCTCCCCCAGGGGCTGGACACCTATCTGGGCAAGCGGCTGAGCAAGGACGGCGTGGATATGTCCGGCGGCGAGGAACAGAAAATCGCGCTGGCCCGGGCCATTTACAAGGACGCGCCATTCATCGTGCTGGATGAGCCTACGGCGGCACTGGATCCGATAGCGGAAGCGGAGATCTACAGCAGCTTTAATGATATCGTGGAGGACAGAACGGCCATCTATATCAGCCACAGGCTCTCCTCCTGTAAGTTCTGTGACGATATCCTTGTCTTCGACAAGGGGGCTATCGTACAGCAGGGCAGCCATGAACTGCTGGTGACTGACGGGGATGGGAAATATCATGAGTTGTGGCAGGCTCAGGCGCAGTATTATAATGACCAGGCTGCTGCGGCTAAGATGTAAGAAATTTATTATCGCAATCTGGGCTAATCAACTGACCAAAGGGGCATCTCCTTACTCGTTTCGTGGGACAGCCCCTTTGTCATGCTTTTTCGCCTTACTCTCTTGCAACGACATCGTTCAAGTTTTACACCAAATTTACACCAACTGCTCTATCTGGAATCTTTTTTCAACGCTCCCGGCAGCCGTGTCCGGAACAGTTTATTCTTCAGCGTCTTCCAACTAAAAGGAATCAGGGGGTAGAGGTAGCTCCTGTGGGACACTGTCCGGTTGCAGCCGATAGCCAGCAAAGACAACAATATTCCTCCGATATATCCCCACAGATTGAACCACTGGGTCAGCAGCAAGGTAATAATGCGCAGAAACTTCAGGGCATACCCCAGCTCATAGTTGGCCTGGGTATAGTTGGCGATAGCCACAAAAGCCATGTACAGCATGACCTCTGGGCTGAACCACCCGCTGTTCACCGAGAACTCCCCCAGAACCAGAGCAGCCATGACGCTCAGAGGGGTACTGAGCATGTTCGGCGTATTGATGGCCGCCAGCTTCAGGCCGTCTATGGCCAGCTCCAGCACCAGGAACTGCCAGATTAGGGGAAGGTTCGGCTCCTCCTGCAATATGATGAAGGAAAATGTCTCTGGGATAAACTGGGGATTATTCATCATCAGCAGGAAGGTGGGAGTGACCAGGTAAGTCAACAGGGAAATCAGGAACCTGGTCATCCGCAGATAGGTGCCTGTCACTGGCGGGAAGTAGTAATCGTCCGCTTCCTCTATCACATCGAATATGGTGGTGGGCAGAATCATCGCCGAGGGGGAATTGTCCACCAGGATGACGATGTTGCCTTCCAGCACTTGAGCCGATGCCGCGTCCGGCCGTTCCGTATACTTGAACTTTGGGAATGGGTTATACCACTTCCTCTGGTACAGGCATTCCGCCAGAGATTCCTGGTTCATAGTCAGGGCGTCCGCCTGGATATGATTGATTTTCCGCCTGATATCGTCCAGGAAATCCTCATCTACCCGCCCCTTCATATAGCAGAGGGCGATATCTGTATGAGAGCTCTCCCCGGCGTTCAGCATCTCCATATGCAGGTCTGTGCTGCGGATTCTGCGCCGAATCATGGCTGTATTGGACACAAGGGTCTCCACGAAGCCGTCCTTGGAGCCCCGAAGGGTCTTGTCCTTCTCCGGCTCTCCCACGCTCCTGGCCGGGTATGTCCTGGAATCTATCAGCAGAGCCTTCTCATAGCCATCCACCAGAAGCACGAATATCCCGGAGAGCAGGGATGTAATCAGGGTATCCCATTTGTCCTCTATGTCCACTTCCACATAGGGCGTGAAACCTTTCGAAAGTCCGTGGATGTCCTTTGGCATCTCGTCAGGAGTCAAATCCATGAAGTACTGCAGCAGCTTCTGCACCAGATCATCCTTGCAGAAACCGTCCACCAGGTACATACAGGCTTCCTTTCCGCCCATCTGAATGACCCGGTAGATGATATCAAAATTCTTCTCCACATCCAGGACACGGTTCAGGTAGGCCATATCATCCTGCAGAGAGCCTGTGAGACTGCCGCTTCCTCCTTCACTTCCATTAATGAGCTTCTTTGCTTTCCTATCGGAATCCTTCTCTTCTATCATCTATAAACTCCTCTTCCTTCATGATTTGCGCATGTCTTACGCTTATCATAGCCAGAACCAGGATTTTTATTCGATTCCGATTTTTCCTGAAACACGTTAGGAATTGTCGGAAAATAACTGCTGCAATTGCTTCAGGTAAAAGCCCGGAAATACAATAAAAATTGCCATAAACTTGCAGCAGTTATTTGTAGACACTTCCTTATGCCAGGATGTCCAATTTCTTGTACGCTTCCACCCTCTCCCGCACCTTCTCCCAGGTCATATCAGCGCGGACGAACTCATAATCGCTCCAGATCCGCTCCAGCTCAGCCTTAATCTGGGGCACATCCTCCAGCCTGTCCGCCCCTGTGCGCACATAGTAATCCGGCAGCAGGGCACCAACGATGATGCCGGTCTCCGGAACGGGCGTCTCCTCTCCCTGGCTCAGCGCATATATCATTTTCACATTTCCGTCCAGATAAGCGTCGATCTCAAGATGGACTCCCATCAGTCCATTCAAATCGAACACCTGGAAAGGCGCACCGCCCGGGACGGCAATCTCGCTTCCCATCCCCCAGAATTCCGCACTGTCGCCCAGCTCGTAAAACATGCCGCACAAATCGCTCATTCCATTGATGATATCCTCCACAGGCCGTTCCTGCAAAGAGCCAAGCACAGCATCCACAATCCAGCCCAGCCTTCCAAATACTTCACAGCCAGGCAGCTCAGCCAGCCTTTCCCCCAGCTTCACCAGCCGCGCCAGGGACAACAGGCCCCACGCCCGAACCTGTACTTCTTCCAAAGACTCCACAAGTTCGCTGACCCTGGCCGGAACCTCATTATAGAACAAAGGCTCCTCCTCCAGCTGTCCGATGCGGTCCGAGCAGTCATCCATCATCTTTTCGCCCACTTTCTTATAGATGGCGTCATCGGCGCTGTAGATGGTGTCCGCCCGGTTCAGCCACAGCTGAGCCTGGTTCAGCTTCCCAGCTTCCATGGCCTCCGTCCCCAACTGATAATAAGCTTTCGCCAGCCCTGCCCAGTCCCGCTTCTGCTGGCATTCCTCCGGAGAACCTGCCTTTTTTGAAAATATGTGAAACATTTTTAACCCCTTTCCTTATATAAATATCACTTTTGCAATCGCCATCACTCATCACCCTTTTTCCGAAGCATATCATCAGTCCCCTTCCTTCGGCCCAGTGGTGCTCCCCAGCCCGCCGTTGCGCACATCGGACACCTCATCGTCAACGGTGATTCCATACTCCAGGAAGATTCCCTGTGCGAAGCCGGTTCCCCGGGACACCTCTATGGTCTTTCCCTCATTGGTGGCATTCGTCATTTTGATGAAGATGTGCCCCTCATTGTCGGAATCATAATAATCGCTGTCAATGATGCCCACAGTGTTGTTCATCTGTAAGCGATATTTGAACCCCAGTCCGCTGCGCGGGTAAAGGGTGAATACCCAATTTTCGTCCATTTTTGCACGAATTCCCGTAGGTATCTTGATGGTCTCCCCCGGCGCAAGAGAGAAGGAAAACGGTGCAAACAAATCATATCCCGCGCTTCCTCTGGTGGCCCGCCTGGGCAGCTCCAGCTTCTCGTACATCTCCCGGATATCCGCATCCGAAAACATATGGAAATCCGCTTTCACGGCCTGAGCAAAGTTGTCAAAGCCCACTTTAAAGAACTGGGCGACTCTCTTCATTGCCTCACCTCGTTATCTTTCCTCATTTCAGCTGTCATTTCGTGTCCATGGCAGCCCAGGCCCCTCTTCAGGGCTCTGCCGGGCAGCCGCACAATACAGATATCTGCTCAGTCGCAGCACCCACAGACCATATCCGGCCTGTCCGCTATCGCATACTCCTGTTCATAATTGCCGCAGTGCAGCACCGGCACTGTCGGGTCTTCCTGAGCCAGGCTCTTTTGCACATCTATCACCCGCTGGTTGGCGCTGCCCTTCCAGAGAAGCTTCACGTCCTTCTCCTCCTCATGGAACTCCCCGTCCACCAGCACATCGATATACTGCATCATAGGATAATGAAGGATATCCTCCCAGCTGTCCCCGGTATAGAGCCAGATGGTCTTGCCCGGATACCGCTCCTTAATCTCCGCCATCAGGCACCTCACATCCAGACGATTGGCAGGATGCAGCGGGTCTCCCCCGGAAAAAGTGATACCGGAGATGTAGCTCTTGTCCAGCTCCGCAAAAATCTCCTCCCTGGCAGCCTCATCGAACAGCAGCCCCCCGTCAGGATCCCAGGTCAGCGGATTCTGGCAGCCCTTACAGCAATGGTTACAGCCCGCCAGCCAGAGCACCACCCGGAGCCCATCGCCATTCAGCATATCGTCAGACGTTATATTGTGATATCTCATACCCCTTACCCCGCTACACAAAAATCTCCGCGCCAATAACAACGCAGCTGTTCCCACCTGGTTTACAAGAAGAACATCTTCCTTCTAGCCCCAGACATCCTTCTGCTATTCCCTCTTGTCGCGCTGACACCACATACAATGTCTCCTGAGGAACCAGTGCAAGCAAAGCGAAAAACGCACTTGGAAGAACGCCCATACACAAAACGAGCAGAGCTCTCTTGGCATTCTGACCTATACATGCACTTATCACACAGCAGAACGGCCGCGAGCGAATTACGTGTGAGATTACACACTTACATGCTCTTCCTCTCCGCAATCTCCGCCATCTTCGCCTCATTGAGCCTGGTGTCCCCATGCACCCTGGAGTAGGACAGATAGCCGTTCATGCGGTCAATCTTCGTCAGGTTCCGGCTGCCGCACTTAGGACACACGTCCATCTCCAACTCCTGGTGCCCGCAGTCATCGCAGTAGGCCAAAGACAGATTGACCCCCTCGTAAAAGCCCAGGTCCATGGCCCGGCGAATCAGCGTCCGGATGGCCTCGATATTATAGTCAATCGGATACTTCACATACTGAATCTTCCCGCCGTTGCTCAAATCCCAGAACCGGTTCTCCAGGTTCTGCTTTTGAATCGGCGTGATGTCCTCCGCCACATGGCAGTGGAAGCTGTTGCTCACGTACTCTCTGTCGGAGACACCCTCGATGATGCCGTACTTATTGCGGAACTGCTTTACCTGCAGCCCGCACAGATTCTCCGCGGGCGTACCGTAAATGGCGTACAGGTTGCCGTCAGCCTCCTTGAACTCATTGATGCGCTTGTTGATATACTCCAACACCTCCACAGCGAACTCCCCGTCCTCAACCAGAGACTTTCCGTTGTAGAGCTCCTGCAGCTCGTTCAGGGCCGTGATGCCGAAGCTGGCGGTAGCCGACTTCAATAGCGGTTTTATCTTGTCAGTCAGCTTCAGATGCCCCCCGAGGAACCCGCCCTCGCAGTAGGCCAGGGGGTTCGTGGAAGCCCGCATCTCGCCCAGGTAGGCGTATGTGCGGATGTGGAGCTGGCGAATCAGGTTCAGATAATAGTCCAGCACTTTATAAAAGTCCCGGCTCTCTTTCCTGGCCTTTGCCAGAATCATGGGCAGATGCAGCGAAACCGCACCGATATTGAACCTCCCGACGAATACAGGCTTGTCTGTATCGTCAGCCGGATGCATGCCTCCTCTCTCATACCAGGGGGACAGGAACGCCCTGCAGCCCATGGGGGACACGATGCGCCCATACTGCTTGTACATGCTGGCCACATAGCCTTTCCCCGTCAGGCTCAGCCAGTCGGGATACATGGTCTTGGCGGAACATTGCACTCCCGCTTCGAACACATCTTCCAGGGGCTTGCCCGGACCGTGGAGGTTCTCGTCATATAAAAACACAATCTTGGGGAACAGCACTGGCTTCTTGTGCTCTTTTTTGCCCTGGCCGCCTTTCCTCACTTCCAGCATGGTCATGGTAGCCAGCTTGGCAAACCGGCCGGTTCCCGTGCCCGCTGTCACCGTGATGAAAGGATAGTCCCCTCTGCTGCTTCCCACTGTATTGAATTTGTATTCCCATCCCTGGAAGCCCTGTTCATACTCTCTGACTACATCTTCGTAAGCTTCCGTTTCCGCAGCTTCCTTTCCGATGCCCAGTCGCTGATATTTCTCAATATAGCGCTGGTAGGACTTCTCCGCATAAGGCTCCAGAATCAAGTCCACGCTGGGCACGGTAAAGCCGCCGTACTGCTGGCTGGCCGCGCTGAGCACGATGTCCCCGATGACATCGAAGGCCACGTCCAGAGACTTGGGCTCGTTGTACCACACATTCCCCATCTCGAAGCCGCCGCTTAAGACATTCTGCACATCGAACAGGCAGCAGTTCATGGTGTCCCTTCTGGCGGACATGTCGTGGACATAGATATAGCCGTCCCGGCAGGCCTGGATTTCCTCTGTGGTCATGAAAAATTTCTGATATAATTCCTTGTTCAGCTGGTTGAACACCAGGCTCCTCTTGGTGGCCACCAGGGCGGAGTCCGTGTTGGCGTTCTCCTTGTCGCCGATGTACATGATGGACTGGCTCTTCTTGTACACATCGTCCAGCATGCGCACGAAATCCTGCTTATAGTTGCGGTAGTCCCGGTAGCTCTTGGCCACCACTGGCTTCACCTGCTCCAGGGCGCTCTCTACGATATTGTGCATGACAGGTATCGGAACTTCGTCCATCCCCAGCTCGTCCACCTTATCGATCACATGCTGACAGATAAGGCTCTCCTCCTCTACGGTAAATTTCGCCAGAGCCCTGTACGCGCTCTTGGCCACGGCATTGATCACCTTCTGTACATTGAAGGCCTCCTTGCTGCCGTCCTTTTTGATCACGCACACTTCCCTGGCGGGCTTGTACTTCTCTCCATAGTTGATGCTCTCTGCAGCTGTCTGACTCTGTTCCATGTTCATAGCCCCATCCCTTCTCCTTACCAGCATCCGCGCATTCCATCAGGATATTTTGGGAATGCCCTTGTTCCACAGAATCGCTTTTGTTCCATGAAAATACCTGCTTTCCTAAGGAAATGCCTCCAAATAACCTACGCAAGCCTGTTGCAAAATTTACAGATTTTATCAGGTTTACTCTAAACAAAATGCGTAGATTATTTTCCGGCAGTTCCTAAGACGCTTTTTTAATACAAAATATCCGCTTTCCTAAGACGCCATTTTAATACAAAATATAGTGTTCCGTCTTTTCCAATTTTCAATATATTGTGCCGTGTACATACCAGTATATGAAAAAAGGGAATGCTTGTCAATCTTTGGTTTAGAGATGCTTTATTGTTTGAATTACGTTTATCCGGTAAAAAAAGGCCAGCGTTTCCCAGGTTCTGCCAGGAACCCGGGACGCTGGCTGTCATGTCCGCCTAAGACGCGTCTGCCCCAAATGCAATTGCGTCTGCCACATATCCAATGGAGATGCTGCCCTTTACATTACTCAAATCCCCGTCCATCGCCCGGAGGAACAGCTTATAGGTTCCGGGCTTTGCCGGAGGGCGAAGGGTAAAGCTGGCGATGCATTCCAGGTCTTCGTCTTCCTGACGTCGATTCTGCACAAACCAATAGACGGTTTCCAAAGATTCGTCCCCAGCTTCGGTGAAGCCCACTTGCATACCGTTTCCCGTCTCCGCCTGGACGGCATACCAAAGCCTGTCACCCTCGGACAGGGTGTACTCCCCCAAATAAACCACCTGGCCCTCGGCTATGGTCTCCAGGTCCACCGGGATGACCTGGGGATACCAGGTTCTGCCGCCTGCAGCCCGCTGCCGACCGTTGCTGTCATCGTCGCTGTCATCATCGCTGTCATCGTCCCAGCCGCTGTCCCCGTCATCCTCCTCGTCCTCGTCATCGTTCCAGTCATCCTGCGCATCGCCATCCCTGTCATGCCCCGTCTCATCGTCCCTGTCACCATACCCGTCCCCGTCATCCTCCTCATCATGATCCTCAAGCAGTTCAGCCACTTCCGCGTCCGTCATGTAAGCAACGCCTGTAATCCGATTACCCTCATCGCGGATAATCTTGATATTGACGGTCCCTGCCGGGTTCATGTTCAACGTGTAGAAAGCCTTGCCAGGCCGGATGTCCAGAAAGATATCGACCAGCTGCCCCTGATAGTAATAATCCTTGCCATCGATTGTGACCCCTACCGCCCGGTATTCCGCCGCTTGCGCTTCCTCCCACTCTTTTTCCCAGCTTTCCTTCAGTTCGTCAAATTCGTCCTCCCGGTTCAGCGCATTGAACAGCATGGACTGGAAACTCCACTTTTCGTCCTCTAACGCCTTACTCAGCCATTTGTCCTGCGCGTCCTCGCTCATATGCATGGCCAGGACAGAAAAGTAAGAGATGTTGTCGTCCCTGTAGGCTTTGTCCGCATAGCGCTGAATCAAGGCACAGTCTTCGTCCAGCAGATTGACCGCGGTGCCCCAGAACCCAATCTGATCATCGGCGTAAATCCTGTCCAGCCATTTGTCCTGCGCCTCCTCGTCCAGCCGGGAGAAAGCGATTTGGAACAGGGGCAGGCTGCCAGCCTCATAGTACCGCTCTGCCTGGGAATCATAATCCTTGTCATCCGCTCCTGTCCCCGCCCGGGCGGGAGACCTGTCCCCGATTTCGTCGCCAGTCCCGTTCCCGGCTTCATTCTTGTCTCCGCTTCCAGTCCCATCTCCAGCTCCATTCTCCCCTACACTGCCAGTTCCATTCCCATCTCCGCTACCAGTCCTATTCCCAGCTCCATTCTCGCCTCCACTGCCAGTCCCGTTCCCAATTCCGTTCTCCCCCTCATTCCTAGCACCGCTTCCGTCCTCAATCCCGTCCCCGGAAACCATCTGTGCAGAGCTCCCGTTCCCGGCTCCTTCACCGCTTCCATACTCGGTTCCCGTCCCGGACACCGACTCCCCGCCGGACGGCTGACCGGATGCGGCGGCGATTGGGTAAACCCCCAGAAAAGACGCCCCCAAAATTACGCACAACGTCAGCGCTCCCGTCAGGAACCATATCGCTTTCGACTTCTTCCTGAAATTCATAATGGCACCTAACCTTTCTTTTAGCAGCCTCTTATTCCCGCTCAAAGAGGCCGCCCCCAGATTCTCCCCGTATTTCCCCACCGCCGCCATAGCGTCAAGCAGGGTCTTCCCATAGTCCTGCGCATCGCCGCCCATTTTTGCCAGAACGGCTTCGTCGCAGGAAAATTCACAGGCTTTTGTGATTTCCCGGCTCATCAGATGCACCAGCGGGTTGAACCAATGCAGACAGACCGTCACCTGCACCAGCCACTTATAGAACATATCCCCTCGCCTGTAATGCGTCAGCTCATGCAGGACGATATATTGAAAATCCTTTTCCCCAACTTCCGCTCCCGGCAGCACGATGCATGGACGGAAGAAGCCGATCAGCAGCGGCGAAGAGATCAGTGGATTGACCCATAGCTCTACCGGCCTTTTGACGCCTGCCTGTTCTGCCGCCGCAGAAAGCCGGTCCAATACCGCAATGTCAGAAACCGGTGCAGACCCGGCGTGAAGATACCGGACAAATCCCTGATAGATTGTCACTTTCCGTATCAACAGCCCCAGCGCCGCCCCCAGCCAGACCAGCCAGACATACTCTGTCAGCACCGCCCCGAAATCCCGGAACGGATGAGCGGAGGGCAGCTCCTCTGCCGCATCAACTACGCCTCCATCGTCCTTTCCCTCCATAACAGGGACAGAAACACTTCCCGAAGCATCCAAGCTTCCAGCCACATCCGGGCTTCCCGACGCATCCAGGCTTCCAGCCACATCTGGGCTTCCCGACGCATCCTGGCTTCCAGCCACATCCGGCAGAACCTGCTGCACAGGGGCCGTCCTGGTCATCTCCTGGCTGATGGCCCGGTCCACGGCCCAATCCACGGCCTGATAAGCATTTCCCAGCAGATTCGCCTCCGGCCCGAAAGGAAGCAGCAGCCGCAGAACGGCCACCAGCCAAATGTAATACTGCCATTGCCGACTGATTCTGTCCTTCACAAATTTTTTGCCCAAAAACAGAACCAGAATCAAAAGCCCCCCGGAAAAGGACATGGACAAAATAAGCTTCAAAACAGTGTTCATGGCTTCTCCTCCCCTTGCTCCAGCAGCTTCTTCAATTCCTCGTGCTCCTCCTCTGTCAGCAAATCGCCTGAAATCAGGTTGGAGACCAGCCCTTTCACGCTCCCCTCATAGATTTTGTCCAGAAAGCTTTTCGTCTGTGCCGTCTGGTACGCCGTCTCCGAGACCAGCGCGGTGTATTCGTTCCGGCGGCCGATCTTCCTGGCGCTCAGATAGCCCTTGCTCATCAGCCGCGACAGCAGCACAATCAGGGTATTCTTCTGGCAGGGCTTCCCCCTGGCCGCCAGACCGTCCATAATATAGGAAAAAAGCGTCACATCCTCTGGGTTTCCCCATACGATTTTCATGATTTCAAGCTCGGCATCCGATATCTGCTGTACCATATCCGCATCCTCCTTAATGTATGACATTGTGTCGACTAATAAAATATAACACAATGTCATCCTGTTGTCAAGACAAATAAGCAAGGCGTAGAGCCTAAGCTCTACGCCTGTTTCGTACCCGTATTCATGCTTGCAATCTCAGAGACCTGACATAAAGCAGATTTGCGGCCCTCACTTCTCATCCCTATCTGACCTGACCCGATTGTCAACCAACCCCGCCGCTGCCTCCAACGTCTTCTGCCCATGGAACCAATACGCCATTGCCTCGATTCCCAAGTAAAGCGCTTGATGTCCACACCAGGACAAAGCGGAGAAGGGAGGCATGGTGCCAGGCCGCCGCCCTGGTGTTTTGGCTCTGTCGTTCCAGAACATGCAGGCTACAGCCTCAGTAAAAATGCTTATCATAGTATACCGAATATTTACTCAGCTCAGCGTTCAGATTTCCATAGCCCCCCAGCTCCTCCATCAAAGTGTCCCTCCCGGAGAACAGGTTCGTTCCAAGCCCCAGCCGGTCGCCTTCTATACGAAATCCCATGGCTCCCAGAACGGTAGGGAACATGTCCATCGCGGAGAATTCTCTGTCCTGAAGCCGAGCCTCGTCCAGGAGACCCGCATCCGCATTGATGAACGCATTATAGACGGTCCTGTCATAGCCGCTGACATTTGATACAAGCGATGAATCCATTCTTGGATGGTCTCCGGAAATCACAATGACGGTATCCTCAAAGAAGTCCTGCTCCTTACACCATTCCACAAAACTGCATACCTGGGAATCAGCACAGGCCAGGACATTTGCCAGCTGCTCTGGATAGTCGTCCTTGCACAGGCTGCATACATAGCCGTCCACATGATGAGTATCCACAGTAAGCATCGTAAAGTTGAAGGGCGCATCTCCCGATGCCAGCGACAGCAGCTCATCCCTGGCGATTTCATACAGAATGCTGTCCTCAAACCCCCACCAGACCTTGTAATCCTCCGCTATGTATCCCTCCTCGATGGCCTTGTAGTAATCGAAGACCTCATAGTTCCCATGCTGTTGAAAATAATCCGCCCTTCCCGCGAAATTGCCGTCTGACCCACACAGAAACTCCTGCACATATCCCTGCCCCTCCAGTATGTCCCCAAGGTTAGTGACCCCCGCCGCGAACGAGCTTCTTCGATCCATTTCATTTCCGTTAGCCGGGAAGGAAAAGGGAATCCCTGACGTAGTGCTGAACAAGGAGCCCATCGTCCAGCCGTTCCCAGATGTCACATGCCATCCTCCCACCCCTGAGCCATCGGAAAAGCTGATGTTCTCTCTTGCTATCCCAGTCAGGCAGGGAATGTAATTCACCTCCTGATATCCGCCGTCCTGCTCCGATGCGTAGGTCGTCTCCATACTTTCCATGTAAATATATATCAGGTTCTTCGTCTTCCCCTGAGGCACGATTTGCGTCTCCAAAGGATCCACATAGTATTTCTCATAGATTTCCGTCCTTTCCGCCCGCGCCTCCAGATACTCGCTGATTCCCAGGACGGAATCCAGATACTGATAATCGCTGGCCAGGGCCCAGCTTCGGCTATATCCTTCCCACTACCGGGCGGATTCGGGACTTGCACCCGTTGGAAACGTGCGCCGCCGGGCGCACGACAGAAAAAGCAGCGAATTGTTTTCTCATAAAACAAATCCGCTGCTTTACTGCTTGTGTTACTAAGTTACTGTGATTATGCCAGTACAGGCTCCCTTTTCTTAATGATAGCTTCTACTTCACCTATGCTTTTTTCAACAATCTCCGCTATCTGTTCTGGTGTATAGCCCTTCTTGTGCATATTCATAATTACTTTTGTCTTTTCATCATCCCTGATTCCCTGCGAAAGATTACACATAGCGCTCACGTCCTTTCTCAATTTATCATCCACTGGAATACTGTATTCACTTTTTATAATATTTAGCTTTTCATCAACAGATAATTCCATTGACAAAATCGCACTCAAAAGACGGTGCAGCTCATACTTATCATCACGCTCCGGAAGTTCATTCGATATGCCTATCAAAACGATATTCAGCAGATTAAGCCTGCCTTTCCACGGATAAGAACCAACTAAATCATCCTTTGCCAAATGCACATAAGCCATGCTGTTCTCGTCCATGTTCATGCACACCCAGATGCTGAATACACGCCTGATGTCATTATAGTTTGTTTTGACAAAATCCCTTTCCTTCTGCGAGGAAACAAGGCGGCTTACATAGAATACTGCCCTGTTTAAGATATGGTAGCCTTCCGGTTCGTCTTTTTGTGCCTCTACATTAATAATAACCTGCGAGATGCCATCTTTCATGCGTACATAAAAAATAATGTCAAACCGAATAAGTCCTTCGTTAATCTCCGCATTCTCTGTATTCAGCCCGACAATCCTCTTCCCGCCTTTTTCCTTTTCCACATTGGTTAATCCCGGCTCTACCGGAACCACGCTGATAAATGGCTCTCCCTCAATGTAGGACACCACATCTTTCGGGTTCATTCCCTTAAGCTCATCAACTGTCTCTACCAAAATATGTGCCAGAATGGTCTTGTTCCCCAACAGCCGTTTTGCCTTGTCATCATACTGTGCATCCGTATCCGCTGCGCTTACCGCGTTTATTATCTCTGTGTCTGCCGACATTTCCACAGCCATAACCTCCTTTTGTTCTATTGAGTACTCTCGGAAACTCGCAGCCCTTGAAAACACTGCATTTCCAGAGCACTCCGTTTTTTCTTCACCTCCACTTTT
>OFFF01000932.1_pt1 | contig 20066 bp, 23 predicted proteins | sample 1521301 | NCBI WGS metagenome assembly OFFF01 (sample SAMEA3504101, study PRJEB24116) | mouse gut metagenome | biome: mouse gut; feature: mouse-associated habitat; material: faeces | place: Denmark | collected 2011
CATCTGCTGTATCTCATTTTTCAGCATACGCTTGATTTTGTCGCTCATGGTTTCCTTGCTCGTCTTGCTGAAATGAACCTGCACAATGTAGGTAGTCAGGCCAATCTTCTTCACCAGTGCGGGAGCGTCCTTAGCCGGTGCAGTGGTGGCAGTGTCCTCTGTGATTTTCTCGCTGCCCATAAATTCTCCTTTTCATGCAATCAAACTTTGTTATCCTTCCTTACAATCTCCTTCGCCGCCGCTTTGGTCGCCCTGGCTCCTTCCTCCCGGAAATTCTTTCCAGAAAAGAGAACCGGCGCACACCGTTCCAGTATGCGGTCATAAATCCTTGCGTGGGCAAGGTCTGGCGGGTTCTTGATTTCTTCCAGTTTCAGGTTTGTCGTAACAATCAGCGGTTTCTTACTCCGATACTGGCTGTCAGGAGGAGGTAAGAGATGTGGCAAATGTGATCGTGGCGTGGATTTCGCCCCTGAATCATGCCACCTATGCGATGCACAGATTCGGATACGGAAACTTTCCCAGCATTCTGCAATCGCACATGGTCTTCGGAATCATCAATCTCGGATTGCTGCTCGGCTCCTGGTTCAGCGTGAAAAAAACGGAACGAATCTTTTTAGGAGGCTCTCATGATTAATGCAATAGAAGTAAAGGCGCTCTCAAAATCCTTTGGCAAGGAGAACGTATTGACAGACATCAATGTATCATTTGAGACGGGAAAGATCCATGGCATCATAGGGCGCAACGGGTCCGGGAAGACGGTTTTCATGAAATGCATCCTGGGATTTCTAAAGCCCACTTCGGGAAGCGTCCGGGTTTTTGGAAGGACCATCGGAAAAGATGTGGATTTTGCGCCCGATACCGGCATGATGATCGAGACGCCCGGATTCATCACCACGGAAAGCGGCAGCAATAACCTGAAATGGCTTTTGGGCCTGAGAGGCAGAAAAGACGTTGATGTCTGTTCCTGCATGAATCTGGTGGGCCTTGACGGAAAATCAAAAAAGCATGTCGGAAAATATTCGCTGGGCATGAGGCAGCGGCTGGGCATCGCGCAGGCCATTATGGAGAATCCCAGACTCCTGATCCTGGATGAACCCATGAATGGGCTGGATAACAGAGGGGTGGAAGATATGCGCCGATTATTCGCCACGTTAAAGGAGCAGAGAGTGACTATGTTGCTGTCTTCGCACAATCCCCTGGATATTTCTACGCTATGCGATACGGTATGCGAGATGGACAGTGGGAAAATCCTATAGCTTTCCGCCGGGAAACTTTTGAAAAAACCCGCCCCGGAATATTGATTTTATGCAATAAAGAAAGTATAATGTCATAAGTCGGTGGAAACATAGGAGCAGACATGGAGCAGTTATGGAACAGAAGACCGGGAACCAGCGTTATTGCAGAAAGTGCCTCACCAGGGACATGGTAGGAAAGGAAGAATACTTCCGCTCGCTGCGGGAGTACATCGCGAACCTGGATCCGGACATCAAAGCGGACGAGGCGCTGTACGAGGAAAGGCTGGCGGTCTGCAAGGAGTGCGACCTTCTTCTGGAGGGGATGTGCCGTATCTGCGGCTGCTATGTGGAGCTTCGGGCGGTGGTGGCGAAGAACATCTGCCCCAGAAAGAAATGGTAGGAACATGACGAAAAGAGAGTTTTTAGAATCGCTGCGCCTGGCGCTTGGCGGCAGGGTGACCTCCGCGCAGCTCACGGAGAACCTGGAATACTACGAGGATTACATCAATACCGAGACCCGGAAAGGAAGGGACGAGGGGGAGGTGCTCTCGGAGCTGGGGGATCCGCGGCTCATCGCCCGGACCATCGTGGAGACCGGAGGCGGCAGCAGCCGGTCATCCGGGCATAGGGAGGCGGGCGCGCGGTCTGAGGGCAGCCGGGCCGGGCAGTACGCGGAATACGACGGATACGGGGAGGACAGCGGATGGTCCGGCCGGGAGGCGGACGGGGGATACCAGCCACAGGGGCCCCTGGGCCGGGGCAGGGTCAGCCTGCTTGCCAGGGTTCCCCTCTGGGCGTGGCTGATTCTGGCGCTGCTGGTGGTGGTATTGATCCTGAGCGCCATATTCTCCGTGATTACGGCCCTTCTGCCCATATTGCTGCCCATTTTGGGCGTGCTTTTCCTGGTAAAGGTGTTCCGGGACTGGCTGAATTAAAAAATTGGAAATCACATGCATATTTTTTCAGAAATCCTCTCATACTACTGCTGTAACTGAAAATACGGAACCGCCTGAGACTTACGCTTCCCGGAACCGCGCAACCCACGTTTCCCGGAATCGCAGGGAGAAGGGGATTCCGGCAGAAGCGCCGCAGAGGGCGGCAGGATGTGAGGAAAGAAATGGACAACAATAAGTACAACAACGCCAACAATTCTGAGAACTGCAAGAACAGCCAGAACCAGAATCAGAACAACAACCAGAACAAGAACCAGAACAACAATCAGAGCAAGAACCAGAACAACAACCAGAGCAAGAACCAGAACAACCAGGACAATAACTACTAAGTCCTTTCTGGCGGCAGGGGCACTGCATGGTACAGTGCCCCTGCCTACATAGAAGAGCGGCATGGAAGAGCTGTATAGTAAAACTGTGTATAGTAAAATTGTATAGAAAAGCGCCTATGGAAGAGCTTCATAGAAAAGCAGCAGATATAGGAGCATCAGATACAAAAGAGCAGCATATCAGGATGGAAGCCGCGCTGGGCGCGGGATGAGGGGAGAAATGCGGAAATTTGAATTGATCGTTCCCTGCCATTTTGGCATGGAAGCAGTGCTGAAACGGGAAATCGACGACCTGGGTTACGACATCTCGGAGGTGGTGGACGGCAGGGTGACTTTCCTGGGAGACGAGGAGGCCCTGTGCCGGGCCAACATCTTCCTGCGGAGCGCGGAGCGGGTGCTGATCAAAATCGGCAGCTTCCACGCGGAGAGCTTCGAGGAGCTGTTCGAGGGGACGAAGGCCCTCCCCTGGGAGGAATACATACCGGAGGACGGCAGATTCTGGGTGACCAAGGCGGCCAGCGTGAAATCCAGGCTGTTCAGCCCCTCGGATATCCAGTCTGTCATGAAGAAGGCAATGGTAGAGCGTCTGAAAGGAATCTATCATGTAAACTGGTTCCAGGAGGACGGCGCGGAGTTTCCCATCCGGGTCTTCCTGATGAAGGATCAGGTCACGGTGGGGCTGGACAGCACGGGGGTGTCCCTGCACAAGAGGGGATACCGCAAGCTGGTGGCCCAGGCCCCCATCGCGGAGAACCTGGCGGCGGCCATGATCATGTTGACTCCCTGGAACGGGGAGCGGGTGCTGGTGGACCCTTTCTGCGGCAGCGGCACCATCCCCATCGAGGCGGCCATGATGGCGGCGAACATCGCGCCGGGGATGAATCGGGACTTCACGGCGGAGGACTGGCCATATGTGGTCGGCAAAGGTCTGTGGCAGGATGCCCAGGAGGAGGCCGAGGACCTGGTGAACCTGGAGATAGAGACGGACATACAGGGGTATGACATCGATGACCACATGGTGGAGATCGCCAGGGAGAACGCGAAGCGTGCGGGAGTGGAGAAGCTCATCCATTTCCAGAGGCGGGACGTGGCCCAGTTGAGCCATCCGAAGAAGTACGGCTTTATCATCACCAACCCGCCCTACGGGGAGAGGCTCCGCGACAAGGAGGAGATGCCCGCGTTATACCGGACGATCGGGGAGCGGTTCCGGCTGCTGGATACCTGGAGCATGTACCTGATATCCGCCTACGAGGGAGCGGAGCGGGACATCGGGCGCAAGGCGGACAGGAACCGCAAGATCTACAACGGCATGATGAAGGCCTATTACTACCAGTTCCTGGGGCCCAAGCCGCCCAAGGCGAAGCAGTAGCGGCAAGGGAATGGGGTAAAGCTATGAGATTTGGGGCCCAAAATGAGCCTGAAAGTTGGCGGGAGGCAGAAAGATGAAGACAGGAATGTCGTCCTGGCGCGGAGCGGGCAGTCTGGCATCTCGATGGCAGGGCGGAGCGGGAAAATAAAGAGGGAATGAAGACAGAAAAGCCGTCCCGATGCGGAGCGGGCAGCCGAGCATACCGATGGCAGGGCAGCGTGGAAAAATATGAAGAGAAGGATAAGAGGATGAAATGGAACGATTGATATTCGCCACGGGAAACGAAGGGAAGATGCGGGAAATCAGGGATATCCTGGCCGATACATATCCGGATATCCTCTCCATGAAGGAGGCCGGAATCCGGACGGACATAGCGGAGGACGGGAAGACCTATGAGGAGAACGCCCTGATCAAGGCCAGGGCGGTGGCTGTTCAGGCGGGTGAATTGGTTCTGGCCGACGACTCGGGGCTGGAAATCGACTGGCTGGGAAAGGAGCCGGGGGTCTATTCCGCCAGGTATCTGGGGGAGGATACTTCCTACCGCATCAAGAACGCGGATCTGATCAGGCGGCTGGAGGGCGTTCCGGAGGAAGAGCGCACGGCCAGGTTCGTCTGCGCCATCGCCGCGGTGCTGCCGGACGGCAGGGAGCTGACGGTGCGGGCTACGATAGAGGGGCGCATCGGCTATGAGGAGAAGGGGGAAAACGGCTTCGGATACGACCCTATCTTCTATGTGCCGGAGCTGGGAAAGACCACGGCGGAGCTGACGGAGGCGGAGAAGAACCTGGTGAGCCACAGGGGCAAGGCGCTGCGGCTGATGAAAGAGGAGCTGGCGAAGCTATGAAGGTGCTGATAGTCAGTGATACCCACAGGAAAAACGACAATTATTTCAAGGCCCTGGAGCTTGTGAAGCCGGATTTGGTGATCCACTGCGGGGACGCGGAGGGGGCCGAGTACGTCCTGACCAACGCGGCGGCCTGCCCGGTGCAGATCGTGCTGGGGAACAACGATTTCTTCTCCTACCTGCCTAGGGAGCTGGAGCTGGAACTGGGCTCCTTTCGGGTATGGGTGACCCACGGGCATAACTATTATGTGTCCATGGGCAGCGAGGTCATCAAGAGGGAGGCCAGGGCCAGGGGCTTCGACATCGTGATGTACGGGCACACCCACAAGCCGTCGGTGGACAGACAGGGCGGCGTCATAGCCGTGAACCCCGGGAGCTTGTCCTACCCAAGGCAGGAGGGGCGGCGGCCGTCCTATATGGTCATGGAGGTGGAGGGGGAAAGGGCGGATTTTGCCATCGAATATCTGTAAATCCCTTGACAGGGAAGGCTGTTTTGGGATATAATGGGCACGTTGCAGGAGTTGCGCCACGGGATGCGGAGCGGAGGCCTGCGGCATCTCGGGGTGTGGCTCAGCTTGGCTAGAGCGCCTGGTTTGGGACCAGGAGGTCGCAGGTTCGAATCCTGTCACCCCGATTTTTTGATGGAAGCCGCAAATCCGGGATTTTACCAGTGAAATCAAGGGTTTGCGGCCTTTTGGTGCCTTATTTTGAAACCGGATTTGAAGACCAGGCCAAACTCCCGTATCCTTACCCTTCCTGCCCTGTACTTCTATCTTTGTCATACAATCCCGCGCTCTTTAATCATATTGTCATGGTGCGGGAGTTGCGATGTTGCAACATTTTTATAACAAATCTAACACCCTGATGCTTAAGTCATCATAAATACATACCGGGACATCATCCTCGAAAGTATATTGGTTCGACTTTTCCTCATTCTCCAGGTCATATACCATGACAGTGTTCTTTTGGGGGTTCACGATCCAGTATTCCCTGACGCCGGCAGTGCGGTACTTGAATAATTTTATCCCATAATCGTTTTGGGGGTTAGACGGGGAGGTTATCTCGATTACCCAGTCCGGGGCTCCGCTGCAGCCCCTGTCATTCAGTTTGCCTTTGTCGCATATGACGCTGATATCTGGCTCCAAATAGTTCAGGTCGTCTTCATTCAGAAATACAGCGAAGGGGGCGGGATAGACTTCACAGGTGCCATGCCTTGCGTCGATGTAGTTCCCGATGATTTTGGTAAATTGCGAAACCAGCTTCTGGTGAATCCTTATCGGTGGAGCCATCATATACATCCGTCCGTCAATCAGCTCCGCCCTCTGGCCCTCAGGCAGGGAGTATATGTCATCTATCGTATAGGTCCTTTCTTGTGCTAATGTCATGGGTGATTCCTCGCTTTCTATTTGATTTTTAGCATGCCGCAGCGCTACAATCCAGCCTGCCATTTTGTACTCCTCCCTCTGATATTGATTATGCGGTGAAAACGGAATTATTTCAATATGTTTTTAAGAATTTCTATCTGACTTCATATTTTTTCTCCAATTCATTATTTTCACGCATGGCAATATCATTCAATACCTTGTCCTGATGTGCTTCTTGTTCCGCTGTCTGACATGCATAGAAGACGGAACAGATTTTTTTAGGATAGATTCTATTATCAAAATTCTATTGTAAACAGGAGAAGCTTTTTGTATAATGAAGATATGCCATAGAAAGAGAGGGGCATCGTTTCTGGGAGGAGATTCGATTCATGATTTCAAGGAACTTATGAAAGGCTGGCCTGATATTGCCGGAAATGCTTGAGAACCGTACACCCCGGGACAGAGAAGAGGTCCGTCTCATTTCGCCCATGGACATTCTTGTGCGGGACCAGACATGGCTGAAGACATTTTGCCAGGAGGTAGGAGAGAAGCGATGACGCATAAGGGAACTGTATATCTGGAGACACCGCGTCTGATATTGCGGCGATTTCAAAAAGAAGACCTGGAACAGATTTATTATAATTGCTGGAATGATACAGAAGTCTGGAAATGGACAAATTATGCGCCAATGAACTGTATCGCGGATGTGATGACGAACGCAAATATGTTCACGCACAACTGGCTGAGCGCGTATGAGAAGAGTGACCGCTATAGCTGGGCCGTTCAGCTAAAGGAGACCGGAGAAGTGATCGGACGATATTTCGGAATGCATCCGGACGATGAGCTGCGCCAGGTCGAATTAGCATGTGAGATCGGACGGAGCTGGTGGAATCAGGGACTGATGACGGAGGCGACCAAAAGGGTCATCGAGTTTTTCTTTCGAGAAGTCGGGATGAACCGAATCTATGCCTGGCATGCAAATGAAAATCCGGCTTCCGGTAAAATGCAGGAAAAGGCCGGCATGAAGTGGGAGGGGACATTGCGGCAGGGATGTAAATGCAACAATGGAATATTTGACAAGGTAATGTATGCAATATTGGCGGAAGATTTTTTCAGGGAGGGCTAGGTCAGGGATGCATGCTCGATTTTTAGGATTTTTCAGCGGGTTCCCGACCCATCATTTTCCGGTTGGCATTGCGGAACGGCTCCGGGAAGAGCTGGCTGTCCGGGATAGCCTTGTTTTTGTAAGCGCATGGCCATCCGATTATGAGAGGAATGACAGTGACTCCGCCGGAATGCATGCCATGTTTGAGGAATGCGGCATGCCCTTTGGGCGATACAGCGTGATTGACGACAGGACGGCTGTGGATGATGCCAGGCGGCTTATTCAGGAGGCGTCCTGCATCTTTCTGATGGGCGGCCATGGGATCCGGCAGTTTCAGCTGATTCGCGACAAAGACATATGGGATGGAATCCGCAAAAACGCCGCTGCTGTTTTAGGGGTGAGCGCAGGCGCGGGCAACATGGCAAAACGGGCCCTGGACATATGGGAATCCCATGTGCCTTATGAGGGGCTGGGATTGGCCGATATTACTATAAAGGCGCATGTAGCGCAGGAAAACCGGGAGCTGCTGCAGATTTTGTCGCAGATTTCCATGGAACAGAATCTGCCTATCTGCGCTATGGAAGATGAAAGCGCTATTTTTGTCAAGGAAAAGGAAGTTACCTATTTAGGGCGGATTCTTTTGATAAGCAATGGGAATGTCTGTCCGATGTCCCGGAAGGTATTGGAACAAATGTGGGTTGTCGGTGATTCAGGTGAAATGCCGGGGGCCTGGGAGCATTCCTCTGACTGGTGAGAAAGAGTTGGGGCTGAATAGTATGAAAAGATATCTTTGCAGAGCTGCCATAGCGGGGGTAGCAGGTATTTTTCTCTTGCTGTCTTTTGTTTCGTGCGGCAGGGCGGGTTATCAGTACAACAACCTGATTTCCGAGGAGGACATGACGGAGTTCTCGGAGCTGATGGCTTCCGCCGGAATACCGGATCGGGATGCGGAGGCAGTGTTGGAATACGTGGGCATTTATTCTGGCGGCGCCTTTTCGAAAAAAGCTTTGGTGAATGGCTGGCAGCAGACCACAAAGAGCTATCAGAAGATTTATGATTATACGAATGCCATCAATCAATACACGCAGCAGGAATTCGAGGATATAAACTGCCGACAGGCGGCTTTTATGCTATACCACAGCTTCTTTCAGGCACAGGAAACGGAAAGTTCAGGTGAGAGACAGGAAGCCCGCGAGCTTCCGGAGTACCTAAAGGAAGAAGCCTATAAATACGATATCCTGTTTAGGCGGATTCAGATGGAGGGCACTGTGGAGGACACCGTTTTGCATGCATGGCAGGGCAATGGCGCGGTGTTCGGGGGCGGGTCGGTGCACTTGGTTTCTCTCTGGGGAGTTGAAGATGAAACTGTATTCAATTACCATGCGGGCATTATGTTCGAGGAGGATGAGGGGGTCCTGTTCTTTGAGAAAACAGACCCCATACTGCCGTTCCAGCTCAGCCGGTTTGCGTCCGTAGATGAAATGAAAGCATATCTTTTAGGGCGCGAGGGTATCTCTGAGCAGTACGCTGTTTTGGTGGACGATAGTTCTGTATAGGCTATAGTAGCGTGATTCAACATGTAGGGAGGGGATATCTTCGGGTATTCCCTCTTTGCGCTGATGACGAAAAGATTCCGGAGACCCTGTAACCTTTCCCACCGGAACGGTGCTTATTAAGGTAGAGGCGTTCCGACAGGAAGAGAAAGGGGGCGAGAGCCTTGGAGGACAGTAAGATCATCGACCTGTACCTGGGCCGCGACGAGGCGGCCGTGCGGCATACATCTGAAAAATACGGGAACCGTCTGCGGTCCTTGGCCTATGGGATTGTCAATGACCCACAGACTGCCGAAGAATGCGAAAACGATACTTACATGGAAGCCTGGAGCGCGATTCCGCCCCACGAACCCAGAAGCTATCTCTACGCTTTTCTGGCGCGGATCACCCGCCATATCTCCCTGAACTGCTGCCGCAGCCGCAGCCGACTGAAGCGAAGCGCATTCATCTGTGAACTCAGCGCGGAGATGGAGCAATGCATCCCGGCCCCGGACGATGTGGAAAGCCGCGTGGACGACATGGCGCTCCGCGAAGCAATCAACGGGTTCCTCGGTACGCTGGGCCAGGAGAAGAGGAACATCTTCATACGCCGGTACTGGTATCTGGATTCCATTGCCCACATCTCCCAACGCTTTTCACTGTCGGAGAGCAAGGTGAAGACCACGCTCTTTCGATGCCGCAATCAGCTTCGCGCGTATCTTGAAAAGGAGGGCTACTGGATATGAGGGGAAACGAGCTTTTGGACAAGATGGAGCTTATTGATTCTGCCTATGTAGAGGCGGCGGACGCTATGCCGAAAAGGAGAAGGGCGGCCTGGCTGAGATGGTGCGCCGCGGCGGCATGCCTCTCCCTTTTGGCCATTGCGGGGATAGAGCTTCCCCGGAAGGATGATTCCGTCCGGGTCTCCATAGGAGGGATTCCGCGGGAGTACAAAAATATGGATATCACGGCAGGCGAGTCTGCCATGGAATGGCCTTGGGAATATAAGACGGTTTCCGAGCAGTACACTACCCTGGCCATGGACGGAGAGGAATTCCTTTCGAGAGGGCCTGTCGCGGCCTCCCGTGTCGGCGATGCGCTGGGCAGATATGATGTGGGGGGCTATGATGCCTATACCGGCCAGGAGCATCATATGACAGTGGAGGTGCATCAGGTCATCGGGATTTCGGAAGACAAAATCGTGGCGGCAGAGCTGGACGGGGGATACTATGTATTCGGTCATGGCGGATATGCGCCTCCGGCAGACCTGGGCCAGATGCTGGACGACTATTCGCTGGAGCGTACCCTGCCCCTGGAGCATTTTACGGAATATGACGGATATGAGGAAAAGGGGCATTTCAGGCTAAAGGATGACGCATATGTCTGGGAGGTGCTGAACGCCTGCAGAAGCGCTGAATTCATCAAGGATGACGGCTGGACCGAAAACGGCAGGAGCTTGAGCTTCACCGCCACCTCTGACGCGCTGGGCGTCTACAAGGGGGTGTTCCGCGTCACGGAGGACGGCTATATCTGGACGAACGTATTCGATTATGCCTATCTCTTCCGGATCGGCAGGGAAGCCGCGGAGCGGATCTTCTCTTACGCGGCCGAAAACGGTATCGAAGCCGAGCCGGAGCCCTACACATCCTCCCTTGCCGGTACCCTTGCCGAAATCACGGATCGGTATATTTTAGTGGATGATACCATTTTGTGCTCTGACGAAAAGGAGGGCATGCGCTTCAAAATCTATCTGGATGACGTGCGGATCAGCCGCCACATAGAGTTCGAGGGCATTGCTGTCGGAGACGTGGTTGTAGTCAGCTTTACGGGCGGCATCGACGCGGAAGGGGGAAATGTGGTGGAGGGGGTTTGCTCCCTGGCCAGGGGGTACCTGTCCGAAGAGGGCGTCTCGGTTCCGGAGTGAAGGCTTATGGGGCACGGAGGGATGCGTGGCGCAGCTATGTGCCGCTCCGGTTCAAAAGGAGATGGCGGGAAAGGTATACTGCATAACGCTGAATCCTGCCTAATGTAATCATGCGATTGAACCAGCCAGCGTTATGCAGTCTGGTTTCACGGCAAGTGAAATCGTTAAGCAGTATAAATAGAATCGTATTAAGAAAACGCCTCCCTGTTCCGAAATATAAAATAACCATGTCTGTAAGAAGGTGCAACTAAAGCCATAATTTGGACTTCTCTGACAATGCAGACGGAACTTACACGGAGGGAAGGGGCAGGAGGAAGGACGGTGGATAGAACAGACAGAAAACCGAACATTATCTATATTTTGGCCGATGATATGGGCTACGGAGACATCTCCGCTTTTAATGAAAAATGCCCCTTTACCACGCCGAATCTGGATCTCATGTGTGAAAGGGGAATGCGCTTTACGGATGCCCATGCCACTGCGGCGGTATGTACTCCTTCCCGGTACGGCCTTCTCACAGGGAGGTACAACTGGCGCTCGGTTCTCAAGTCGGAGGTGATTGGGGGATATTCCGCTCCGATTCTGGAGGAAGGGCGCACCACGGTAGCCAGTATGCTGCAGTCCCAAGGATACCGTACCTGCATGGTGGGAAAATGGCATCTGGGGATGGACTTTGCCAAGACAGATGGCTTTTATGAGAAAGAAGGCTTTGCTGCCTGTGACGGGGTCGATTATGCCGGATCAATCAAGGGCTCCCCCACAGAGCACGGTTTCGACTACTACTATGGAATCAGCGGCTCTTTGGACATGCCGCCCTATATTTACATTGAAAACAATCGCTTTACAGCGCTGCCGGATCGGGTGACGAAAGGGACGGGCAAGAAATTCTGGCGGGAAGGGCCTACCGCCCCCGATTTCATCCATGAAAATGTGTTGGATGATTTCTGCGATAAGGTATTAGAAAAGATAGAGGAGTACCGGGAAGCCCCCTTCTTCATCTATTTCGCCATGCCGGCCCCCTCATGCGCCTATCCTGCCGGCCGGGCGGTTCCTGGGAAAATCCGGGACGAACGAATATGGGGACTTTGTCCTACACTGTGACGACGTGGTAGGGAGGATCAGCAGAAAACTGGAAGAGACAGGGCTACTGGAGAACACCATCCTGGCATACGCCTCGGATAACGGTTGCAGTCCTTTTGTGGATTTCCAGGAGTTGAAGGCGAAGGGGCATAGCCCCAGCTACCATTTCAGAGGCGCCAAGGCGGATATCTATGAGGGCGGACACAGGATTCCGTATATCGTACAGTGGCCGGAGAAAATCAGGGGCGGCAGCGTATCCGGCGCAGTGGTATGCCTGTCAGATTTCCTGGCGACCATAGCGGACTGCCTGGACGTCGCGCTGAAGGAAAACGAGGGGGAGGACAGTGTAAGCAACCTCCCCCTGTGGACGGAGGAACGAACAGAAGTGCGCCAGGATATCGTGCATCAGAGCATAGACGGCTCCCTGTCCATTCGAAAGGGGAAATGGAAGCTGGAGATGTGTCCGGGATCCGGTGGCTGGTCCTACCCTAAGCCTGGCGTGGAGCCGGAGGACGCTCCGCAATTTCAGCTTTATGACCTGGAGACGGACATCGGGGAGACCCAAAATGTCATAGCAAAGTATCCCGAGATGGCCGTAACGCTGCGGGAGATTCTGACTGGCTATATACGCAACGGAAGAAGCACGCCCGGCACAAAACAGAAGAACAATGGCCAGGAGGTATGGGAGGCCATCCTGTGGATTGATGAAAAACAGGGCTGAGGCCATTGCTTTGCACGGACAAAAGGATATCGCAAAGATTAGCAATCATGATGAGGACAGAATCACGAGCATGATGGACGGGAGGGCAGTACAGCGGCTCGGCATCATGCGGCACTGTGCAGATAACGGCATCCGACATGGGCGTGCTGCTGTATACCGATTATGGATTCCGCAAAAACGGTAATTTCATGTACTATACATTTTGAGGATGCAGGCGAAAAGAAAGTGGAGGCCTGACGGAAAGGCGCATAGAATGGAAACGTGCGGACTGCTTTTGTTCGACTTGGACGGCACATTGCTTCGCAGTGACAAAAGGATAACGGAGAGGACGCTGCGGGCCCTGGACAGATGCAGGGAGAAGGGTATGATGATAGGCGTGTCCACGTCCAGGGGAGAGAAAACCGCTCTGTCGTTCATAGACGCGCTGCGCCCTGACATCCTGATCGCCAGCGGCGGTGCCCTGATAAAGCGCGGGGGCGAATACATATACAAGGCCGAGTTTTCAGCGGAGCGGACGAGACAGATGATTGCGGCGGCCAGAAACATATGCGGCATGGACTGTGAGATAACCATAGACACGGTAGATTCCCACTATTGGAATTACAGAACCGATCCGAAAGAGCAGGACAGGAGCTGGGGCGACAGCATCTATACGGATTTCCGGGATTTCGGGCAGAGCTCCCTGAAGATGTGCGTGGAGATTTTCGATGACAGTCAGGCCCGGAGGCTGGCGGAATTGCTGGATGACTGCGATTGCATACGGTTCTCCGATGGATACTGGTATAAATTCACCCGAAAGGGAGTCACCAAGGAAGCGGCGATATTGAAAGCATGCGCTGCCTGCGGGATTGGATTGGAGGAAGTCACGGCCTTTGGGGACGACTACGCGGATATGGGGATGCTCCGGCTGTGCGGCAGAGGAATCGCCATGGGGAATGCTTTGGACGTGGTGAAGGAAGCGGCGGATCTCGTGATTGGCAGCAATGACGAGGACGGAATCGCGGTGTACCTGGAATCGCTGATGGAATGACGGGGAGGGGGAGAACGGAATGGAGAGCAGGATAGATCATGCGGCAAAAAAATGGGAGCTGGGCCATTTCGAAGAGATCTACCGGCATCCCACAAAGGCGGTCTTCTCCGCACAGTCCCGGCAGTTCGGCCCTGTCATCCTGAAAATCGACCGGAATATCGGGCAGCTGAAATCCGAACATCATATGCTGGCAGGGCTGTCGGGCGCGTATAATTGTAAAGTATACGCCTATGAGGAGAGTGCCGGGCTTCTTCTGGAGGAGCGCATTATCCCGGGGACAGTGCTGCGCAGGGAAGCGTCCCTGGAGAAGCGGATTCGGATATTTTCCGGAGTGTTTGGCGGGATACATCTGCCTGCGGAGGAGGGCGGGACTTATCTGGACTGGCTGGAGAGGATCTGCGGGTATTGTAGGCAGAATCCTGTGGCGGAGGAGCTTCCGGACCTGGCGGTTCAGGCGCGGGGAGTCTGCGCGGAGGTGTTCGGGAGATATCCGGACAGGGTGCTCCTCCACGGCGATCTGCACCACGACAATATCCTGTCCAGGACTGACGGGAGCTATGCCATGATCGATCCCAAAGGGGTCATTGGCCCGGCAATCATGGATCTGCCCAGGTTCATACTCAATGAGCTGGACACAGACCATACATGTCCGGACGGAGAGCATATCCGGGAGGTCATCCGGCTGTTGGGCCTGCAGACAGGCTATCCGGAGGCGGATATCGGGAGGCTCTTTTTCATGGAGACGGTTCTGGAAAACATTTGGCGCGTGGAGGACGGCGAGGAGGCGAACAGGCAGGAGCTGGAGGTCGCCGGGCTTTTTCTGTGACCGGTTTCAGGAACAGTGGGAAAATGTCTGCACATGCGGCGGCAGGCATGGAAAAAGGAGGGAAAGGATGACATTTGAACGTTTGGGCCAGGAGAATGCGGAAGCGTATATCGCGTATCTGAGGACTGCGATGAGGGAAGAACCTGAAAAGATGACGGCTGAAACAGTCGATGAAGAGGGGATAAGGAACAGGGTTTCGGATTCCTTTTACACAGGGACCACATCCATTCTGGCGATGGAAGACGGGAGTGTAGTCGGACGCATAGAATACCATTTCTATGGCTGCATGCAGGACGGCTACCGGATGGCGTATGTGGACTGGGTCTATGTTCTGAAGGCTTACAGGCACAGAGGGATTGCGCAGATGCTTTTCGCGGAGCTTGAAAAGGACTGCGGCCGGAACGGCATAGATCAGTATTATCTGATCCGGGCGAGAAATGAGGAGGCGGACAGGTTTTACGGAAGCTTCCGGGGAGCCGCGATGGAGGACGCCCCGATTTTGCGGAGATATCTGGAGGCGCGGGAGCCTTAGTACCCCGATGCATGAATCCTTGAGCAATCAGCCCTGGCTGCCCACCCCGGTACTGCGTTGCCGCCAGGGGGCGATGCACCCGCATCGCCTCCTTCCTCTGCCTTGTTCTGGCGCGGACATCAAGCGCTGATTACTCGGGAATTCAAGCACCGGTGTACCAGGCGGGGGCTTCGGCGGGCGGAAGCCTTACTTTTTCGGGGGAATGGGACGATATAATGGAATATAGGTCATTCCATGGAATAAGTAGAATTTCGCAGAATAAAAGGCATTCGGTAGACGGCGGGACGATATAGGTGTAAAGGCAGGCGGCCAGGGCGGGCAGCACGGCGGCATTATCCGGAAAGGCAGGGGGCGTTATGAAGATAGGGGAAGCGCAGGAAATCTACAGGGAGCAGATCAGGGCATATCAGAAGGAGAAGAGCAGCATATCGAAGCAGCTTCAGAACCTCCGCAGGCGGATGGAGATCCGGCCGGAGGAAAAGGAGCAGTGCGCCACCGAGGCGGCCACGCTGGAGCTGACCCTGGAGGCCCTGGATGAAAAGCAGGATGAGTACCAGGAGTATCTCAGCAGGCTGACGGAGACCTACTGCGCCTACTGGAACGCCGCGGTGGCTGACCAGCAGGCGGATGCCTCGGAGGAGTACGCCGAGGACATGGCGAAGGTCATGGAGGTGGCCCGGCGCATCATGCGCGGCGATATCGTGCCCGCATCTGACGAGAAGAAGCTGATGGAATACAGCGAGGAGATGTACCAGACAGCCAAGAGCGTAGGGGCCATGGTGCGCCGCCAGAAGCGCGAGAAGCACAAATCCCTCTGGGGGGACGAGGAGGAAAAGCAATACCCCGACCCCAGGGAGGCCGCAGAGAACGCGGAGGCCCCCGGAGACGGGCCGGCGGTGGTGGATGCGTCGTCTGTAGCGGCGGGCGTCTCCGCTGAAGGATGAGGCGATGGAAATGATCATCGGAGCGGATATCCGGTGACGCAGGCCGTTGTAGGGGGGACCGGGAAAGGCCGGAAGCGCAGAAGAAGCATTACAAAAAAAGAATCAGGGGTAGGCGCGAACGGCCTGCTCCTTCCGCTATATGGGGCACGGCAGCAGCCGTGTCCTTTTGCGTGGGAGGATATCTGCGGCAGCAGGGATGGAGGGAGACCGGGATGGCACAGGAGTGGGCGAAGGCATTCTACAGATTCAAGAGGTGGCTGACGTGCAGGGACGCATACATAAAGGTCAAAATCCTGGCGGACGGCGGCCTGTGCGGGGAATGCCGCGGCAGGCCGGGATACATCGTGCACCACAGGAAGCCGCTCACCTAGGAGACCGTAGGGGGCTCAAAAATGGTGAGCGACTCGCGCGTAGGGGTGTAGTGCCAGATAAGAGAAGGGGCATTTTCCGGGAATATAGACTTCATCAGAGCGTCAGGGAGCAATGTGAACACCTTGGACGGCCTTGATGCACATGCCGTCATAATAGATGAAATTGGAGCAATAAAATATAGTGGCGGTGCGGCTTGTTGTCAATGAAATAATCAGCATCCTGGAGCATATAGTGGATATAGGAGTCAAGATGCCGCCGTTCCTCCTGCCGCTGGCAAAGAATATGAAGCGGGCAGCGGAGGAGAAGGCTGACGTGGCGGCAAAGGAGGATGGAGATGGAGAATAAGGCATTATTTGAGGGGCCGGACATATCTGTCCACCAAGGCGTGGTGGACATCAAGCGCATGCGGAATGCAGGATGCAAACGCATAGGCATCCGGGCCGGGTACGGAAAGAACAATGTCGATCAGCGCTATGTGCCTAATGCACAGGCTTGTTACAACCTGGGAGTGGATGTGCTGCTGTATTGGTTCTCATATGCGTATACTGTGGACATGGCCGCGGCGGAGGCCGGATACGCAATGGCCCAAGCGGCGAAGTACTGGGAGAGATGCCCGGTGGCATTTGATTTCGAGTACGACAGTGTGAACTATGCCCGGAAGAACGGCGTGGCCATTACCCGGGAATCGGCCACGGACATGGCCATAGCGTTCCTGGAGAAAGTCCGGGATGGCGGATATATCCCTGTAATCTATACCAACCAGGATTACATGCGCAATTATTTTGACTTGGAGCGGATTGCTGCGCAGCTCGGCCAGATGTATGTCTGGTATGCCAGATACACATCCTCGCTTCTGGATAGCGAGACCCGGGCAGTGGACATCTGGCAGTATACCGCTTCCGGCAGGATTCCGGGGGTGGCAGGGCGCGTTGACATGAACCGCTTCTACACGGATTTCGCCGAGAGCACAGTTCCAATCCACAGGCCACAGAAGCGCAACCTGAACATCCAGGGCTTCCAGGCGGCGGCAAATGCGGACGGGTACCGGGACGCAGACGGGAATCCCCTCTCGGAGGACGGCCTGGACGGGCCCAGGACACAGCATGTCCGCAGCCAGATTGCCCTTAAGGCAAGGCTCTCCCAGGGAAACTATGTGGTGGGCTCCAAAGGTCATCTGGTGGAATGGTGGCAGCAGCGCTGCAATGAGATCCTGGCGCGCAGCCAGGCGGTAGATGGACTGTTCGGCAAGACTGCCCGGAAGGACACGCTGGCCCTACAGCGCAGGTTGAGCCTGAAGGAGGACGGCATCGCCGGATACAACAGCATCCAGGCCGCATTTTACAACTGATTCAGGCCGATCTGTCATGACAAAACTGAGACCTCTTCTCTTCAGAATGCTTCATTTTGTGCTGCGAGACATAAAAGAGACATTTACAACCATCAACTGTAAATCACATTTCGTTACATGGATAAAAGGCAAAAAAGGCTGATTTCATGCGGTTTCCATGCATATCGCAAAGAAAATCCCCCGGGGGCTCGGCCCTCCGGGGATTGGGTTTTCGTGAGACATTGGGGATTCGAACCCCAGACAACTTGATTAAAAGGCAATTCAGAGTCACCTGAAAACCCCATAAAATCAACCTTTTTCCCACTCCCTCCATTCAGAGGCATTTTTTAAGGGCACTTTTATTTTCCATATCCTATCACAATAAGCTAAAAAAAGCAACTGTTGCTTTTATTCCAACAGTTGCCTTTTTAGTTTATGGTGCTTTCTGTTTTAACTTATCCCTTAATCTTCTTCATCATTGCTTCAGCCCCTAAGCTTACACGTTTGTGGTCTTCTATTGTCTGCGATGCATAAAACCTCATTGTAATCGATATATCACTATGCCCCAATACCTCTGACACCACCTCCAACGGCACCTCATTCTTCATAAGCGAAGCGAATGTATGGCGCAACATGTGAAGCCTTATCCTGCTGTTCTGGGGCATATTCCTTTCAAGATACCCTACCATGCTATGGTACAGGGTTCTCTTATTATGAATACATCCATTCTTATTGACAAAGATATATTTCTCTGTATCATGTTCTTTTCTCATCTCCACAAGGCAGGCATCTTCCATGCTCCCCCTGTAGTAATCCCTTACCATATCATAGATTTCTTTCGGGATGCTTATGTATCTTGCCCTTTCCCCATGCTTAAGCCTGTCAATGATACCGTAATTGTTTGAAGATAATTCCACCACTACCTTACTCACATATATCTGATATAATCCATTATTTACCACGATATCATCAATTGTCAAGGCGAGCGCTTCTTCCTGTCTCAATCCGCTTGACAATATCAGGTTTACCAATGTATGGTAAAACATATTCCCCTTTATGCAGTCCAACAGCACAATCAAGGTTTCCTTTTCAATAAACCTTGAATCCTTATCCGCTTCGCGCAGATTCTTATTCAGCACAAGCTTTCCTATCTGTCTGTCAATGTAACCATTTTCAAAGGCATAGTCCATGACATTTTTAAACTTACGCATTGCCTTTTCCACATGGCTCTTGCTTCTGAAATTCTCTCCATTATCTAATGAAATTTCGTTTATCATCTCTTGTGCGACCTCTTTGGTTATGTCTCTTATGTCCTTTTCCCCTATGACCTTATTAATTGTCTTAAGGGAATATTTTGCGCTTTCTATGTTTGCATAGCTGTTCCCTCTGCTCTCATTGTCGCGCTTGAATTCCTTATACCACATTTCCGACACTGTACGGAATGTGACTGTTTTAGACTCTTCCACGACGACAGGCTGTTGCACTTCTGCGGCACCATTCTTTTCTGCCCTGTACTCTGCCAGTACCTCCAGAATCTTTTGCTGCTTTTTCTGCGCAACTTCTTCTTCACTGGTGCCGCGTATCTTTACAGCACGCCTGACACCGTCATCAAACGTGATGAAGAACCTCATCTCATATGGATTCTTACTGCTTTTCACAGGATAAATACTTCCCTCGGTGACTTTCATTATGTCAACCTCTCTTTCTTCCATGACAGGACTGGGAGTACCCATTGGCATACCTGTAACATCCAACTCAAACTTGGCAAGATGTACTGACTTGACCATACAGATTCCTGCAACTGCCACGGAGTCTATTTCCCCGATTGCCACAAGAGCCTCCACTGTTGGCAGGTCAAGACCGAGGTATTCTGCCACCGCATTCAGTGACAGCAGTTTTCCATACCTCTTTTCAATTGCCGTTGCCCGTTTCATCATTTCATGCATCATCATAGAAAATTTCTCCTTTACAAAATTAAAATTTTCTATTTCTACCTAAATGCATATTTTACGGTATACCCTTTACTTCCCACCTCTCATATTAAACTTTTTTTGAAACGGTCATATTGTAACGCTTCACTCCCAACAAGGTGTGAACTGGCAGTGAATTTTAAAAATCGGCCGTCTTTTAATTAAAATGAAACAACTCCAGAAAATGTCAACCTGATTTATCAACTGATACTTGATTTACACATATCATTGTGCTTTTCTTTTTCACTTGAATTTATTATTGTTATTATGCTGGCTTAGCCTGCAACTCATGTATTACACCTTGTTTTCTGTGTTCAATAATAAGTATGGGTTTTTAGTCGAAGTTAAAAAAAGCGATGTATCTATCATTGTCATTCGGAACCACCCTTTTTTCTTTTAGAAATTTGTACCAGATTTCCAAATCTACAATTTAATATAATTTTATCAATATACCCGTTTTAAGACATTCCATCCTTTTATTTTCCCCAAACCCTTTGAAATCCTTATAAAATCAACTCTTTTTAAAATATTTTCTTTTACCTGACCTTATTGAAAACTTACAATTCAAGGAAAATTTACTAGAATCAATATACTACATTATAGAAACTTCAA
>OFFF01000937.1_pt1 | contig 19994 bp, 17 predicted proteins | sample 1521301 | NCBI WGS metagenome assembly OFFF01 (sample SAMEA3504101, study PRJEB24116) | mouse gut metagenome | biome: mouse gut; feature: mouse-associated habitat; material: faeces | place: Denmark | collected 2011
TCTGGGCTTTCTCCTAAACAAGTTGCATCAGTTATTTTCCGACAATTCCTAAGTCAAATCTGCGTTGCATGAGCAGATAGGTTACTGCCCGAAAAAAGAACATTAAAACGCCCTCCAAACTTTAAAAACAGGTCTGGAGAGTGTCTGTTAAGTCTTTTCGGGCATAGCAATATCGCCCACCGAACCTCGTTTTTTTATTTGATGGGCGTTTGCCTTAAAACCTTATGAAATAAAACAGAGCCAACGAACTGTGATTCTATTTCACACGTTCATCGGCTCTGCGTCTGTGCGTCTGGCTCTGTGATAACTGTTATTTGTAAATTCCTTGCTTCAATTAGTGTTTCCTGCTTACACTTCGGACAGTAAAGCGGAAAATTTTGTTGGACTTCCGGTATTTTTGTTGTACCCAAAATCCGCATCACACGGGGCAATTTTACTCTGAATTTTGAATTGTTAATCTTCTAATAATACACGTTTTCTTTCTATCATTTCCCCGATTCTCTCGATATATTGGGAAACGTCTTTCACATTTTCGCTTCGCTTGATCAGCCCGTCAGGGTATACCCTTTTCGAGATACTACCGGCTCCGCAGGCGACTATGGTCTGTTTCTCCTCCATAATCAGCACATTATAAAGCCCCAGCTTCCCATCCCTAGCGTAGCCCACATTTTCGAAATTTCCTGACATGTTTTTCTGCCGGTAGAGGTAATAGGGGACCATCCCCAGCCGCCTGGCCCCCTCCGCCGCTATGCGCATCGTCCCGTCCGTATTCTGCAGCATGGACACTCCGTTTTCCTGAACCCACTGGTTCAGGCGGGAAGCGCGCTTGACGGCCAGCGAGTGCACCGTGAGGCTGTCAGGAGCCATCTCCACCACCCGGTCCAGGGTATGCTGCACTTCCCGCTCACCCTCTCCGGGCAGCCCCAGTATCAGATCCATATTGATATTGTCAAAGCCCACCTCCCGAGCCAGGTAAAAGGCCGCCTCCACCTGCTCCGCGGAAGCCTTTCTGCCGATGATGTCCAACGTATTCTGATTCATCGTCTGTGGATTTACGGAAATCCGTCCCACCCCCTGCCGGTACAGAGCCTGCAGCTTTTCCTTCGTGATGCTGTCCGCCCGTCCCGCCTCCACCGTAAATTCCTTTACGGTGCTGCAGTCAAAACGCTCCCGCACAGACGCCAGCAATCTCTCCAGCTGCCCTGCCTCCAGGGTGGTGGGCGTCCCGCCGCCGATATAGACGCTGTCCAGCCTCCTGTCCCGATACCGCTCTGCCGCGTACGCTATCTCCCGGATCAGGCAGTCAATATAGGAATCCATGTCTTTCCGGTACACGCTGACCGGATAAGACGTAAACGAACAATAAAGACAGGTCGTAGGACAAAAGGGAATGCCCACATAGAGGCTGTAGCCCTCCTCCTGCCCGCCGCCAGGGCCTACGCTGGCCAGCAGCGCCCTCTCCCGTCCGGCAATCTCCACGGCAAGCTCCGCCTTCTCTCTGGTGACGTCATGCCGCACCCTGTAGCGCTCCAGGATTTCCTGATTTCCCTTCCCCTCCTCCAGCATCTGGAAAGCGATCTTGGTAGGGCGGATTCCCGTCAGGTTCCCCCATGGGAGCACCCTGCCAGTCACCTCCTTCAGGGTGCGGTACAGAAACCGCTTGAACCCGTCCTTCCGGGCCTTCTCCCGGCCCTCCCCGCCCTGCTCCGCATCCTGCCATTCCCAGCGGTACTCTTTTCCGTCCAGAAGAATCTCCGCGCCCTCCTCGGACAGCCGAATCCGCATACGGCTCAATTTTCGGAACTGTTCCTTTTTCTCCTCCCGCATCTCCGGTATCAGCACGCTCACCTGCTCCTCCGGATAGAATGCCTTTACAAGGGAATGCACATCATACTCATAATTCTCCCTGTCCACCTCAACAACAAACATGTTCCGGCCCTCCCTCGCACATATCCCAATATCTCCCAATCAGCAGCCTTTTGTAAAAAGGAGCCTCCTCATAGATTCCCTTTACCAGTCTGTCATGCAGCTCACAGACCGTCCTGAGCTCCTCCTCCGACGGCTCCTCCCGGGCAAAACTGTTCTTCTCCAGCACCGCGCAGAAAGCCTCATATTCCGCCCTGTCTACCTGCCGGGAAATCATCTGGAGTCGCTGCCAGAAGGCCTCCTCGTCCACAGACAAATTCCCCGGGCAGCCCGCGAACCGCAGCGTCCTCCGCAGATTCCCATACAGCCAGTAGATGCGTTCTCCTGTCCCTGCCCTTTGGAACAGCTTATGTTTTTTCCGCTCTATCGCCCTATACGCATTGACCGATGCAGTCACTAGAATGCCTGCGCCCAAGCAGCAGCCAAGCACCAGCAGAAGAGCGCTCTCATCTCTGCTCTCCTCCCCGGGCACCTGCCCTGCTCCGCCCTCTGCCTGCCCTTTATCCGCCCTATCCCCCAAAGTCGATTCCGATACAGGCACGAAAGGCGGCTCCTCCGGGGACGCTGTCTCCAAATCCTCAGGCTTCTTCCCCGGCATGCCCTCCGCTTCCGGCGGCTCCTCTGTCCACGGCTCCTCCCCGGAAAACTCCTCTGTCCGCTTCGGCACCTCCAGATCCGCTCCGCCGTCCGCCGCCAGTTTCCGGCCTGACAACTGCCCTATACATGCCAGCTGCTCCATCCGATTATCAGCAGGGAACACCACCGCGCCCGGTGTCGTCTCCACCGGCACCCAGCCCACTCCCTCCAGGTAGATCTCCGCCCACGCATGAGCCATCCTGGCTGTGAGCACCGCCGTGTAGCCGCCCCTGCCGTCCGGGTAGAATTCGGAGGAGGACACCGCATACCCTGTGGCATAACGGGCAGGTATGCCGCAGTACCGAAAGGCCAGCACCGCCGCCGAGGCGAAATGCATACAGTACCCCTCATGGCTGTCGAACAGGAAATATTCCACAAACTCCGTGCCCTCCGGGTTCTCTCCCGCGTCCAGATCATAGCTGGCATGCCTGTTCAGATAGTTCATGATGTCCAGCGCGCAGTCATAGATATCGTCCCTTCTGATGCCCTCCCGCTTCAGGCTCCCGGTCAGCCTGGGCAGCGCCTCCGCGTCATATCCCAGATAATTGTCATGGACATACTGCGCGTACTGCCGCTCTCTTTGCTCCCACTCCCCGGAAAGAATGGCACCTCCGGAAAAGCCCGTGAGATCATAAAAAGAATATCCGTATTCCCTTCCCCTGCGCGCCACGCTTCCGTCGCTTCTGACCTGGTACGCATCTGTCATCTGCGCCCCGCCGGGATACAGGCTGTAGCTCCCCCTGCCGCCCAGCTCCTCAATGGTGATATGCCCGGGGGCAGCGTTCCCCCAGAGGCTTCTGCCCGCTTCATAGCTGATATTCACCAGCTCGCCGTAATCCTCCGGCAGCTCCAGGCCATTCTCCCTGTAATAATCCGCAAACACCTTATCCTGTCTGGAAACCCAGGCTGTTTCAACGTACTCCTCCCCCACGAAGCCCTTCAAATACAATGCCCTCTGTGGGACTTTGTCCACGGTCACACGATAGGTGGGTGATTCTGTATACGAAAAAACATTTTTTCTTACCAGCTCTCCCGACACATCCACCCCTGTCCCGAATCCGCCTGCGGGAAGGGCGCTGCGCAGGGCGGGAATCCACTCCTCATTCACCACCCGATAGAATTTGGTCCTGTCGTCCTCAATCGCCTCATAGCTGGCGTCCAGCTTCGGCAGTAGGAAAAAGAAGCTCACCGCCATAGCGCCCCCCGTCAGCGCGGCGGCACAGAGCACCGCGCCCACACCCGTCAGGGGCTTTTTCTCAAAGTCCCTCTGCGTCAGCGCGGTCACAATGCCGAGAATACAAAATACCAGAAAAAAGAAGCCTGGAAACCGGTCGAAGACACAGGCCGCATAAAACCAGAGCACATTGCCGATCAACAGACAGAGCCCTCTGAACCGGCTCCACAAAAAGCCGGCGGCCAGCACTGACGGAAGGAAGAGATACAGCGCAGTCAACGTAGCGCACCATGTCTTCCCCTTCTCAGACCAAAGCACCGCCTCCGGCAGCCATCTGCCAAAGACCCAGGTTATGTGGAGCTGATAGCGCTGGCTCAGATTATCCACGGCATTTTTCAGTATGACAGTCAGGCCCTCCAGCAGTTCCTTCCGAAACAGCAGGCCGCAGAGGATATATGCCATGGAGAACAAAAAAATACGTTTTATCGTCTTTTTGCCATTCGCCCCAATCTGCAGGAACCCGGCGGCAACACAGAACAGGAAGATTCCGCCCCAAAATACTGTCCCCTCCAGACTGCCTTTTGCCCCTGCGCCGCTCTCCAGGGTCCGACGCCAGGGAAACTCCAAAGCCTCCGCCAGAGCGCCCACAATTCCCGTGCTGTTTATGAACAGCAGCAGCACATCCAATAAATATCTCACCGCCGGGGTTGCCAAAGCTTCCCCGCCATGCCTCGCATCATCCCTCATATACGTACTGCTCTCCATGTTTATGGCAATTTATGCCTCAGACGGCGTCTCCATAACCGGAGCATTGCCATAATACAGCCCGCCGTCCTCCTCCAGGCGCCAGCCGTTTCCCAGAGAAAGAACCTCCTCCTCCGTCAGGAACGCCCCTGCGGCCCGTCCCTCCAGCAGGGCAGCAGTCCAGGCCAACGCCGCCGCTCCGTCCGGAATATCGGTCTTCAGATACAGCTCTCCCTTCCGCCACACCACTTCCAGCGACATCTGCAGGGCCTGCCGCCCCTCCTGGGCGAAAAAATACAGCATTGAACACGCCCTGTCCAAATATTGGTCCCAGTTATCGGCCTGCCGTGCGAATCCATCCGAAAAATCCAAAAAGAGCGTCACTCTTCCGCTCCGCTCAAAATCTCTTACCTGCAGCTCGCCCTCCTTCGCGGCCAGCTTCCAGTAGATACGATGCAGACTGTCACCAGGCCGGAAATCGCGCAGCAGCAGATCCCCCTCCCGCTCCGCTCCCGGATTGGCACAGTTCAGCGAGCACAGCTCCAGCACCTGCGCAGACACCGGCTCAATCACCGGCAAAACACAGACCTGCGCCCTTTCTCTCCTGGCCACAGTCAGGGAAAACAGACCCAGAAAATCGCAGACAGACGCTTTCCGAATCGTGAGGGCCGCCATGCCGCAATGAGTCGCGAACAGCTCCAGCGAAAAGCGCTCCCCCTGTTTTACCGCAAGACCGCACAGCCACATCCTCTCCCTCACAGCCTTGTCGCCCGTGGCCTCCCAGTACAGCTCCATCCGCAGCCTTGCCACAGGAAAGAGGCTTCTGTTTTCTACCTTCACCGCAAATTCCGCCGTCTCTCCCCGCATGACCTCGGTCTGCGCTGCCTCCAGACTGACCCTGCACAGAAATTTCCCCGGCAGCGCCAGCAGCAAAGCCCCCAGAGGAACCGTCACCAGACAGCCCAGGAGGAACCGCAGCCCCTGGTAATTATACAGCATCGTAAGGCATCCGCCCATCGCCAGCAGCGCCAGATAACAGAGCCTTCTACTGATCATGGCTTCTCGCCCAGCTTTGGTTCCTTCACCCTGTCCAGCACGTCCTCCAGCACATCCTCAGCCTTTTTCCCACTGATTCTGGCCTTCTGGTTCAGCCGGACACGGTGAACTCCCACATCGAAAAGCGCCGCCTTCACATCCTTCGGCACGCAATAATCCCTTCCCCGCAGATAGGCATATGCCCGGGCCATCTTGCCCAGCGCCAACGTGCCCCGGGGACTGAAGCCCAGCTCCAGCAATTCATGCTCCCTGGTAAACTCCGACAGCCGGGTCATATACCGGTACAGCGCATCATGGATAAAAATATCCTCCGTCTCCCCCTGCATGGCCAGCAGCTCCTCACCGCTGATGACGGCCGCGACATGGTCCAGCGGTCTGCCCCGGTGACGGCTCTTCAGCATCGCCACCTCATCCTCGAACTCAGGATAGCCCATGCTGATACAGATCAGGAAACGATCCATCTGCGCTTCCGGCAATCTCTGGGTGCCGTAGGAGCCCACCGGGTTCTGTGTCGCAAGCACAATAAAAGGACGAGGCACCTGTCTGGTGACACCGTCGACCGTCACATTCCCTTCCTCCATGACCTCCAGAAGCGCTGACTGGGTCTTGGGGGAAGTCCGATTAATCTCGTCCGCCAGCAGCAGATTGCACATGGCCGCCCCCGGACGGTACACGAAACGCTCCGTCTCCCTGCTGTATACGGAAAAACCCGTAATATCCGCCGGCATCACGTCCGGCGTGAACTGCACCCGGTTGGACTTCAGGCCCATGGCCCGCGAAAACGCAATGGCCATCTCCGTCTTGCCCACCCCAGGCACGTCCTCCAAAAGAACATTACCGCCTGCAAGGATGGCCGCCATCACCTTCTCGATACAGCCATCCTTGCCCACTATCACCTTTCTCACTTCGTCCATCACCAAGTGAGCCCCATTCCGCATCTCTTCCAAAACAGACTCCCCTCCGGTACGAAAACTCTAAACGAGGAAAGGATTGTTTACTTTCTCACGCCCAATCGTAGTACTTTCCCCGTGGCCGGGATACACCCGCGTGTCATCCGGCAGCGGGAACAGCTTCTCCTTGATGGAACGGACCAGCGTGCCCATGCTTCCCGTAGGAAAATCCGTCCTTCCCACAGACTCCGCGAACAACGTGTCCCCGGATACCAGAATCCCTGCCTCCTCAAAGTAGTAGCAGCAGCCTCCCGCCGTATGCCCCGGCGTGGCTATCATCCTGCAGGTCATCCCGGCCAGCGTGACCTCCTCGCCGTCTTTCAGATATACGTCCGCATAGGTCTCGCAGGCCCTTCCCGCCTGTCCGGACACGTTCAGCCGGGCGCTCCCCAGAAGCTCGCGCTCCCCCTCGCCGGCATAGACCTGCACCGGCGGCCTGCCGTCGCACTCCGCAGCCGCGTTGGCGGCATCCCGCAGAGCGTCCAGGCCCCAGATATGGTCAAAATGACCGTGGGTCAGCAGAATCCCTTCCACCCGGAACCCGTTCTTCTGCAAGGCCCCGTAAATGTTCGCGCCCTTGTCTGCAGGATCCACCACGATTGCCCCATGTTCCCCCTCACGATACAGAAAATAGCAATTGGTCTGGCACACACCCAGCACCATACGCCCTATCTTGATTTCAGCCATCCTTTTCAGCCTCCTAACCTGTAGCCCTCTCGATGTCTATGACGCTTTCAATGCCCCGGATTTTATCGACCACCCTGGTCAATTCCTCTCTGCTCTCCACCTCGAAGGACATCTGCAGCGTTGCCAGATCCTGCCTGCTGATCCTGGTGTTCAGCGAAAGGATGCCGATATTGCGCTCCGTCAGCGCCCTGGTGATATCCGCCAGCAGCCCGTTGCGGTTGTTGGCATAGATGAGGATCTCCGCCACATATTTCTCCGTGGCGTCCTCCGGCGCCTGCCACTCCGCGTCGATGATGCGCGCCCGCTCAATCTCCGGCAGGTTCATCATGTTCACGCAGTCCGTCCGATGGATGGAGATGCCCCGCCCTCTGGTGACGAACCCCACGATCTCATCTCCGGGCACCGGCGAGCAGCACTTGGAGAAACGGACCGACAAATCCGCTATCCCACGCACCACGATGCCGCTCTTGGCCTTCATGGTGGCCGGCTTCGCGGCGGACTGCGCGCCGCTCTCCGCGATGGCAGCCAGGACCTCCTCGTTGGTCAGCTCCTTCTTGTGGTCCCTGTCATAGAGATCCTGCATCTTGTTGACCACCTGGCCCTCTTTCAAAGCGCCGTGGCCTATGGCGGCCAGCACGGAATCCCAGTCCCGGAACCCGTATTTCCGCATGACCGCGCTTGTGTAGTCATTCTTCAGCAGCTCGGAAAGGTTCACGCCCCTGGCCTTGCAATAACTGTTCAGCAGCTCCTTGCCCTTGACGATATTGTCTTCCTTCAGCTCGCTCTTGAACCACTGGTTGATCTTGTTCTTGGCCTGGGTGCTCTTCACCACGTTCAGCCAGTCCCGGCTGGGGCCCTTGGAATTCTGGGAAGTGATGATCTCTATCCTGTCCCCGTTCTTGATTTCATAATCGATGGTCACCAGCTTGTCGTTCACCCTGGCGCCCACCATCTTGTTGCCCACCGCGGAATGGATGCTGTAGGCAAAATCGATTGTCGTGGAGCCTGCGGGCAGGTTCTTCACCTCCCCGGTGGGCGTGAAGCAGTATACATTGTCGGAAAACAAATCCAGGTCGTTCTTCAAAAGCTTCATGAACTCACGGTTGTCCGACATGTCCCGCTGCCATTCCAGAATCTGGCGCAGCCACACCAGCTTCTCCTCCTCCTGGGCCGCCACCTTCTTGCCGTCAGAGGCCTCCTTGTATTTCCAGTGGGCGGCAATGCCGTATTCCGCCGCCTTGTGCATCTCAAAAGTGCGGATCTGTATCTCAAAGGGCTGTCCCGAACTGCCGATCAAAGTGGTGTGCAGGGACTGGTACATATTCGCTTTCGGCATGGCGATATAGTCCTTGAACCGCCCCGGGATGGGTTTATACATCTCATGGATCACCCCCAGGGCCGCATAGCAGTCCCGCACGCTGTCCACAATGATGCGCACCGCAAACAGGTCATAGATCTGGTCCAGCGTCTTGTTCTGATTCTTCATCTTCTTATAGATGCTGAAAAAGTGCTTCACGCGCCCGTCTATCTTCGCCTGGATGCCCGCATTCCGGATATGCTCGCTGACCTCGTCCACGATGCTCTGGATATACTTCTCCCGCACGCTCTTGCGCACGGATATCTTGTCTACAAGGTCATAATACACGTCCGGCTCCAGATATTTCAAAGACAGGTCGTCCAGTTCGATCTTCACCTTGCTGATGCCCAGCCGCTGGGCGATGGGGCAATAGATTTCCAGCGTCTCCTTGGCGATGCGCTGCCTGCTCTCGGGCTTCTTGTACTGCAGCGTCCGCATATTGTGGAGCCGGTCCGCCAGCTTGATCAGGATGACCCGGATATCTTTCGCCATGGCAAGGAACATCTTCCGGAGATTCTCCGCCTGCATCTCCAGCTTGGCGTCCGGTTGGTCTCCCCCTGCAGACAGCGGAATCTTCTCCAGCTTCGTGACCCCGTCCACCAGAAGCGCCACATCATCCCCGAACTCCCGCTTCAGATCCTCCTCCGTCATGATGGTGTCCTCCACCACGTCATGGAGAATCCCCGCTATGATCGTCTCCTTGTCCAGCTCCAGATCCGCCAGAATGATCGCCACGTTCAGCGGATGGACGATGTACGGCTCGCCTGATTTTCGGAACTGATCCTTATGCGCCTCTGCCGCAGTGCGGTAAGCCTTTTCAATCATGGAAATGTCATCGCTGGGATGATATTTGTGGACACGCCCAATAAGCTCCTGATAAAGTTCATCAGGATTCACGAACTCATGGTATTCACTCATCTTTCCATCATCAAAAATTTCCTCGAGTTTTTCTTCTGCCATAGATACCCACGCTTTCTGCGATGTCTGCTGCCTTGCGCATTCCTTTAGAGATGCCGGAAAACAGCTCCTTACTTCCCCGGATAGCAGATGGCTGAATCCAGGCGGTAGCCGGCAATCTTCTCACGGCCCTTCAGGCCTGCCAGCTCCATCAGAACCACAATCCCCACTACCTGGCCGCCCAGGCTTTCCACCAGCTTGATCATAGCCTCCGTGGTGCCTCCCGTGGCGATCAGGTCGTCCACGATCAGGACCTTCTGGCCGGGCTTGATGCTGTCCTTATGCATCTCAATGGTAGCCTTGCCGTATTCCAGGTCATAGGAGATGGATACGGTCTCCCTGGGAAGCTTTCCGGCCTTGCGGATCAGCACGAAAGGCTTTTTATTATTATAAGCAATCGGTGTTCCAAATATAAACCCTCTCGATTCCGGGCCTGCCACCACATCGTATTCCAGATCCTTCACCATGCCCTGCATCGTATCAATGGCCAGCTGCAAGCCCTCCGCGTCCTGCAGCACGCTGGTCACGTCACGGAAAATGATGCCCTCCTCGGGAAAGTCCGGTATGCTTACCACGTATTCCTCCAGTTTCTTCATGATTCAGTGCCCCTCTCTTCTATGTACATTCGTCTGTTCCTCTTGCGCCTGCCGAATCTGCGCGTCCCGGCCCGGCTTTGTACTTGTCCACGAAATACTTGATGATGTCGCTGCGGGTGACGATGCCGATGAATACATTCCTGTCATCAATCACCGGCACGAAATTCTGATTCTTCGCGCATTCCAGCAGGTTCTCCATGGGCGTGTCGATACAGGCGGGCCTCACCTTGCCGCTCTGCAGAAAATCCCGCACCGTCCTGTTCTCCAGCCTCTTCAGCGTGACATTTTCCAGGTCCTGGTTGTACGCCAGGATGTTCCAAAGAAAATCCGCCACGCTGATGACCCCCACATACCTGTCCTCCCCATCGATGACCGGTATCGCGGCAAAACCGCTTCTGCGGAGCTTCTCAAGCCCCTGGCGCAACGTCATGTCGTCCCGCAGATAGGCAACTTCTGCCTTGGGCAATAAAAAAGATGCAATATTCACTCTACCACTCCTTCATCGTCCATCCTCTCCGTCCCGAACCCATCCTGCAGCCCTCAATTGTCCCAATCATCTCCGCCGGGTTCGCTTTCCGACTCTGAGGCCTCCGTATAAGTGCCGTCCACAGCCTCCAGGTCCTCAAAATACTTTTTGACCTTGCCTGCCAGATACAGACAGGAGGCGCAATCCGTGACGCCGCTGAAGATCAGCCCCGCGCCCACCAGCTGGAGAAACAGCAGCGCCGCCTCAAAGGCATTCATGATAAGCCCCACGCCGAACGCCACATTCACCGCGGCCAGAATCAGCACCAGCACCCAGTTGCCGTATCCCATCCTCTTCATGTCGATCACGTCCTGCAGCTTCCTGCAGCCGCTGCCCACCACCAGCACGCCCAGTATGGCCGGCACCAGCGAGATGATCCAATCCACTTTATACAGGAAAAGGATGCCTACAGCTATGCCCATCAGCCCATAGCCGAAATCGTTCCGATAATAGTTCTGATGGGCCTCCCGCAGCAGATAGCAGATCATGGAGACAGCCCCCGCCAGAATCAGCAGGATGCCGATCAGATACCCAAGCGTCTTGACCATGGTCTCCGGAATCAGGAGCGCCACGATGCCCAGCACGATGTACAGCAATGAAGTCAGCATCGTCTCCCATTTCATCTGTTTCAGGAACTTTTTCATCCCGGAAATCTTCCCTGTCATACCTTCACCCCCCTGCCCAAAAATCGAGGCTTACTTTTTGCCGCAGCATTTCTTGTATTTCTTGCCGCTTCCGCAGGGACAGGGATCGTTGGGGTAAATCTTCGCCTCCTTCACGATGGTGGTGGAAGATTTCTGCTCTTTGTAGAGGGCCTTCCTGGTGTCCTCGTCAAAGATGTCGTTCCACTCCTCCAGATTGTACAGCCAATCCGCCTCCGCGGCCACCATGTTCTTATACAGCAGCGGCTTGTCGAAGCCCAGGTTCACAGGCGTGTCCTCCTCCATCTCCTCGATGGGGTTGGGCTCCTTCAGGCTGTCGTTGATGCCGTCCAGGAAGCCTGTCATGGTCATGATCGACACCTGATACTTGTCCGCCAGCTCCTTCACCGTGCCCCGCACCACTTCGTCAGGATTCTTCAAAAGCTGGGCATAGATATCCTTCTCCTCCTGAAAATATGCCGCCCATAATCTCTGGAGCTTCTCTTTTGCAACTGACTCGTTATATGCCTCCGCTCTCCATTGTTCTAATAATGCCATACTCTTACCACCTTTTCATTTCTACCGGTAGGACCGGCTGTATTTTTGTCGGACATCCGCCGCTTTAATCAGTATATAACAGATTATCCTTTTGCACAATAAAAAAATTTCCAAAAATTTTCCCCGCGGTGTATAATGTCCGGGTTCCGGGTTAGACTATTGAATGTCAAGGAACCCCCTCCTTTGATCACACGGAAGATAAAATAATACTTAGGCTCGCCCTGCCTGGTTCGATCGGCAAGGCGAAGCCTGAATCCTCCCCTTAATAAAGCCCCGGGCTTCGCTGTGTGCAGGCTCGGGGTTTTTGTTGCCGCGGAAAAGCGCTCTTCCGCAAAAAAGTTGCCAATCCGGCGCAAACATGCTACAATCCCTCTATAGAACATCCACCGGACACCTTTACACAGTTACGTTGAAACGAGGAAAGCCATGAAAGACACCAAAAATGACACACAGAAAAATCTGCGGGAAGATACGCAGAAGAAAAAGATGACCTCCAGGCAGCTGGTGGCCATCATCGGCGTGGCGCTGCTGGCGCTTTTGTACCTGATTACCCTTGTGACCGCCATCGTGGACAGCAGCGAGTCCGCCAAATGGTTCCGAATCTGCCTGTTCGGCACCTTCGCCGTGCCGCTGGTCATCTGGATCTACTCCTGGATGTACGCCAGGCTCACCGGAAAACGCGGCATCGGCGATCCGGAAGCCCCGGGCGCTGCCGCCGCGGATGTCCCGGGCGAACCAAAGGCAAAATGACCGGAACTACACCCGGGCTTCCAGCGCCCGCAGCTCCGCCTCGGCCTGTTCCTTCGTCTCAAAACGAATGCCGTACATCCCCATCGCCCTGGCCCCTTCCACATTTATCGGGGTATCGTCAATGAATACACTTTCCTCCGCGTTCAGGGAATACCTGGAAAGCAGGAGCCTGTAGATTTCCGGGGCGGGTTTGACCATCTTCTCCCGGTAGGACAGGATGCCGCCGTCCGTGTAGGACAGGAAATCCAGGGCATCCATGCAGTCCACATAGGCCTTTTCGGAAAAATTGGACAGGTAGTATATCCTGTACCCCTTTGCCTTCAGTTCCTGGATCCAGGGAATGGCATAGTCCCGCTTCGTCACCATGCCTGTGACATTGTCGTAGGCCCTGCGCAGCTGCGGCTCGATTTCGGGGTCTTTGGCAATGAACGCCTGCATCAGTTCCTCCATATCCCAGACGCCCCGGTCCATTTCGTTCCAGAGCACCGTCTTGACGGAAGCCTGCGCGATGCGCTCCACCATCGCTTCGTCAAATCCCTTGTCCTCCAGGAACCCTTTCCAACGGAAATCCGTCAATACATTACCGATATCAAATATAATATTTCGAATCATTTCTCTCCTGTTTCCTCTCTAAGAAGTCTGATATCCTCTCGGAATCCCGTGACCGCATATCGCGCTGCTTTCCGGAACTCCTTTGCGCCGATTCCCCCCTTTTTCCGGGTACCGTTCTGCCCTAATGCCCGATTCTGCTTCCTAAGCTTCCAAGAGCCTATGTCTGTATCCTCTCGGAATCTCCGGGCCGCAGTGCCGTCCCTTTGATGCCGCGCAGCCCGTCATGTCCGGCCATCGCGCATAATCTCCAGCAGCTTCCCGGCAGCTGCCCCAAGGGGCGCTTTCCTGCTGGTGACCACGCAGAACTGCCTTTTGGGAATCATTTTATTGAAGCGCAGCTCGAACAGCAGGCCCGACTCCACGGCCTCCGTGGCGAAGTCCCTGACCACGCAGCCTATCCCCAGATTGCGCAGGGCGAACTGCACGATCATGTCGCTGGTGGACAGTTCGAACTCCGGCTGCACCGCCACGCCGTTCTCGGCCAGATAAGCGTCCATATAAGCCCTGGTGCTGGTGCTTCCCTCCAGGAAAATCAGCGGCAGCTTTTCCAGCTCCTGCAAATCCAGCATCTTGTTCTTATAAGAGATAAATCTGCGTCCGGCTACGAATACGTCCTCTATCTCTCTGACCGGCTCGCTGCAGATATCCCCGCCCTGGTCAAAGGGGGTGCTGACCACGCCGAAGTCGATTTCCCCCGCCCGCAGAAGCCTCAGGGTCTCCGGGGTAGGGGCATTGGCCACGATGACCTTGATGCCGGGGTACCGCTCATGGAATTCCTCCAGAAACGGCAGCAGATAAAAACGCAGCGTCATGTCGCTGGCCCCGATATGCACCTCGCCCAGCTCCAGGTTCAGCATCTGCTTCACCTTTTCCACGCCACGCTCTATCTCCTCGTAGCCCTTTTCCACATAGGAGTACAGCAGCTGGCCCTCCCCGGTGAGCCGGACGCCCTTGGAAGCCCTTTGGAACAGAGCCACGCCAAGGCTGCGCTCCAGCGCTTTCAGGGACTGGCTCACCGCTGGCTGGGAGATGGAAAGCACGCCGGCCGCTCCTGTGACGCTTCCCAGCTTCGCAGTATAGTAGAATACTTTGAAATACTCCAGATTCCCTATCATGGCCCTCCTATACTCACGAGCGATGAAATTTGCCCCATGTTCCATGAATCTTTCGCTCGTGAGTCAGGTTGTTTGGCAAGTTAGCTCCGGCCGCCGGGGATGCCCAATTATTTCGCCAGCGCCGACTTTCTGTAGATGATGTCGTCTCTGCCGGGGCCGTTGCTGACCATGGTAATCGGATAGCCGATCTGCCCCTCGATGAATTCAATGTATTTCCGGCAGTTCTCCGGCAGCTCCTCGTAGCTGCGGATTCCCCGAATCTCGCACTTCCAGCCGGGGAGCTTCTGCAATACCGGCTTTGCCTTGGACAGTCTGCTGGTCACCGGGAAATCCGTGGTGACCTCCCCATCGATTTCATAGCCCACGCACACGGGAATCTCGTCCAGATAGCCCAGCACGTCCAGCACGGTAAAGGCCACGTCCGTAGCCCCCTGCATCCGGCAGCCGTATTTTGAGGCCACGCAGTCGAACCAGCCCACGCGCCTGGGCCGTCCGGTGGTCGCGCCGTACTCGCCGCCGTCTCCGCCCCGGCGGCGCAGCTCCTCCGCCTCCGCGCCGAACAGTTCCGAGACGAAATCTCCCGCGCCCACAGCGGAAGAATATGCCTTACAGACCGTCACGATCTGTTTGATTTCATAGGGCGGCAGGCCTGCGCCGATCGCGCCGAAAGCCGCCAGCGTGGAGGAGGAGGTCACCATGGGATAGATGCCGTGATCCGGATCCTTCAGCGTGCCCAGCTGTCCCTCCAGCAGCACTGTCTTCCCCTCTTTCAGGGCTTTGTCCAGGAACAGGGACACATCGCACACATAGGGCTCCACCATGTCCCTGTACCGGTGCAGCGTATCCAGGAGCTCCTTCGGGTCGATGGGCGGCTTATGGTACAGATGCTCCAGCAGCACGTTCTTCATCTCGCAGATGCGCTCCGTCTTCTCCGCCAGCAGTTCCTCATTGAACAGTTCGCTGACCTGGAAGCCGATTTTGGCATATTTGTCGGAATAGAATGGCGCGATGCCGGACTTGGTGGAGCCGAAGGACTTGCCTCCCAGACGCTCCTCCTCATACTGATCGAACAAAATGTGATAGGGCATCACCATCTGGGCCCGGTCGGAAACCAGCAGCTTCGGGCTGGGCACGTCCCTCTCCACCACAGACTGCACTTCCTGAAACAGCAGCGGAATGTTCAGCGCCACCCCGTTGCCGATGATATTCGTGATATGGCTGTAAAACACCCCTGAGGGAAGCGTGTGCAGCGCAAACTTTCCATAGTCGTTCACGATGGTGTGCCCGGCGTTGGCTCCTCCCTGAAAACGCACCACGATATCCGCTTCCTGAGCCATCATATCGGTGATTTTTCCCTTTCCCTCATCACCCCAGTTGGCTCCTACGATTGCTTTGACCATATTTCTCCTCCTATTTCCGTTCCGCATCTGCCCTTCCCGCTCCGGAGGGATTCCGCTCCCAGGACTTGGCCCCTTGTCCATGGCGCTCCCAGTCTCAGGACATACACGATTCCTCCGTACATACAGGGACGTAGAATACCTGTCCATGGCGCTCCCAGTCTCAGAGCATGCTCAACTCCGCCGCATATACATGACGCGACGAGTCCGTCCATAGCGCTCCCAGTCTCAGGTCTTGTGTAGTACCTCCGGCACCGGAAGGGCAGATGCTGTTTAATTTCCTGCCATCTGGCAGAACTTTTTCTTAATTGCGTGTTCATTATACTATATTTCGCACTATAAGTAAAATCAATAAATATTATATTTGGCATAAGCACAGATTATCATTCTGTTTCGTTATAGCTTTTTCCGTAGCGCAGTTCCTCCAGGACTACTTCTGTCTCGCTGTCCCCGGCCAGCATCGTGTATACGCCGCCCTGCTCCAGTTCCGGGCAGCTGACCACCACGGAACTGAAAGCCTTCGGGGCAGTGTACGCCGCCAGCTCCCTTCCCTGGGAATCCTTCAGGACAATCTCCGTTCCCGGGTTCTGGGGCGGAATGTAAATCAATATGGTCCCCTGGGTGGAGGCATCGCCGAAATTCATGGCCATGCCGCTGCTGCCCGCGGCCACCAGCGTACCGCCGGTAATCCGGGCCTCGCCATCGTAGTCCAGCGCTCCGTTGAGGTCGTCCACAGGGCCGGAGACATAGACCTTGCCGCCTGAGACAATCAGGGAACCATTGGAGTCAATGCCGTCTCCGGCTGCATCGATAGAAATCTCTCCTCCAGAAATCTGTATGGACGGTTCCTCGCCGCCGGTCCCTTCCTCATCCGCAAAATCATCTGACCCGCTCCCATCACGGCCTCCCGCCGCATTGATGCCGTCATCCGCCGCACACAGCCGCAGACAGCCTCCCGAGACGGCCACCTTGTACCCCTCCACCCCTTCATGGCTGGCAGAGACTTCTATGGTGCCTCCCTCTATGGCCACTGTCCTGTCCCCATGGATGCCCTTTCCTTTAGAGGCAAGCCGGAACCCGCCGCCCCGTAGGATCAGGTCTCCGTCGGCGTGCAGGGCATCGTCCCGGGCATCTATGGCGAAAGCGCCGTCATTGACCACCAGCGTCCTGGCGGCCTTGATTCCCTTGGCGCTGGACGTTTCCTCCCCCTCATCTGCGGTCTGCCCGCTGCCGCCTCCTGCCGTGATGGCAAAGCTTCCATTGTCAATCTGTAAAAAACCGCTGGCGCTGATGCCGTCCCCCTGGGACACCACGGCCACGCTGCCATTGGCGATATATACATATCCTTTCTGCTCATCCTCATGCTCCGCGTGGATGCCGTCCTTGCCTGAGACCACCGCCAGGCGGCCCTCCGCCAGGCGCACGCTGTCTTTTCCGGACAGCCCGTGACCGGCCGCCGTGACCGTCAGGCTGCCTCCCGTAATCCGCAGGTCATCCTTGGACACGATGCCATGCCCTTCTGCAGCCGTGACTTCCAGGCTGCCTGTGCCGTTCACGGTCAAATCGCATCCGGCGAAGACAGCGCCGTCTACCTTGTCGTCGTCATGGGCGCTGTAGCCCCCGCTGTCGGACAGCACATTCTCGCTTCCCGCTGCCAGGGTCAGGAAGACTTTGTCCGCTGATTTCACATAGATTGCCGCTCCGTCATCATTGGATATCCGGGCCCCATCCAGAATCAGCTGCACCTTAGCCTCCTCGTCGGCCTCGATGACCAGCATCCCCTTTTCCAGGACGCCTGTCAGAAGGTAGGAGCCTTCCCGGGTTATGGACACTGTCCCTCCGGAAATCTTCACGGTCTCCCCGTGGCATTTCGCTGTCTCCCCTTCCAGAGCCACTTTCACACAGGAATCCTCGTCATAGTCCCCTTTCATATCCCGGTTCGAGAACCATTCTGATGTTGTTTCCTGCTCCGACGATTCCACGGTGCCGGGCGTGGCATCGGACGCGTTCTGCACGCCATGGCAGGCGGTCAGGGACATTGCCGCCAGACAGGCAAGCAGCCCTGCAAAAAATCTCCTATGCCTGGAATCTGTCTTCATATGCGCCGCCTTTCTTTTTCTGATACTATGTTTGTCTTCGCTCTATGTCTCTATGCATCTTTCTCGCAAAAAACTGTTATCAGCATGCTTTTTTCTGTATATTCGTAAAGTCATGAGGACTTCGTCCTACCTTGCTTCCGAACCTGGTTCCAACTTGCTTTTTGGCGAAAAAACGCACAGCCATCCAATCAATATTTTACCGGATAGCCGTATAGTACTGCTCCATCCCCTCTGACAGAACGACTTCGCCGTCTGAAAGGATGAACAGCGCCTCGGCCCCGTATTCCGCCGCCAATGCCATCCCTTTCTCAGGCCCTAAGATGAAACAAGCCGTGGAAAGCCCATCGCTGAGCAGGCCGTCTTTCAGAAGCACGGTGACGCCTCGCACGTCGCTGACTGCGGGTGTGCCGGTCTTCGGGTCCAGGATATGGTGGTAGCGCACCCCGTCCACCTCCACATAGCGCTCATAGTCCCCTGAGGTGGAGACGCACCACTGGCCTTCCAGGGAAAGGATGCCTATGTTGGAGGATTTGTCAAAAGGATCTATGATTCCCACCTTCCAGATACTGCCATCCGGCTTGCTCCCGTAGGTCAGGATGCTGCCGCCCAAAGATATCACGGCCCCTGTCACGGCGTTCTGCCCTTCCAGCATAGACGTAAGCTCCGACAGCCCAAGCCCCTTGCCGATTGCACCCAGGTCAAGCTGCATCCCCTCCGGCAGAAAGAGACGGCACTGTTTCTTTTCTTCCTGGTCTCCCGCCTCCCGCTGGAGCCGCAGTTTTTCATACCCGCATACGCTCAAAGCCCGGGCCAGCTCCTCCCGGGAAGGAATCGGAAAGCCCTCCGCACCGTTCTCTGCCGCCCATTCATCGATGTTCCACAGGCGCGTCACCGAGCCAAGCGTCATGTCGAATGCCCCTTCCGAACGCCTGGACAGCTCCAGGCCGCTCTCCAGAAGCCCCGCCAGCTCCTCTGACAGCAGGAATCCTCCCTCGCTGCCGGAAGTGACATTGGCGCGGTACACCTCAGAGGTATCCAGCCGCCAGGACATCTCCTTCTGCTCCAATCCCCAGAGAAGCTCCATGGCCTGGGCGGAGAACGCCTGCGCCGTCTCCTGGTCAGGGGCGTACACTGTCTGCTGCACCACTGTCCCCATGGCGGTGTCCACGTACTGCCATGGGGTATCCGCGCTTTGGACATTCTGCTGTCCGTCCGCGCCGTCTCCCTGCCCGCCGTCGGCATTCCCTGGCCTGTCCTGGATGCTGCAGCCGCAGCAGAGAGCCAGCGCCAACAATGTATATATCATTGTCCAGAAAAAATGCTTCATTTTATGATTCCTTTTTGTTATACTATTGTCATTGTTATGATGTTGTGGGCAAAAGATTATCAGAGGACAGATTGTTTTTTAACACAATTCGTGCCTGCATATGGTTTTGACCCTAGCATCATTGCCATAATATCAGGGTGAAGGGGTTGTCAGGAAATCCTTTCGTGCCCTATAGAAACGGCATTTTATTCTTGTCAGCCACTTGCACAGCCAGTCATGCCGATTATGCAATTTTTGTGCTAGATTTCATCATTACATATATATAGCTTGAGACCCAAAAGGCGCATAGGGCTGCGCCATGCGGATGCCTCAGAAAGGCGGTTCCCGTGAAAGAAAACCTGTCCTACCGAAAACCGGCTCTGATCATCGCCGCATTTCTCCTGGTTCTATGCCTGGCAAGCATCGTTTTCCTGCTCAGCGGCCGGGAGGGCGGGCATTACGTCGCAGATATCTTTCAGAACGGAATATTGATTCAAAGCATCCCATTGGACGATATACAGGAAATCGGCACTTTCACCGTCACAGGGGAAAACGGCTGTGTCAATGAGATTGAAGTGCGTCCGGGCAGCATCGCCATCATCTCCGCGGACTGCCCTGACAAGCTCTGCGTCCACCAGGGCTTCATCAGCGATTCCAGGCTGCCCATCACCTGCCTGCCAAACCGGCTGGTGATTCAGCTGCGGCCTGTGTCCGATTCTGCGGAAACTGTCGCGGCACCAGATGCCGTTGCTTATTAGAAAGGAGCCTCCCATGTCCGTCAGAAAGACCACGTTTTTAGCCCTCTTCACCACCCTGTCCCTGGCCATCTTCGCCATAGAGAGCGCCGTCCCGCCCCTGGTGCCTATCCCGGGCATCAAGCTGGGGCTGGCTAATATCATCACTTTGA
>OFFF01000940.1_pt1 | contig 19951 bp, 15 predicted proteins | sample 1521301 | NCBI WGS metagenome assembly OFFF01 (sample SAMEA3504101, study PRJEB24116) | mouse gut metagenome | biome: mouse gut; feature: mouse-associated habitat; material: faeces | place: Denmark | collected 2011
AATCCCCCAGTCACCGCCTGCGGCGGTGCCAGCCCCCTTTAGCAAGGGGGCCTTTGGAGGAGGACAGAGAGTTTCAGCGCCGGCGGCGGGGGATTCAATTCCAGAAAGGAACGCTATATGAGCAGAAAAGTGACAGTTTTAGGTTCCACCGGCTCCATTGGGCGGCAGTCATTGGAGGTGATTGCCGCCTGCGGCATGGAGGTGGCGGCGCTGGCGGCCAACTCCAGCGTCCAGCTGATGGAGGAGCAGGCCCGGAAGCACCGGCCCGCCTTGGCCGCCCTGGCGGATGAAAAAGCCGCCGCCGACCTGCGGGTCCGGCTGGCCGACACCAACGTCCAGGTCCTCAGCGGCCTGGAGGGGGTGCTGGAGGCGGCCACCATCTCCTCCGCCGACACGGCCATCGCCGCCCTGGTGGGGATGGCGGGCCTGCGGCCTGCCCTGGCTTCCATCCGGGAGGGCAAGCGGGTCTGCCTGGCCAACAAGGAGGCGCTGGTCTGCGCCGGGCCGCTGGTGCTGGAGGAAGCCAAGGACTACGGGGCCAAAATCTACCCCGTGGACTCGGAGCACTCCGCCCTGTTCCAGTGCCTGGAAGCCAACCGGGACCGGGGCGAGGTCAAGCGGCTGATTTTGACCTGCTCCGGCGGGCCCTTCTACGGAAAAAAACGGGGGGAATTGGTTGGCATAACAGTGGAGGACGCCCTGAAACACCCCAATTGGTCCATGGGCGCTAAAATCACCGTGGACTCCGCCACCCTGATGAACAAGGGGCTGGAGGTCATAGAAGCCATGCACCTGTACCGGATGCCGGCGGAAAAAATTTCTGTGGTGGTCCATCGGGAGAGTATCATCCATTCCCTGGTGGAATACTGTGATAATGCCATGCTCGCTCAGCTGGGCGCGCCGGACATGCGCCTGCCCATCCAGTACGCCCTTACCTACCCCAAGCGGGTCGTTGGGCCATCCACGCCCCTGGACCTGTGGAACTGCGGGCCCCTTACCTTTGGCACCCCGGATTTGGACGCCTTCCCCTGTCTGGCTTTGGCCCTGGAAGCCGCCAAAACCGGAGGCACCGCCGGAGCGGTCCTCAACGGGGCCAACGAGGAAGCGGTGGGCCAGTTCCTGGCGGGGAAAATCGGCTTTTTGGATATCCCCGCCAAGGTGGAAAAAGCCTTGTCTCAGGTCAAGGCGGTGGGGAATCCCACCATGCAGGATATTTTGGACGCGGACGAAGCCGCTCGGGCAGCGGTGGTGTAGGGCCGCGGCTTGTCGTGGCCGCGTTCCCCGGATATCGCTTTGCCCCGGGCGGACACGGCAAGCCGTATTCCTACGGGCCGCGCGCTTTGGCTCGAGACGGACGCTTCGTGAAGCGTCCCTACAACGCATTTTGGAGGTCCCTGTTCTATGCTCTATATTATCATTGCGGTCCTGGTTTTCGGCATCCTGGTGGCCACCCACGAGCTGGGCCACTTCCTCTCCGCCAAGCTGCTGGGGGTGAAGGTGAACGAGTTCGCCGTGGGCATGGGCCCCGCCCTGCTCAAGTGGGGGAAAGGAGAGACGCTTTACAGCCTGCGGGCCCTGCCCATCGGCGGTTTCTGCGCCATGGAAGGGGAGGACGACGACTCCGCCGACCCCCGGTCCTTCGGCCGGGCGTCCTGGTGGAGGAAGATCATCATTCTGTGCGCCGGGGCGGCTATGAACTTCCTCACCGGCCTGGCGGTTTTGCTGGTCCTGAACAGCCAGAGCCCCGGCTTCGCCATGCCGGCGGTGGCCGGCTTTATGGAGGGCTACGGCCTGGAGGAGTGCGGCCTTCTCCCCGGCGACCTGGTGGTGTCGGTGGACGGGCGGCGTATGTACAGCATGTTTGGCTATAACCGCCTGACCTCCGCCCTGTCCCGGTCCGGCGACAGCGCCGACTGGGTGGTGGAGCGGAACGGGGAGCGTATCTCGCTGAAGGACGTCTCCATGCCCAGGCAGGCCCGGGTGGATGAGGAGGGCAGGCCCACCAACTACCGGGGCCTGAACGTAGGGCTGGGCTGGCAGGAAGCCACCACCGGCCGCCGCCTGCTGTACAGCTGGTATGACGCGGTGGACCTGGTCCATGTGGCCTGGGAGAGCCTGGGCAGCCTGATCCGGGGCCAGGTGGGCCTGCGGGAGCTGTCCGGCCCGGTGGGCATCGTGGACATGATGGGCCAGGTGGGCAGCGACCCGGAGCTGTCCCCCACGCCCCTGGCCGCGGCGCGGAATCTGGCCGATTTGGCCGCCTTGATTGCCGTCAATCTGGCGGTGATGAACCTGCTCCCCCTGCCCGCCCTGGACGGGGGCCGGGTGTTTTTCCTGGCGCTGAACGGCGTTCTTTACAGCCTTTTCCGGAAGAAAATCGACGCCAAATACGAGGGGTATGTCCACCTGGCCGGTCTGGCGGCCCTCATGTGCCTGATGCTGGCGGTCACCCTCAGCGATGTGGGCAAGCTGTTCGGGAGGTAAATTATGACAAGGCAGATCAATGTGGGCGGCGTCCCCGTGGGCGGGGGCGCCCCCGTCACCATCCAGTCCATGACCAATACCCCCACCCAGGATGTGGCGGCCACGGTGGCGCAGATCCAGAAGCTGGCCGCCGCCGGGTGCGACATCGTCCGGGTGGCAGTCCCGGATATGGAAGCCGCCCGGGCGGTGGGGAAAATCAAGGAGGAAAGTCCAATACCAGTTGTAGTAGATATCCACTTTGATTACAAACTGGCATTGGAATCTATCGCCGCCGGGGCGGACAAGGTGCGCATCAACCCGGGCAACATCGGCCGGTACTATGTGAAGCAGGTGGCCGACGCCTGCCGCCAGCGGGGTATCCCCATCCGCATCGGGGTCAACAGCGGCTCCCTGGACCACAATGTGGCGGCCCGGTACGGCGTGACGCCCGAGGCCATGGTGGAGTCCGCCTTTCAGCACATCCGGATGCTGGAGCGGTACGATTTTACCGATATCTGTGTCTCGCTGAAGTCCTCCAACGTGCAGACCGCAATGCAGGCCTACCAGCTGATGCACTGCCGCAGCGACTACCCCTTACATATCGGCGTCACCGAGGCGGGGACGGTGCGGATGGGCACCCTCAAGTCCGCCGTGGGCATCGGGGGCCTGCTGGCCCTGGGGATCGGGGACACCATGCGGGTGTCCCTGTCCGCCGACCCGGTGGAGGAGGTCTACGCCGCCCGGGAAATCCTGAAAGCCGCCGGAGTGCGCCAGGAGGGCCCGGAGCTGGTGAGCTGCCCCACCTGCGGCCGGACGAAAATCGACCTTATCGCCCTGGCCAACCAGGTGGAGGAACGGCTGAAATCCGTGGACAAGCCCATCACCGTGGCCGTCATGGGCTGCGCCGTCAACGGCCCCGGGGAAGCTTCCGCCGCCGACTGCGGCATCGCCGGGGGGATCGGCGAGGGCCTGCTGTTCCAAAAGGGGGAGATCGTGAAGAAGGTCCCTCAGGACCGGCTGGTGGACGAGCTGTTCGCCCTGATCGAGGAGCTGTAATGGACAAGGAAGTGTTGTAATGGACAAGGAGTATTTCGCCAAAAAGCTGGGGGAGCAGTTTCCGGAGTTTCACGGGGCCTATGAGGAGCACCTGGAGTACTACGAGGAGCTGCTGGGCCATGTATTTTTTGGCGGGGAGACGCTGCTGGGCGTGCTGGAAGCCCTGCTGAAAACCAACGAGGAGAAGGAAAAAATCCGCCGGTACATGGACTTTTTGGAGGACATGTACGCCAACGGGGACGATGATGTGCAGAACATCGTGGGGGTCACCATCCTGGAGAACCTGGGGGACGACGAGACGGTGCTGCGCAACGCCTTCCCCTACTTCTCCGAGGAGCTGATGCTGGCTTCTCAGTCCATCGAGAAGGGCTGGGGCCGGCGGGATATCAAAATCTGGCACAGAGGGGGCCGGCCCATGTACGATTGGGCCTGGCCGCCAGAGAAAACGGACGCGTAGGGGCGGCTTGCGGCCGCCCGCGCGCATCATGCACCCATCAAGCGAGGAGGAACGCCATGTTAGCCTACGGCCACGAGTGGAACAGCGAGGGGGAGCTGCCCCAGACCCTTCGGGAGGTAAGCCTGGACTGCTCCCGGGAGGAGCTGGACCGGCTCATTGAATTTTTACAGGACGTGCGGGCGGAAGCCGCCGGGGAGAAGCTGGACAGCCTGTCCCACTGGCACTTTCGGGACTGGAGCCCGGATTGGACGAATCGGCACTCCGATTTTATCATTTTGCTGTCCGACCACCACGTTTGGACAAAGGAGACAGAGTAAATGTCCCAGAAGATACCATTTTTACAGATGTTTGCCGCCCTGCGCCAGTGGACCGAGCTGTCCAACGGGGTGGAGGGCTGGCAGATCGTGTCCGCCGCCATCGACAAGGCCAGCCGAAGCGCCAAAATCACGGTGGAGGGGGCCGCAGGGGCGGGGCCTAACCTCATGGCCCAGGCGGAGGAGGCCCTCTGCCGGGCCTACGGCCTGAACAGCGTCAAAATCGAGGCTGCCCCTGCCCCGGAGGCAGACGGGGATTGTTGTAGGGGCGCGCAGTGCGCGCCTGCGGGCGGACACTGTCCGCCCCTACAGAACGCATCGGAGGAAAGGTCTGCTCATGACGAGGACGCTTTTGCCCGCACCGAAGCCATCCGGCGGGCGGCAATGAAAAATACCGCCCGGCCTGCCGCCGCCCCGTCCAAGCGGGAGAAAAAGCCCCAGGGCAAGGCCATCTTCGGCAAGGCCATTTCCAAGGCCCCTACCCCCATGGGGGAGCTGGAGCTGGACATGGGCATGGTGGTGGTGGAGGGGGACGTCTTCGCCGTTGACAACCGGGAGCTGAAAAAGCGGGGGGCCTGGGTGGTGGCCTTCGACATGACCGACCACACCGGCTCCATCCGGGTGAACAAGTTTTTCCCCGGCGACGAGGGCAAGCCCCTGGTGGACGGGATCAAAAAGGGGATGCACGTCAAGGTGCAGGGCCGGCTGAACATGGACCGGTTCTATGGCGACATGGTGCTGGAGCCGGTGGCTGTCGCCGCGGCGGAGAAGCGGATGAAGGAGGATACCGCCCCGGAGAAGCGGGTGGAGCTCCACCTCCACACCACCATGTCCTCCATGGACGCCCTCACCAGCGTGGGGCCCAAGCTGGGCCCGGACCGGAACGTGGTCAAGCGGGCGGAAGCCTGGGGCCACCCGGCCATCGCCATCACCGACCACGGAGTGGCCCAGTCCTTCCCCGACGCATGGCACTCCGCCAAGAAAATCAAGATACTCTACGGGGTGGAGGCCTACTTCATCAACGATGTGGACGACCGGGTGGCCGTCCACGGGGAGACGGCCGCCCCCTTCTCCGACGAGATCGTCTGCTTCGACATCGAAACCACCGGCCTGAACCGGAAATATGAGGTCATCATCGAGATTGGCGCGGTGGTGCTGAAAAACGGGGAGGTCACCGACACCTTCAACACCTTCGCCGCCCCGGGGCGCATCCTCAATCCGGAGATTATCCGCCTTACCGGCATCACCGACGAGATGCTGAAGGGGGCCCCCTCTCAGAAGGAGGCCCTGCGGGCCTTTCTGGACTTCGCCGGGGACCGGCCCCTGGCCGCCCACAACGCCGATTTCGACATGGGCTTTATCGCCGCCGGGTGCCAAAAATATGGCCTCCCCTTCACCAACCCCTCGGTGGACAGCCTGATTCTGGCCCAAAACCTGCTGCCTGAGCTGGGCAAGTATAAGCTGGACATTGTGGCCGAGCATCTGCGCCTGCCCGCCTTCAACCACCACCGGGCCAGCGACGACGCGGCCACCGTGGCCTACATGCTGCCCCACTTCTTCCGAATGCTGGAGGAGCGGGGCTGCCGCAGCCTGGCCGAGGTCAACCCCTATATGCGCACCATCCGGGGGAAGGGCAAGGCCAAGCGCCGGCCTAAGCACCTGATTGTGCTGGCCAAAAACCAGACCGGCCTGCGCAACCTGTATAAGCTGGTGTCCCTGTCCCACCTGGAGCACTTCAAGCGCAGCCCCATTATGCCCAAATCCCTCATCGACGCCAACCGGGAGGGGCTGATCCTGGGCTCCGCCTGCGAGGCGGGGGAGCTGTTCCAGGCGCTGGCCGACGGCCGGGGCTGGGAGGAGCTGAAACGCATCGCTTCCTGGTACGACTACCTGGAGATCCAGCCCATCTGCAACAATATGTTTATGCTCCGCAAGGGGATGGTCCGGTCGGAGGAGGAGCTGCGGGACTTCAACCGGGACATCGTCCGCCTGGGGGAGGAGCTGGGCAAGCCGGTGTGCGCCACCGGGGACGTCCACTTTCTGGACCCGGAGGACGAGATATACCGCCACATCCTCCTGGACTCCAAGGGCTTTGAGGACGCCGACGAGGACCTGCCCATCTACTTCAAGACCACCGACGAGATGCTCAAGGAGTTCGCCTACCTGGGGAAGGAGAAGGCGGAGGAGGTGGTGGTCGCCAACACGAACCTCATCGCCGACTGGTGCGACCCCATCGAGCCCCTGCCCCAGGGCCTGTTCGCCCCCAAGCTGGAGGACTCCGACGGGGAGCTGAAGCGGCTGGTGTGGGGCAAGGCCCACGACCTCTACGGGGAGGACCCGCCCCAGATCGTGGTGGACCGAATCGAGGCCGAGCTGGGGGACATTATCCGCTGCAAGTACGACGTGATCTATATGTCCGCCCAGAAGCTGGTCCAGAACTCCCTGGAGCACGGCTACCTGGTGGGCTCCCGGGGGTCGGTGGGGTCGTCGCTGGTGGCTTTTATGTCGGGCATCACCGAGGTGAACTCCCTGCCCGCCCACTACCGCTGCCCCAAGTGCAAGCACACCGACTTCGACTACGCCCAGGACCCGGAGCACCCCTTCGGCTGCGGGGCTGACATGCCCGACGCGGTGTGCCCCGTCTGCGGCGCCAAGTACGTGAAGGACGGCTTCAACATCCCCTTTGAGACGTTTTTGGGCTTCGGCGGCGACAAGGTGCCCGATATCGACCTGAATTTCTCCGGCGAGTACCAGTCCAGCGCCCACAGGTACACCTTTGAGCTCTTCGGCCAGACCCACGTCTTCCGGGCGGGGACCATTGGCACGGTGGCGGAGAAGACCGCCTTCGGCTATGTGAAAAAGTACCTGGAGAAGAAGGGCAGGGTTGTCTCCAAGGCGGAGGAGAACCGGCTGGCGATCGGATGCACGGGGGTGAAGCGGACCACCGGCCAGCACCCGGGCGGCATGGTGGTCATCCCCCAGGACAAGGAGATATACGACTTCTGCCCCGTCCAGCACCCCGCCGACGACCCCAGCAGCGACATCATCACCACCCACTTTGAATACCACTCCATGGAGTCCAACCTCCTCAAGCTGGACATGCTGGGCCACGATGACCCCACCATGATCCGAATGCTGGAGGACCTGACCGGGGTGAACGCCCGGGAGATCCCCCTGGACGACCCGGACACCATGTCCCTGTTCTCCTCCTCCAAGGCCCTGGGCTATGAGAATGACAAGGTCCTGGGCCCCACCGGAGGCACCGCCATCCCGGAGTTCGGCACCTCCTTCGTCCGGGGGATGCTGGAGGAGACGCAGCCCAATCAGTTCGATATCCTGGTGCGGCTGTCCGGCTTCTCCCACGGCACCGACGTGTGGCTGGGCAACGCCCGGGACTTGATCCTCCAGCAGGGCATCCCCGTGGGCCAGGCCATCGGCTGCCGGGACGATATCATGCTCTTTTTGATCTCCAAGGGGATGGACCCCAAGCGGTCCTTCAAAATTATGGAGGCCGTCCGCAAGGGCCGGGGCCTGCCCGATGGGGCCGAGGAGGAGATGAAAGCCGCCGGAGTGCCCGATTGGTATATCGGCTCCTGCAAAAAAATCGCCTACCTCTTCCCCAAAGCCCACGCCGTGGCCTACGTGATGATGGCCTTCCGCATCGCCTGGTTCAAGGTCCACCGCCCCCTGGCCTTCTACGCCGCCTACTTCTCCATCCGGGCCAAGGCCTTCGACGAGGCCTTTATGTGCCGGGGCATGGAGGTCTGTCAGAAAAAAATGCGGGAGATCGTGGCGAAGGATAAGGAGGCCACCGCCGTGGAGCAGGATATGCTCACCACTTTGGAGGTGTGCTACGAGTTCTACCTGCGGGGCTTCCAGTTCGACCGGATGGACCTGTATCAGTCCCGGGCCCTCCACTTCGCCGTGGACGAGGAGCGGGGCGCCCTGCGGCCCCCCTTCGTCTCTGTTGCCGGACTGGGGGAGACCGCCGCCATCTCCCTGGAGGAACAGCGGGAGGGGAAGTCGTTCATCTCGATAGAAGAGGTGTCCGCCGCCTGCCCCAAGGTGTCCAAAACCCATATCCAGCTGCTGAAAGAAGCTGGGGCCTTCGGGGACCTGCCCGAAACCAGCCAGATGGATTTGTTTTCGATGTTTGGATAAAAAACAGCCGGACGGCTGTCCAATCAAGGACAGCCGCCCAGCTTTTCTTGCTGTTTTGTCAAAGCCTGGTATCATAATGTCGCGGCCCTACCCAATCCGGTTTACCATGCAGCGGAAAGGGGTGGATGCCTTGGATATTCTGCTCGATTTCTTAGTGTCGGTCGGAGCGAGCATAATTGGCAATTATGTGGGCAAGTGGCTGGATCGGCACCGCAAGGGCCGGTAAGCACAGAATAAACCCCCGGAGGATTACCCCCTCCGGGGGTCCTTTTGCGTGGCCACCTTGGTTCTGCTCGAATCCTTGGCAACTGTGATTATACCACAGCTGATCTATTATATGCAAGAGGGGAATTTTATATTTTGCTGCTTAAGCCGCCGCCACAGTTTTGCAACGGTGGTTTGCTTCACTTATCTTTTAAAATTCTTGTAGGAGATGTTACAGCAGGTTTTTCTTGTGCATGAAAAGGGAGTAGGCCACGGAGGCGATGATGATCCCAATCATAATAAAGCTCTGGTAGGTGGAGAAGAAGGCGGGGCCCACCGCCAGGCGGACAATGATGGCCAGCAGGATGGGGCAGACCGCCTGCTTGGGGGCCTTGGCGATCTGGGGGACCAGCAGGGCGCCGAACAGGGCGGGCATCATGTTTTTAAAGGCGGGCTGGAGGAACGGGTTGTTATAGATAGGCTCGAAGAGGGGGGCCAGGAAAAGCATGCCGGCGAAGACGATGAGGGTGGTGACAAAGGTGGAGGAGGCCACGGCGATGATGGAGATTACGTCTCCCTTAGGGGTGCCGGGGGCGTGGCCGGAAACCTCCATGGCGTTGATGGCCGCGGGGGTCTTCATGTTGCTCAGGTTGCCGGTGACGCAGGCCATATACAGCGCGCCGCAGCCGATCATAGGGGCGTAGGCCAGATTTTCGCACACGCCGGCGATGGTGAAGGTGAGCAGGATGGGAATGCCGTTTTGCAGGGCGGCTGGGATGTCGAAGGAGACATGGTAGACGGCCCCCAGCACAAAGGCCAGCCCAATGAAGCAGGCCAGAATCAGGACCACAGTGAGTCGGCCCAGCAGATGGACCTTGCCGCTGAAGCTTCTTTCTTTCATTGTGACATCCTCCTTTAAACCACTGCCGCGTTGACAACGCAGGAGATGAACATGCCCGCCAGCATGCTGATGGGGAAGGCGAACTCTTTCAGCTTGGGGGCTGCCTTGGCCGCCTTTGTCAAAATCAGGGACACCGCGCCCGCCCCCAGGATGGCGGAGATCATGGGCAGGTCGGAGGCGCTGGTGAGGTAGGGGGCGGCGAAGGTGCCGTACATGCCCAGGAACATGGCCCCGGTAATCAGGGGGACCAGGGTGGCGTTCCGGCTCTTCACCTGCTCCACGCCCTTGTCGTAGGTTTTCAGGAAGATGACGTTAAAGATGTTGCCGCCCAGGATGCCGATGGACACCACAAAAAGGATGGCCACAAAGACGTCCAGGGGGATGTTCTCCACCGCCAGGGACTCCATGCCGAAGGCCTGGGCGGCCATGTTGGCCACCATAGTCTCGTAGGTGGCCGAGCCCACCACGCTCAGTCGGAGCCAGGGGAAGTAGCGGCCCAGCAGGGGGACCAGCATCAGGTAGCTGACCACGATGGGCAGGGAGGGGACGATGGAGAATATGGCGCTGCTGCGGGCGGCCTCCTTCAGCTCCTCTCCGCTCATCTCCAGCTCTTTGCCCCGTTTCAGGGCCAGCATGATAAACAGAACGGGCTGGAGAAGGACGATCAGAATGGTGACGGTACACAGAATTGCCATGGTAGAGCTGTTCGCCATCTGCATATGGGTCATAAACACACACACTCCTTAATCTGTTTTCTATGTCTCCTGTGAAATGCGGCCTGTAGGGGCGGATATCATCCGCCCGCTTCACAGGGGCTGCTGTGCATGATGCGCGGGCGGGTGGTACCTGCCCCTGCAAAGCACACAGTGCTTAGTCGTCAATCCGGGGGGCGTTCCCCTTGGGCACCGGGCAGACATACTTCCCGCCGGTGGCCTGCTCCAGCTCCGCCCTGGCCTGCTCCGCCAGCTGGGGCTCCTCACAGAAACGGACGCCGGCCAGGGCCAGCACCTTGCCGGCCTGGAGCATCATCTTGTGGGCGATGGGGCTCTTGCCCTGGGCGGTCATCTGCCAGGTGTGGGCGGCGGTGCCCATCACGGCGGTGGCCATCCCCAAAAAGCCCAGAGGGACCACATAGCTGGCGTCGCCCACGTCGGTGGAGCCGGGCATGGCGGGCAGGTTCCACATGATGGGGCGGATGGCCCGGTCCACCGGGAAGTCCAGGGCGTCCGCGCCGTATCGGGCCTTTACCATGGCAGTTTTCTTCTCCAGGGCCCCGCCGCTGTCGCAGCTCTGGAAGAAGCTCCGGGCCTGCTCCATCTCCTCCTGGGAAAATTCAGGCATCCCCAGCTCCTCCAGGGCGGCCTGGGCCGCGTCGCTGACCACGTGGTTGGGGATCAGGTCGGACAGGCCGGCGTACAGCTCGTAGCTCATCTCGGTGCCGGTCATTTTGGCGGCCCCCTCCGCCACCGCGATTACCCGGGGCAGGATCTCCTGCACCTGGCTGCTCTTGGGGGCGCGGATGAAGTAGTGGACGCAGCTGGAGCCCTGGACCACGTTGGGGGCGATGCCCCCCACGTCCCGGTAGGCGTAGTGGACCCGGGCCTCGGGGATGATGTGCTCCCGCAGGTAGTTGACCCCCACGCTCATCAGCTCGGCGGCGTCCAGGGCGGAGCGGCCCAGATGGGGGGCGGCGGCGGCGTGGGAGGTGACCCCCTTGAAGCGGAAAAAGACGCTGACATTGGCCAGGGAGGAGAAGCCGGCCACACCGCTGTTGTCCCCGGGGTGCCAGCTGAAAGCCACGTCCAGGCAGTCGAAGAAGCCGTCCCGGGCCAGATAGACCTTGCTGTTCCCCTTTTCCTCACTGGGACAGCCGAAGAGGACCACCGTGCCTTTGCCCGGATTCTGCTCCAGGTACTTTTTCAGCCCCAGGGCGGCGGCGAAGCAGCCCGCCCCCAGCAGGTTGTGGCCGCAGCCGTGGCCGTTGGGGCCGCCCTCCTCAGCGGGGCAGCGCTCCGCGCAGTTGGCTTTCTGGGACAGGTCGGGCAGAGCGTCGTACTCCGCCAGATAGCCGATGACGGGTTTGCCGCTGCCGTAGGAGGCCTTGAAGGCCGTGGGCATGCCGTCCAGCCCGCACTCCACGTCAAAGCCCTCCTGTTTCAGGGCGTCAATGTAGAGCTGAACGGTTTTAAACTCCCGAAACCCCACCTCCGCAAGGTCGAAAGTCCGGTCGCTGAGCTCCAGAATCACGGAAGATTTTTCCTGTACGGCGTCCTCGATGAGCTGTTTGTAATTCATTGCGCTTTCCTCTCCTTCTCTCAATTTACAAGTTTGACATTGTGCAGATTTGCTGTATAATTAAAATATATCACGGAAGAAATTTGATGAAAAATACGAGTTATCTATCTTACCATAACGAATTGGTTATGGCAGCGTTTAGAGAGAAGAGATGCGCCATGAATCTACAGACGTTGAAATATATCATTGAGATCGAAAAGTACGGCTCTATCTCCCGGGCGGCGGAAAACCTCCATTTGTCCCAGCCCTATCTGAGCAAAATCGTGAAGGAGATGGAGAATGAATTTCAAATCTCCTTGTTTACCCGGAGCAAACGGGGCATCACCCTCACAGAGAGCGGCCGGCTGTTTATCAACATGGGCAAGGATTTACAGCGGAACATCGACAACTTCCAGAGCATGTTTCACTCCCATCTGGAATATGAGCAGCTCCGGATATCCAGCCGCACTTGCAGCCACCCCTTTGACGCCTTTGTCCGGATGCTCCAGGAGATGGAGGGCAAGAAGCTGCGCTGCGTCTTCCGCGAAACCACCAATGACCAGGTCATCAGCGATATCTACACCAACGCGGCGGACGTCGGCGTCCTGCTGCTGGACCGCGGGAACTGGAAGGACGTGGCGCGTATTTTGGAGATCAAGCGCATTGCCTGCCGCAGGCTGTGCAGCTCCAGGGGCTATCTGCTGGCCCGCAGCGGCCACCCCCTACTAAGCCTGGGGCAGCCGGTCCAGGGGGCGGATATTTACCGGTATAACTTTGTGCTGTATGAGTCCCAGTCCTGGAGCAACTACAACCTGGTCGGGGATACACACCTTAGCGAAACGGCGGAGCTGCTGGACTGGGACCGGGTCCAGCAGGTGGTGTATGTCACCAGCAGGGCCGCCCTCCACGATGTCCTGCTGCGCACCGACTATCTCAGCTTCGGGCTTCTGGACGTGCGGGGCCAGGAGGACAATATGGGATTGGCCACCTTCCCAATTCCAGAGGATCTGATCGGGGACCGGCCTGAAAGCGGCAATTTCTTCTGCTACATCTACCTGAAAAACCGGGAGCTGTCCCCCATCTGCAAGCGGTTCATTCAGTGCCTGAAAAAGTATTACGGGTGCCTCTCTGAGATTCCCTTTCCGGCGGATTATGAGGGGTGAGAACCGATATTCATAATTGAAAATGCCGGATGGGCGGGGCGTTCAAAATTTGCCGCCGGGAATGCGGGAAGCCCGTTATAGTCGACGCACTTGAGAAGAGGTAAAAAGGAGGGGAGGAAAAATGGCGCAGGGCAAGGCGGAGGATGCAGGCGGGCTGACGCCCGCCAAAGACGACAACACCGCCCTGTGCCATTTTGGCCACCGAACTTTACCGATTTTCAAGTGTGTCGACTATATATCCTGGCTGAACAATGTGGGAGGGGAGCGGCTTGGAGGAATCCATTCGAATCGCGCTGGGAAGTGTGGAGCGCTCCGGCAGCCAGATGAACAGCGGCCTGAGCATCATACTGGTGCTGCGGGGCGAGGTGGCGTTAAAGACCCCGGGGCAGAACCGCAGTTTGACACAGAGCCATTACGCGGTCATCAACCACAATGATGTTTATATCCTGGACAGCACCGGCCCCAATGTGTTTTTGTGGGTGTCCATGGACCAGCCGTGGCTGGAGTTTGTCTGTCCGGAGTATGCCCATGGCAGGTACTACTGCTGCTCCACGGTGTCCAATCCGGCGACGCAGCCGCTGTTCGATGTGGTCCGCCAGCGGGTGGTCCGCGCGGCTATGCTCCGCTATCAGCGGGAGGAGGGCTATGCGCTGCTGGTGCAGGCGGAGCTGATGCAGCTGCTTCATACCCTGTCCCTCCATTTCCGCTCTGACGCCCGGCGGCCCTCCCTGGCCGAAGCAAGCGGACGGCTCAAGCCTGTACTGGAGTACATGAACCGCAATTTTCGGGAACCCATGACCCTGGAATCCGTATCGGCGGGGTTTTACCTGTCGGACGCCCATTTGGCCCGCCTGTTCCGCAAGGAGCTAAATATGACCTTTGTGGAATATCTTACCGCCCTCCGGCTGGAAAGTGCGCGGCGGGAGCTGCTTTATACGCGGGACTCCATTACCCGTTTGGCGCTTAATAACGGCTTTTCCAGTGTTAAGTCCTTTAACCAGTATTTCCGCCGCAGCTTTGACTGCTCCCCGGCCCAGTACCGCCGGCAGGCGGACCCCCGGCCGGAACCGGCCAAAACCTTTTGGCTGGAAGCCGGCGCGGAGGATTCGCTGGAGCTGCTGGCCAGGTTTGTGGAGCGCTATCAGCATCAGCCCCAGGGGGCCGGCGTGCGGCTCCAGGTGGACCTGCCGGGCCGGCCGGCCCCCTTGGGCCTGCCCCCCCTCGTGTTGGACGTGGGGGAGCTGGACTCCGCCCTGCGGGAAAGCGCGCGCCGCCAGATTAGGGAGGCGCGGCGGCGCATTGGATTTACCCATGTTCTGATATCCGGACTGTTTCGGAAGCGCCAGAAGGGCCTGCTCCAGCGCTATGATGATATGGAGCTGCTGGCGGAGCTGGTGGGGATGGAGCTGACGCCCATGGTCGTTGTAAATCTTGAGGCGGAAGGGGATAACCTGGAGCATATGCTGGAGGTGCTGGCGGGGCAGTTTGGCCGGCGGGAGCTGGAGGGCTGGTTCTACGCTCTGGATGGAGGGCCGTCGGGGGCCGGGGAGGGCCTGGCCCAGGCGGCAGGACTGCTGAGGGGGCGCCTGCCCGGCGGGAAAGTCGGGCTGTGCGTGGATCTGGAGCGGCCTCCCCAATGGACGTGGGCCGCTGGGGAGGAGAAGGGGCGGCCGCAGTTCACCGATTTTATCGTTGTGAGCTCCGACCCCAATGATACTCCCCCGGCGGGGGACGCCTTCTCCTATGAGCGGTTCCAAAAGCGGTACCACCAAAACCAGATGAACCGGGTCCGGGGCTGGATGGAGGAACACGGCTGCATGGCGCCCATCTATCTGATCGGGTGGAACACCCTGACCGGCCGGTCGCTGGTGGAGTCGGGCAAGTTCCACCGGACCGCCCTGATCCTGGATACCCTGCTGATGCTCCGGCGGGATGTGGCCGGCTATGGAATCCGCCTGAATCTGAGCCAGACGGAGCCGGAAAAAATGGAGCATTTGACCTACCCCCTCAGCCTGTACCTCTATCAGGACATCAAGCGCCCGCTGTTTTTTGCCGCCCAGTGGCTGAGGAGCCTGGGGGGCATGGTGGTATGGGAGGAGCCGGGGGTCCTGGCCACCCAGTCCCAGGAGGGGGAGTACCAGGTCCTGATGTGGCATCCCTGCTATATCGACCCCTTTTTCTCCCTGGAGGACTTCCAGGAGGACCGGTACAGCCGGCGGGTCTGCCTGAGCCTCCGGGGGCTGTCCCCCGGGACCTACCGGGTGAAGCGGCTGTACCTGGACAAGGACCATGGAAGTACCTACAGCAGCTGGGTGAAAATCGACATGGCGGTCCAGCTGGACCAGGATATTCTGGACCACCTGAGCCGGGCCAGCAATCCTGATGTGGTCCTGGATTACAGAACCGTGGAAGGGGAATTGGAGCTGGTCCAGACGCTCTCCCTGAACGGAGCGGCGCTCTGGTCGATCAAACGGATCGATCAATAGCTCAAAAGAGCGAGGAATCAAGAAACGAAGTGCGATTCTTGATTCCTCGCTCTTTTTGCTTGAAACATGTTGAGAATCGGTCGAAATTTGGTCTGGATCAGACTGGCTGGCTGGGGAGGATTTCGATATAGTGTTAGATACAAGGAAGAGAGAGGGGACGCTATGAAGTATAAGACATCCAAGAAAGCCATCCTCTTGGCTAAAGCGGCCAGCGTGGTGATGTGGAATCAGTTCCGCTATCCCCAGCCGGTGAAGGGGCGGTATCAGGTGGCCACCGACAAGCTGGAAAAGCTGAAATGGGCCTACCGCTGCTGGGTCCGCCAGCTGGAGCGGGCGGAGAAGGGGTCGGGCATCGAGGGTTATTTTGCCCAGCAGGACCTGAGCTTCCGCCTGCCCCAGGGGTTCCAGGAGGCGGGGCGGACCACCATATCCGCCGCAGGCGACCTGATGGCGGTGGACTGCTTTACCTATGAGGATACCGAATTCCTGTTTGACGGCATCCGGGGCTTTTACTTTGAGGGTGTGTTTACCTGCGCCAACCTGGAGTCCGCCATCTGCCCCTCCGCCCCGGCCGGGCGGAACCAGGTGATCGGGTATCCGCCCAAAATGAATATCCCAGAACAGATGATGGACCGCTTCCAGGCGGCGGGACAGGGCATCGACTACTTCTCCACCGCCAACAACCACTGTTATGACTATGGGGAGCAGGGGCTGCTGGACACCCTGGACTGCCTGGAGCGCCGGGGGGCGCTCCATTCCGGCACAAACCGCTCCCCAGAGGAGCAGGAGGATGTGCTGATTGTGGAGCGGGATGGAATTAAAATCGCGCTTCTGTCCTACACCTGTGACATGAACGGCAACGAGTACGAAAAAAAGCACCTCATCAACGAGGTGCGCTTCAACGATGAACACCCGGACCTCTCCCTTGTTGAGCGCCATGTGCGCCTGGCCAAGGAGCGGGGCGCGGACGCCATCATCGCCAGCGTCCACTGGGGCTGGGAATTTGAGATGTACCCCCACCAGAACATCATCCAGGCCGGCCACAGGCTGGCGGAAATGGGGGTGGATGTGGTTCTGGGGTCCCACCCCCATGTGAGCCAGCCCATGGAGCGCTATGCGGACGCAAATGGCCGGGAGCACCTGATCATCTATTCCCTGGGGGATTTTGTCAGCTACCACCCCCTGACCCGCAACTCCAAGCTGACCTACGTGGTGCGCTTCGACCTGGTCAAGGGGAGGGGCGAGTCGGGAGCCGCCCAGGTCTGCCTGGACAAACTGCGGGTGAAGCCGGTGTACATCCGCTGTCAGGAGCTGGAGGGCGGCCGGTACGACTGCCGCCTGCTTCCCTTCCGCCAGGTGCTGGACGACCCGGAAGGATGCGGCCTGACGCCGGAGGAGCGGCGGGACCTGCCCAGGCTGGAGCGGACTGTGTGGAGGAAAATTTTAATGCCCCGGGAGCCCGGGGATATCATTGAGGAATAAGGAGGAAGCAAAGATGAACTATGAGCTGCTGGAGGCCCTGATCCAGGGCAAAAAGGAACAGTTTGAGCAGGCCGCGGACCAAATCTGGGGATTCGCGGAGATGCGCTACCAGGAATTTCAGTCTGCCCAGCTGCAAAAGGACCTGCTGCGCCGGGAGGGCTTTGAGATCGAGGAGGACCTGGGGGGCATCCCCACCGCCTTCCGGGCGAAAGCGGGGAGCGGCCGGCCGGTGGTCGGCCTGCTGGGGGAGTTTGACGCCCTGCCCCAGCTGTCCCAAAAAGCGGACCTCACACACCCTGAGCCGGAAAATCCGGGGGCGCCCGGCCACGGCTGCGGCCACCACCTGCTGGGGGCGGGCTGCATGCAGGCCGCAGTGGCGGTGAAGGACTACCTGCTGGAGCACCCCTGCCAGGGCACCGTCATCTACTACGGCTGCCCCGCCGAGGAGGGGGGCGCGGGCAAGGCCTTCATGGTCCGGGAGGGTTGCTTTGAGGACTGCGACGTGTGCCTGGCCTGGCATCCCTACTCGGCCACCTTCGCCTCTGTCTCCTCCCTGGCCAACGCCCGTATCATCTACGATTTTACCGGGAAATCCGCCCACGCCGCCGCCGCCCCCCACCTGGGCCGGTCGGCTCTGGACGCGGTGGAGCTGATGAATGTGGGGGTCAACTATATGCGGGAGCATATGCTCCCGGAGGCCCGGGTCCACTATGCCGTCACCGATACCGGCGGGGACGCCCCCAACGTGGTCCAGGCCCGCGCCCAGGTGCTCTACTCCGTCCGGGCCCCCCGCACCGGCCAGGTCTATGAGCTGGCCCAGCGGGTCCACAACATCGCCCGGGGGGCGGCTCTGATGACCGAGACGCAGGTGGATATCCAGGTGGTCAGCTCCTACGCCGACATGCTCCAGAACAAGACCCTGGACGGCCTGGTCTACAGGCACATGCAGGAGGTATTCCCCCTCTCCTACACGGAGGAGGAACTGGCCTATGCCCAAAGGTTCCACGAGGTGGGTGACCCGGGGGACTGGAAGGCCTGCCAGGCCATGGCGGTGAAGCTGCTGGGAGAAAAGGGCCGGGAGCTGTTCCAGGGGGCCATGGCCGACGTCTGCGTCCCGCCCATGCCGCTGAAAACCGGCTCCACCGACGTGGGGGATGTGAGCTGGAACGTGCCCACCGCGTGGTTTGGCTCCGCCTGCTTTGCCCTGGGCACCCCGGCCCACAGCTGGCTGGCGGTGGCCCAGGGAAAGTCCGCCATCGCCCACCGGGGCATGGCCGGGGCGGCTATGGTGCTGGCCCGGACCGCCCTGGATCTGATGGAACAGCCCCAGCTTGTGGACAGCGCCCGGGCCGATATGGAGCGGGCCAAGGGCGGAGCCGAGTATCAGACCCTGATCCCCACGGATGTAAAAGCCGGTAGTTTTTGACGCGGCAGGAGGTAAGAAAGAATGGATAAGCTTTATTCCCATGTAGCCAACAGCCCGGCCATGGCAATTTTCTGTGGCTTGGCGATCTTAGTGGTATTGGTGCAGGCGGCGGTCTTTTTCCGGGTGGCCTGGAAGCAGGCCCTGGAGATGGGGCTGAGCAAAGCCGACCTGATGAAGGTAGTCAAAAGCAGCGCGGTGTTCTCCATTGTCCCCTCCCTGCCCATCATCATCAGCTACATGATCCTCCTGCCGGCCCTGGGGAAATTTTTCCCCTGGCTGCGCCTGTCTGTGATTGGCTCCGCCACTTATGAGACTCTGGCCGCGAATATGGCGGTGACCTCTTTCGGCTTCGACAGCCTGGGCAGCGCCGACTTCTCCCCCGACGTATTCGGATCCTTGCTGTGGGTGGTGACGCTGGGGGTGTTCTTGTCCAGCCTGTCCGCCCTGCTGCTGCGCAGGTTTGACTCCAAAATGCAGTCGGTTACCACAAATCCCAACAGCTTTGGCAAGGTAATCCCCAATATCATGTTCCTGGGCATGATGGCGACCCTGTCCGCCCCCTACCTCGCGGATGTGGCAAACATCCCGTCTATGGCCGCCATTGTGGTATCCGCGCTGGTAATGATCGGGCTGAACGCGGTGGGTAGACGGGCCCCGGTCCTGAAAGAATTCGCCTTTTCACTGAGCATGATCGCCGGCATGGCCGCGGCCTGCCTGATCACCGCCATTCTGTAAACGGGAGGAAACTGTGATGAAACAACCGATGTCTAATACCTTATCCCCCTTTGACGCCAAAATCCACCGCATGGGCCGCCTGAGCACAGTGATCGTCTGGGTGTTTTTCCTTCTGGTTCCAGCCGCCGTCTGTACGGTGTTCCACCTGAAGGTGGATCTGGCGCTCACCTTCAAGGCCGCCGCGCCCATCATGCTCATTTTCGCGATCACCGGCGTGTGTGAGAAGCTGTCCATGTCCCCCATCATCGGCCCTGGCGCCGTCTACCTGGCCTCCTCCACCGGCAATATCCAGAACATGAAGCTGCCCGCCGCCCTCAACGCCATGAACATCATGGAGTGTGAGGAGGGCAGCGAGAAGGGCAGAGTCGTGTCCATCATCGCGGTGGCCGCCTCCTCCTTTGTCACCACCCTCATCGTGTTCTGCGGGATGCTGTTCCTGGCCCCCTTGATGACCCCGCTGCTCACAAATCCGGTGGTCGCCCCCGCCTTTGACAATATGTTCCCCGCTTTGGTAGGCCCGATGGTGATCCCGGTCGTGCTGAAAAATATAAAGGTGGCCGCGCTTCCCGTGGCGCTGGCAATCGTGTTCGCCGTTGCGCTCGGTTCCGTCTACTCCTCGATTCAGTCCATTCTGATGGTCGTGGTCATTCTGCTGTCCCTGGGCGTGTATCGGGTGGCTTACAAGAAGAAAGGCAAATAAAAGGCCTGATAATAGCTTCCGCTCTTTCGTATCCACCGGGCCCCGTCCAATTCCAGACGGGGGCCCGGTGATTCTTAGAACCTGTATTCACAATCTCAAACGACCGTCTGAACGGTTCTTTTGCCGCCC
>OFFF01000948.1_pt1 | contig 19912 bp, 29 predicted proteins | sample 1521301 | NCBI WGS metagenome assembly OFFF01 (sample SAMEA3504101, study PRJEB24116) | mouse gut metagenome | biome: mouse gut; feature: mouse-associated habitat; material: faeces | place: Denmark | collected 2011
TGCATATCTGAAACATTTCTTTATATCGTTTGTAGCCCCTTGTACACTGATGTTTCTAACAGAATATTTAAGAAACTGGGGATAACCCGCCAAAGAAAAAAACGGTGCTTTGACGGGTACTTCAGTACGCCGATTAACATAATTTTATTCCCTGCTGGCCCTGTTTTAGAGCCAGGGGGATTTTATATTTGCAAATAAAATATATCTGTGCTGTTATTTGCTATCAACAGCATATGAACTTTAGTATCAACGCCTGTGGTGGCTGGTTAAAAAAATTATCAGCTACATACAGGCATTTTTTACGCCAAATACTGAACCAATAGAGCGGGATATATACGAACAAATTGTAGACATACGGACAGAAACATTTATCCGTTCATGTGTGGATTGTGATTCCTCGCGGATTGAGAAGTCATTGGCAGTATGGCTTAAAGCCGGTAGACAGGCAGCAAGGTGCCGTTCCCCGCCCGGCTTGTTCTTCATTTTTGAAATTTAAAGAAAATGGAGGACAAGCCTATGGCAAAGCCAGGCAGACTGCCGGACTTCCGGAAAATGTATCCGGAGGCCAGCGAAGAAGTGATCGAAGTATTGAAGGAAACAGAGAGAAAAATGCAGTATCAGGAGTACGACCTGAAGGCAGAGCAGACCATCATTGACCAGGACGCACAGGAGATCCGGGTGATACCGAGCCGGGAGGACTCCTATGAGCGCCTGCTGGAAGAACATAACCTGCCGGCAGATGAGCAGGCGGATGTGGAAAACATTGTACTTAGAAAGATACTGCGAAAACAGCTCCATGAGGCCATCCGGAACCTGGAAGAAGGGGAACAGTATCTGATCATCCAGCTGTTTTTTATGGACAGGAGTGAGAGGGAGCTGGCAGAAGAACTGGGGCTCTCCCAGAAGGCCGTGAACAAGCGCCGCCATAAGATTTTGGAGAAACTGAAAAAAATTTTAGAGAAATTTTGATTTTTTGGTTCTCAAACCTCTCTCCCAACGTGGAAATAAGTGAAGGGGATAAAATTCCCTTCTCTGTCCTTTGAAAAATACCGCCCCAGGCGGTCATATCCAGCAGTTACAATACGTTAGCTGTACAGCGTGAAAGCGCAAAGCGGCGAAGGAGGACACGCCACGACCACCTGCAGGCAGTCAGAGTGCCTGTCAACAAGATAGCATCAAAGGTGCCGAGCGATATATGTCTGTCCTGAAAATGCTCCATGGCCGGAGTATCCCGCGATGACCTGTGCAGCCGATAATGATACTTCCGTCCAGTCACAGCCCCTCTTAAGAGGGAACCGCAATGAGGGCGGCGGCCAGAGATCCTGGCCGGGGTCAGACTCCCATGACGGTTAGCCGGAACCGGTTGTAACTGACTGCCCAAGCTCCGGGAAGTAGTGTCGAATAGGAGCGGATGAAACTTAAAAATGAAGAACAGGCACGATTTTTCATGGAATAAAGGTGATAAGTTCTTAGAACAGGTGACCTGCGCACAGATCAGTGTGCGTCCATGTAATATCATAGGGCGGCGGTCCGCGGTTTTTGGGCCGCTGCTTTTATAAGGAAAAGCCGGGAAATATTGTTTAGTTCTTTTAAAGCAGAAGGAAAGGAAGATGAAAATGGCAGGAAGAAAAGTCCGGCGCGGAGAGATCTACTATGCCGATCTGAGGCCGGTGACAGGCAGTGAGCAGGGCGGCATCCGGCCCGTGGTGATCCTGCAGAATGACACAGGGAACCGGTTCAGTCCCACCACCATAGCGGCGGCGATCACCAGCCGGGATGAGAAGCATCGGCTCCCAACCCATATCTGGATCGGCAGCCGGTTTTACGGACTGCGTCAGGATTCCATGATCCTGCTGGAGCAGGTCCGGACACTGGACCGGAGAAGGCTGCGTGATTACATAGGCTGCCTGGATAAAGAGACCATGCAGGCAGTGGACAGAGGGCTGACCGTCAGCCTGGGGATGAAGCATCTCCAAAAGGAGGAAAAGAAGGCGGACAGTCAAAAGCCGGGGTGGACAGGTGTTAGAGAACAGGCCAGGAGAGGAGAATGAGAGATGGAAAGCAGAAAGAAAAAAGCATGGATCTACACCCATATCGACGCACCGGAGGACAGCCATGGTGCCTTGAAGAAGCAGTATGAACAGCTGAATACTTATGGAGAACAGCTTCAGACAGAGATCGCGGGCAGCTCCAGTGATGTGGGAGGCGGGTCAGGAGCAAACAGACCGGGACTGGACCTGTTCCTTGAGGCAAAGGACAGCAGGGGGATCGAAGTGCTTTTGGTCCTGGATACGTCCAGGATCTCCCGTGATGAAAAGCAGTGCGGGGAATTCCTGCGCCAGATGGCGAAATGCAGGATCGAGGTATGCTCTCCTCTGGAGGGAAGGCTCTCTGCCAGGCAGCCGGCAGCCGGATCATGAGGTGTATGGATGGATTATGTCGTAAAAACAAGAATACTGCTGAATACGAATTTCAATATCAGTGAATTTAATGATCTGATGTACGAAGACGCAAAGCCGGATATCATTGAGGATATCAAGTCGGTGATAGAAGAGGATCCCACCCTGTGCGGGTACATTGACAGGGATCTGACCTTTCGTTTTCTGTCCAATTATAAAGTGCTTTTGACCTATGACTTCAACTGTAATGATGAGAACGAGGCAGAAGCGGAAAGCTTTTCCAAATCCTGCGTGGAGGATATCCGAAAGGAGCTGGAAAGGAAAGGGTACCCTATTGAAAAGATCAGATGCAGGGCAGGAGAAATGGATATGGAATGGCTGGAGAAGCTGGAGGATATGGTTTTTTCAAAACCAGAACAGCAGATACAAAACCTTTGATGGTGACTTATCGGAAAAGGTTGGAATGAAATCGATCAGGCATTGCCTGGAGAAGGGGTTGGTATGGAGAAAGAACAAATCTATTATGGGGAACTGGTGCCGGTCACGGATGGTGAATCTGCCAGGATCCCAACTATTGTGATAATACAAAATAATATGGAAGACTACAGCAGCCTGTCTGAAAAGGCGGAAAAAATCCTGGCCTCTTTTAAAGGCGGGCAGCTTTTCGCTTCGGGAAGTCTGGCTGTCAGCCGTTTGATCCGGGAACAGGATATAGCAGTCCTGATAACGGCGCAGGTATGTCCGGTTGACAGCAGCTGTCGGAAAGAATTGGCAGGACACCTGAATGCGGCGGCCATGCAGTATGTGGATCAGGCGGTAGCATCCAGTTTTGGTCTGGGAGAAATCCTGGCACAGAATGATATCTATGAAGAAAAGCAGAAAGAAGAAAGAGGAGAGCGATGACGCAGCAGGAGTTTGAATATTGGCAGACAGTGACCGGAAGCAGCCAGTACCACTGGAGAGAGGACACGGTGACCCATCTGAATGGCCGTGGAGCGTTGTATTATACAGGCGGGGAATCCGGTATTTATATAAGGATCACGGAAACGGGACAGCTGACGGTAGGTACTTATGAGGGGGCTATCCCACATATTGGAGAAGCCTGTTTTCAGAAAAAGGCGGAACATGCATTTAAAAATTTTAATGAAGGGTTCCAGTATGCCTGTCAATTAGGGGGCATCAAATTTTTGGCAGACCTGTTTTCCAGTGACCAGATTCCCCAGACAGGGCCGAGCCTGTGCTGAAAATATCCCTTGTTGGTTATGCTTGGGGTTGGGCATTCATATTTGTTGGGTTTGCGTATGGCTGTCATCGCGGCAACACGGTATACTGTGTATGACGTGAAGGAAGGAGGGAGAAGCGATGAGGAGATATGCCGTAGAGACCATAATCGATGAGAACGTAAAATACTATTTTATCCGGGACTGTGAGACGCTGGAGATCGTCCTGCTCCCGTCCAAATATCTGAAACATAAGACAAAGTCAAACCGTTCCCCCAATACAGTGAAGCGGTCCGCATTCTCCATCTGCTACTACCTGGAATATTTAGAAGAGCTTTCCCTGGATATCCCGCAGGCCTGTGGACTGGACTTTGAGAAACAGAGTGATCACTTTGTGGGGTTCCTCCACTGGCTGAAGGCCGGGAACCACACACAGGAAAACAAAATAAGGACGATCAACAATGGAACCTGTAACGCATACCTGGAGGATGTGTTCAGGTTCTATCTTTTTGCCGAGGCCCAGGACAGCCGGATCGGGAGCCTGAAGGTGCTGTCCTACAGTTACCATGTGGCAGTCAATGCCGTAGGCGTACAGAAGAAGCTGCGCTATCAGTCCTTTAAAGGATATCTGAAAGCGGAGGAAAGGGATGTCAGGCCGGCAGAGCAGGAGGAGATCATCACGCTCCTTAATGCTTGTACCAACTGCCGTGACCAGCTTCTCCTGCTGTTATTGGCGGAAACCGGCTTTCGGATCGGAGAACTCCTGGGAGTACGGTATACCCATGACATTGATTATACACACCATATGGTCGGCGTTTATTTCCGGGAGGACAATGACAACGATGCCAGGGCCAAGAATGCGGAATACCGGAAAGCCAAGATCAGCCAGGATACTTATGAATTCCTGATGTACTATCTGGCAGAATACCGGGAACTGCTGCAGCACCAGTCATACCTGTTTATCAATATCACAGGAAAAACAGCAGGACAACCCCTGAAAGTAGACAGCGTCTACGACATGCTGAAGCGGATGGAGAAAAAGACAGGCATAGACCTGACACCGCATATGCTCCGCCGGTATTTTGCCAACATGCGGCGAAAAGCCGGATGGCGGCTGGAAATGATCCAGCAGGCTCTTGGGCATAAGCACATCGGGACTACCATCAGATACCTGAACATCGTGGATGATGAACTGATCGAGGCCAGCCAGGAATTCTACGCAAAGCATTCAGCACTGTACGGGGTGAAGGAACTGCTATAGAAAGAGGTGAGAGGAAATGCCCGTATATGCAATACGGCAGACAGAACTGCAGAGTTTTCCACAGGAAAGCAGACAGCCGGAGCTTCCGTCCAGGGTCTGTGAGGAACTGGATGCCTGCACAGAGACAGGGCGTGTTGAAAGAAACAAGCTGAAAGCATTCCTTCTGGAGACGGGTATCAGAAGCATCACGGAGATGGATTACCCACTGCGGCAGGCATATAAGGAGTATCTGGAACAGCACATCCAAAAGCCGGAACGGTATCTGAAAGCATATGACAGGGTAAAGCAGCATTCCATCCGGGAGCAGATGCAGACCCTTGCAGGCAGACAGCAGTGCAGATGGCAGTTGGAGGACAAGATCCTGTTCATTCCCTACCATCCGGATTCGGCCATTGTGGCGGAGTTCGACTCCGTCTGGAACAGGCCAAACATGGTATGGGACTTTACCAGAACCTGCAGCCAGACCTTAAAACATCAGATATTTATAACGCTGAACGCTGTCATAGAAGGCTTTAAGGAACCAAGGCGAAGGGAGCAGAGACTTTCAGGACTCCAGTTTCTCTACCATTTCTGCACAGAAAAGGGGATAGCGGATATTGAAAAGCTGGAGATGGCGCAGGTAAAGGAATTTGAGACCTGGCTGAAACAGGAAGGGCGGACCAACAGCGAAAGCAGGAAGCAGCAGATGCTGCCAATCCTGAACTTCTGCAGAAAGACCGTATTTTTACAGAACGAAGAGATCCACTGGGATGCGAATATCTGGTACCTGGAGCGCCTGCACCTGCCAAAGAACCGGGTGAACCCAAGCGGCTCCTTCGCAAGCATTTCCTTCCTGGAGATCGTAAGGCCGGATAATCGAAGGTATGCACAGGAATATATGAAATACCAGCTTGGGATTACCGGCCAGGCAGTCAGCACCCTGGTGGTCAAGTATGAAGGGATAAGGAATTTCCTGGTCTGGCTTGGCAAAGAGGACATAAGCGTATGCGAATGCTCCGAAAACAGGATTGATACATACCTGGAACAGCTGCAGGAAAGGGGCATCATAGCAAAGACATTCAACGAATATCTGGCAGGGCTACATCATTTTTTCCGGTTTCTGGTGGTGCGGGGACACTTAGAGCAGGTGCCGTTCCATCCGGAGTACCATCAGAAAAAGGTGATACCAAAACATCATGACCGGAGCGTTTCTCCGGAAGTATGCATGGAGATGCTGTCAAAGCTCCATCTTATGCCGGAAGACCAGCGGTGCATGTATCTGCATCTCTGGTGCCTGGGGCTTCGGATCAGCGAGGTATGTACCCTGAAAGGAAACGCTTACTACCGGCAGGGACAGGACGCATGGATCCAGGTCTATCAGATTAAGATGAAGAAATATAAACGGATTCCCATAGCAGATGGACTATACCGGATCATGCAGGTATATATCAGGAGGAGGCAGATCGGCCCGGATGATTATCTGTTTACCAATAAAAACGGAGGCCCGTATCGAAGCGCCACCCTGCAGTACCAGATGAAAAAGTTCTGCCGGGAGAATGAAATCGAGGAAGGTGAGTATTTATTTAAATCCCATGACTACCGCCATACAGTAGCCACCTTTTTCTACGATAACGGCGCTTCCCTGCAGAGTGTCCGGGATTACCTGGGACATAACTATGAGGAGATGACGGAGCAGTACCTGGATTATGGACCCAGGCGGATCGCAAAAGCGAACGATGAATTCTTTGAAGAGCCGGGCAACCGCCTTGCGGTTCATCTGGAAAAGGAAGGAGGGAGAAATGAAAGACAGGTTCTATTATCGGGAACTGGAATGCTATGAAAAAGCAGGAGAGGCCCTGCTGCGGATGATCGGAAAGAATGACTATTTTGACCTGTCACTTCTTGGCACAGAGACCATGAAAGAAGAATTCCGGCGGTATATCCGGTACAGAGGGACCCAGGTATCCCTGAACACGATCCAGCATGAGAAAAGCTGTTTCCGGCAATTCTGCCAGACACTTCAGACACGCAGGGATCTCCCGGAAAGCCTGCTGGACTGGGAAGAAGATCGGTGGGTCCAGCTGCTGAAGGCATGGATGATGCGGAATGGCATTCCACTGACCAGTGAAAAAAGAATCTCTATGGGAAGACCAATGTGGTCGAAGCGAGACTGCCCTGTTATATCCGGAGGGTATACCGGTTTTTAAAGCCGGAGGATGAAAGGCCGGAGCGGGAAAAGGATATATGGGAACTGGAAAAGCTGGATATCCCCATTGAACAGAATCCTATCTACAAAACGGATACTTTGAATTTTACCGGAATCCTGCAGGAGAAGATCAGAGAAGAAGTGAAGCTGGCAATCTACCAGCACCTGAAGTATGAAAAGCTTGGGACAGTGAAAAGGGAACTTACCTCCCTGCGGCAGTTTTCCAGATATCTGAAGGAGAAACAGATCCGGATACAATCCTGTTCAGAGATTGACAGGGAACTGTTGGAAGGATATCTGATCTTTAAGGCAACCAACGGAAGCTCCGGAAGAGGGAACAGCGATGATATTTTAAAGCTGCGGTCCGTACTGGAGACTGTCGGAAAACTTTGCGGGTATCCTCAGCTGGAAAAGCTGTTTCTGAATACGGATATCCCGCCAGAGCTGGAGCCGGAGTTCAGAGCATATTCAGACAGCGAACTGAAGCGACTGAACGCACAGATCACAAAATTGGATGAGCAGATCACCAGATGCATGGTCATCCATCAGATGCTGGGGACCAGGATATCAGACACTCTCACCCTGCAGAGAGACTGCCTGTTCCAACTGAATGGTGTGGATATGATAAGGATCCGGCAGGTCAAGACAAAGACCTTCGAGAAGCCGGTCAGTGCTGATCTGGCGGCGCTGATCCGGAAGGCGATCAAATATACGGAGGAACGGTATGGAGAAACGGTCTACATTTTTGTAGATGAGAGGGACACCAGGCGGCCTCTGCAATATACAACGATTAAACATAAGGTCCTTGGTCTGATACAGAAAGAGGACCTGCGGGATGACGAGGGGAAGCACTTCCGGTTCGGCACGCATATGTTCCGCCGGTCCTATGGTGTGAAGCTGACAGAGCTGCATCTGGATGACTGGACCATCGCCAAACTGCTTGGGCATAAGGGTGTCAACGCAGTAATGCATTACCGGAAGATGAGCAACCAACTTCTGGCGGACGAAACACGCAAAGCTAGGGAAGCACAGACCAGGATCCTGCTTGCAAACTTGGAAGGGTGGGGTGAAGACTATGAACAAATACGATAAAATGATCGAACTGAACCGGGAGAAAAGCGATGAAAAGATCGCTGCGGCAAAGCTGGCAATCCGGAAGATGCTGGAAGAAGGGGACAGGATAACGATCCCGCAGCTGATGAAGATGACCGGACTTTCCAGAGGCTTCTTTTATAAGAATCCGATTGTGAGGGCAGAGATCAACCAGGCGCTGGAACAACAGGCCGGAACCATCGACCCACGCCGAAATATCCTCGATAAAGCGATGGGCGGCAGGATTGAGCTGCTGGAACAGCAGGTCAGGGAGCTGAAGCAGGAGAATGAAAAACTGCAGAAGGAGAACCAGAAGCTGCGGAAGGGGATGGGGAAGCAGGATAAGAAGGTTTGGAAAAATCTGTAATGTGAAAGTGTACATAGGGCCGGCAGGCGAAATTCTGCAGTTATTACCTTTTCGTTTATACTTGAAAACTTTTTGAGACTTCCGTTTTTGCGGGAGTTTTTATAACATTATAAAGGAAGAAGAGGGATGACGGCGGATATGCTCTACAGGCATATGCTATCCATGCAGTGCAGGTATTTGAAAAAAGATATGGTGGATAGTAGAATGAAGTATCAGGAAACTGGTGACAGCGCTATCAGAAATCAGGTAAAAGGAACACAAAACACATTTTTGCATAGCGTTAAAGCCAGTCTTTTCAGAGGGTTCCAGAGGGAGGCTACATTTTAGTTCCCCAACTGGTGGGCCTCAATTCCCATGCCAGTAGCCTCTTTTCTGGAAGAATACGATTTTAAGGGAAAAACGATTATGCCGTTCTGCAGCCATGGTGGCGGCCGGTTCGGACAGAGCCTGACTGCGGTCGCAAAGCTGGCTCCAGATGCGGATATAGGAGAAGGACTTGCAATCAATTATTCCGGAGGTACGTCCATGCCTTCGGATGTGAGTGCATGGCTAGAAACAAACCATGTGGACAAAAAATAACGAGGAGGATACGATAATGAGCAAAAATTTAGTAGTATATTTCTCTGCCAGCGGTGTTACCGCCAGGGCAGCAAAAAATCTGGCGAAAGCCGCAGGTGCAGATTTATATGAGATTCTACCCGCAGTTCCTTATACTTCGGCGGATCTGGACTGGAATGATAAAAAGTCCCGCAGTTCTTTGGAGATGAATGATAAGGCATCCCGTCCGGAATTGAAAGACCATAATGCCTCGGTTGCGGAGCATGACACAATTTTTCTCTGTTTTCCAATTTGGTGGTATACTGCACCTACGATTATCCGGACATTTTTGGAAGACTATGATTTTACAGGGAAAAAGATTGTCCTCTTTGCCACTTCTGATGGAAGCGGATTAGGACAAACGGCAGAAGAATTAGCGGATAGCTGTCCTGGAGCGGATATCAGGAGCGGGAAAATGCTTAATGGGAACTTTTCAGAAGCAGAATTGCGGGAATGGGCAGAAAGGCTGTAATCAGGAGGCAGTACGATGAGAATTGTTGTTTTAGAGGGAAGTCCTAACAAAAAGGGTTCGTCTAACCTTTTGGCGGATGAATTTATCCGAGGGGCAGAAGAAGCAGGCCATACGGTGGAGATCATTGATGCGGCCCATGCAGATCTTCATCCCTGTATTGGCTGCGTGCGCTGTGGATATGAAGGTCCATGCGTCCAGAAGGATGATATGGAGCGGTTTCGGGAACAGATCCTGAATGCGGATATGATAGTATTTGTCACACCGCTTTATTACTATGGGATGTCTGCACAGTTGAAAACTTTGGTGGATCGTTTCTGTGCCATCAATAGCAGCATGAACCGAAAACACATGAAGTCTGCCCTTCTTACTGTAGCATGGAACGCAGATGATTGGACATTTGAGGCTCTTGAAAGCCATTATAAGACATTGGTGCGGTATCTGAATTTGGATGACCAGGGGATGGTGCTGGGATATGGATGTGGAACAGTGTCAATGACAAGGCATAGCGAATATCCAAATAAAGCCTATCGGTTTGGTCGGGGGCTTTAAAAGAGAATTCCCTGCCTTATGTGGTTAGCTTGCCGAAAAATGGACACTTGACATGTGCTGATACCGTTTATAGACATGATATGTAAAACAATAAGATGTTAACTTTCGTTAGGAGGAAAACAAATAACAAAGAAGAAAATGTATGAATCTGATTGGATCTATTGTCCATTATGCGGAAGCAAAACCCGCGATAAAATCAGGGCAGATACAACCATGAGGCACTTTCCTGTATTCTGCCCAAAGTGCAAACAGGAAATTCTAATAAATGTGGAACAATTTCAAATAACCGTGATTCAGGAGCAAGCCGCTAAGCCGCAGAGCCAATGAATTTGCAGATGATGCAGATTCTTGGTTCTGCGGCTTTTCTATATACAGCATATAACAGAGAGGAGGCGGTGAAATCTTCAAGATGAAAGGATACAGTTGGAAATGGAGGGATGCATATAAGAAGAAAATAGAAATGTTCTTCTCCTTATGATGCTCTGAACATAAAAACTGAATATTTGGCAGCCCGTTCAGAAAGCATGAATAATCAAAATCCAACGCCTTGTATACAATGGATGCAGGGCGTCGGATTCTTTTATGTTTCAGTCTCAGGAGTAAATGCCAGCCATTTGGAGCCGTAAGTATCCAGATAAAACCGGCTTCCATACTCATTCTCGACAAAACGGTCCTTGACACGGTACCATCCCTGTAGTTCTTTTCGTAAATCCGAGTCTGGAGAAATCGGTTCCAGCCATATTTCTTTCCGTTTCCCGACCTCAGACCGGGGCAGCGGCGGTTCCCTGGGCGGCTCTGTTTCCGAGAATGGAGGCGGGGTGATGAACAGCTCTCCCGCATCCGCAAACGGTAAGGTGTGCCCATCCGGGATTCGGTACGGCCCAGCAGGAAATCGGCAGTGACGCCGTAAAGGTCAGCCATGTTTTCCAGATTGTCCAGGCCGGGAGACTTCCGCTCACCTTCCCAGGCGCTGAGCGTCGGCTGGGAAACGCCGAGTTTTTCGGCAGCTTCGATAACTTTTAATTTGTTAATTAGTTTTGCTGTTTTGAATTGTTTTGGTACTTTATCACTGTCCTTTACTTTAATAAAATCCATTTGCCTTTTCTGTCAGAGCCTTCTCTCCGTAATAATCCTTTTTCTTTTAATGCAGTTATATTATGTTGGATTGTTCTGGGGGTTTTGTGGAGCAGTGCAGCAAGCTCTTTCGCAGAAAGTGTCGGCGAATTCTGCAAATGCTCAAGAATCTCCTGTTCAGTAGCGGAAAGCTTTATTACGGCTGCATGGTTACCTGCGACATTATCTACGACATTGATGCCGTTCCGGATTGCCGCATGTAACATAAAGGTGATATCTTTATATTCAGGCGCTGGCAGTCCTGCTTTCTCCATTTCTTTATACATCCGGTCAACGCCTTCCCTGAATTTCTGCACATAATTATACTCATGCAAAAATGCAGCAATTTTCGGGTTGTGGGAAAAGTGGACCTGTCGCATGTTTTTCAGACGGACAATACCGGGCAGGTTTCCAGGGCTTTCCACAACAATCCGATCGTCAAACATTTTGACCTGAATATCGGTGCCTTTGATGCTGTAGTTGCAGTGCGTGGCGGCATTTATGATAATCAGTCTTGTTGTTTTTGAACTGCCCTGGCATATTATCATCATCTTATTTCAGAATGATCCATTTGCCGCGAGTCAGGCTTTCACGGGCAATATAGTTTTTGTTTTTTAAGCTTTTGTATACTCTATTGACAGTAGATACAGAAAGCCCTGTTTCTGCTGCAACCTGTGTTGCATTGAGGCTGCTGTTTTTGCGAAGAACTGTGATTACCCTTGCTTCATTTTCTGTCAGATTACTGTCATCATTACTGTCATTGCTCTCACGATTACTGTCAATTTCTATCTCAAGTGTGAGTGTAATACGGTCAGGAGCGGTTGTTTCCTGCAATTCTGGTTTTTTAAAGCCGTTTATTTCCCAGTTATTATATACATCGCACAGGCCCTGTCCAGAGCGTTCGCCAACCTTTATAAGTGAAAACATATTAAATATTCTGCCGTTTCTCGCATCACTGATACCTCCGGCAATAGCCTCGTCAATACTGATGCGGAAAGTTCCCGGATTTGAAATCGTAATCTTACGGAATTCTTTGTCAATAACAATCCCGCGACGACCATAGTAGTCGGCATGGATAAGGGCATTGGCCAGACACTCCCTGAGTGATCGGTGTATCGGGGTGTCGTCTATACGCTGCATATTAGAATCCAGTTTAAATGGTGTCTTTACATCAGCAGTCAGACGGTCAATGATTTTGAAATAGAAGTCAAATATATTGCCGCTCCAATTTCCATCGCCAGAGCAGACGCGGTCAGACCAGCGTGTTTCATTTGAAAGCCGTTCCCTGTAATCCAGGAAATAGTTTGGCAGTTCTTCCGTGATGGTTATAAAATCACCGAAAAATATAAGCCCGCCGAGTGTGGGATGGATTTTCCCGTCCTCCCGGCTTTTTTTGGCTGCACCAATTTTAATAAGGAATTCATCGTCTGCGAGTTTTCCCCATACATGATCCGGTTTCAGATTATTGAACATGATCCGGTAGCGGTGAACCGATTCCTGATTCAAATCATCTATCAGGAGGTTTTCCAGGAGAAGCGCATCCTGTGGCGTATCTGCCTGATCGCGAAGCATAGCTTTTACTTCCTCGGCAGAACAGTGGTAGTCCCCCTCATGGTTCCTCTTGAACGTTCCTTTGAACATATCCTGGCCGATATATACAGGCTTGTCCCTTCGATCTGCACGGGGAACCTCGATGACGATGAAGTCCATATCCCCATGCCGGGCGCTGTATACATGGTGTTCAAGCAAAATATTATTATTGATTTTCTGATGGTTGTTTAACATATTCCAGATATCAGAGAGCATCTGCTGGGGATTATGGATTCCTCTTGGAATAAATTCCTTTGTGTCTTTGCTTTCTTCAATACCGAGAATGATGGCGCCGCCAAAGGTATTTGCAAATGAAGAGTATGTTTCCCAGATACTGTTCGGGATCCCTTTGCCCGCAGCTTTCACTTCGATATTAACATGCTCATTTGATTGTAATATAGAAGCAATGTCAATCAATTTGATGCATCCTCCGTTTCGTTTTTGGTTTTCCTGTACTTACCGCTTTTTATACGGGCATCGCCAGGCTTTTTGGCATCGTCCGGAATCAGCCAGGTGTTGCCGGCTTTCTGGACTCCGGGGATTCGGCCTTCACTACACAGGACTCCTACGCGTCGTGAGGAGAGGTTCCACTTGCTGCCAGCTTCCGTTGTCGTTATGAATTTCATGTTCCGCTCCGGCTCCTTTCCTTTGCTATATATTATATTCAGTTAGCGGAATAATATCAAGAGATTTCAGAAAAAAACGGATGAATACTGATTGCTGTCCGTTTTCAATTCACATCTGTATGTTTGTGATCTTCAGGTAATAGTGCAATGGAAGCGCTATTCTGCCTCAGTCATCTTTACAGTCACCTTGGAAAGCCGGGATTCTTTTTGTGGAAGTTACAGTCTCATTTACAGAACTATTTATACCGGAATGCTGTTTGCCGGCTTAAATATAATATTGATTGTGTTTAACTCGTAGCTGGTAATCCGGTTGTTTTACACATTCAGTTAAACATAATCAGTGGATGATGCAGATGAAATGAGTTAGACATAATCAAAAGATGGAGGGTGGGTGGCAGTTTACGTTGTAATAACGGCCCGTTTCCCGTGTAATGAAAAGTATGAGGAAGGAGCGTGGGAAGATGACAGACAGATTTGCTTTATATATGCAGAAGCTGGGGAAGTCCCAAAATACAATGGCAACATATATCCGGAATATCCGCCAGTATTTTGAGTGGTGCGAATTCAGTTTTGGGAATGCGCCGCCGCAGCTGTACCGGGCAAATGTGCTGGAGTATATTTCCTATATGCGGAACCTGAAAGGCTATTCCCCGAAATCCGTAAATAACCATTTATCTGCGCTACGGTGCCTGAACGAGTTCCTGATAGCCGAAGGAACCCAGACTGAGACTGTAATCCTGAAAACAGATTTTATGAAAGTGCAGCTGCAGTATGCGAGCCCTTGTACCGTTGAAAAACGGGATGTGGATGCGTTCCGACAGAGGCTTTTGGAGAGTGGGAGCAAACGGGATTATGCCATTGTCACCCTGTATGCTTATTCGGGGCTTCGGAGAACGGAGTGTGTCGGTTTATTATTGGAGCAGGTTGACCTGGTATCGAAAGAGATCCGTGTTGTAGGGAAGGGGGATAAGCAGAGGCAGGTCTATATCAATGACAAAATTGTTCATGCAATCCGGGAAGACTTAAAGGAGCGCAGGTCAGAAAGCCCATATCTCTTTGTCAGCAGGCAGAGTGGGAAACTCTCTCCTTCCAGGATTAATCAGATATTCAACCAGTATTCGGATTGTATCACACCGAAAACGCTGCGGCACTATTTCCGCGGGCAACGAGCCATGCGGACGTGCTTGCACGTCCATTTGGCGACTGCCGCGAGAGACGGATTCTTTGAATCCGTCTGCTCACATGCGCTGGAGTGTGGGTATTCCATCCATACTGGGATATCGTGACCTATTCAGATGTCATGTATAATGCGTCGGAGGTCCAGAGCCGGTATGGGTATGATCCAAAGCAGTCTGACCTGTCCCGTATAACGGACTGGGAAAGCTTCGTCGGGGCAATGAACTATGCCATGATGAAGCAGTATGCTTCTATGGAAAAAGGCGGGCGGATGGCAGTCCTGATGGGCGACATCAAGAAGAAAGGCCGGCTTTACAGTATGCTGGCAGAGATCGCGAAGCCAGGGACAATGGAGAACATTATTATCAAGGCGCAGCACAATTGCTTTTCGGATAAAACCAGGTACAGCGGTTCTTTCATACCGATTCTGCATGAATATGTGATGATTGTCCGGAAAGACAATGTACTCATCTGCCCAATCCTGATTTCGGAGAAAAAGCAGGCTGACATCCGTGATATTCCAGGGGCAACCTGGCGGGATGTGGTGGCGGCTGTCCTGGAACAATGTGAAGAGGCGGTTCCCCTTACCTATTTATATGGGCAGATTGAGCCATACCAAAAGGTTAAAGGACACAAATGGTGGAAAGAGAAAATCCGCCAGACACTGCAGTACCATCCGGAGCATTTTCAGCATGCAGGCAAAGGGTTCTGGAAGCTGCGTACAAAAACGAATTAAGGAGGAAATGAGTATGGAGGTAAAGCGCGTTTATTATAACGATGACGGCATTCTTACCCCTGGACACCTCATGAAGCGGAGATTCCGGAAACCCGTGTTTTATCCGTTTGATAAGAAATGTGGGTTTGATTATGAAATCATGCGAGATGAAAAGCTGATTGTTGAATACAGCCTGGAAGCGTATCGAAGATTTTATAAGAATGCATATCCGGAAGGAACTCGGATCCTGTTGATTGATATGAAGGACGATCCGCATCCAATACCAGCCGGGACGAAAGGGACAGTAGATTCTGTCGATGACGCTCCGACAATCCATTGCAGGTTTGACAATGGAAGATATCTTGTAGTCATTCCTGGGGTAGATGTGTTCCGTAAAATTACAGAGGATATTTGATTATCATAGTTTGGAGATAGGGGGATGCTGCTTTTGCGGCATCCCTTTTAGTGTTCTTGACAATGGTATAATGCCAAGTGAAAAGGTTTAGATTTTCCAGTGTATAACAAGCTCGGTGCTGGTAGCTTCAATTTTGGAAATCAGCGTATCCACAACGCGCCGTTTGTCCTCAAAACTAACCTCGTCCCAATTTTGGAGATAGCCCGTTATACTATCAATTTGAGAACTTGAAACAGAATTAGCGGTGAAGTCGGCCACCAGCTTTAACTGCTTTTGCCGCTCCGCGTCCAATTCTTCAATGCGGTTATTTGCGTACTGTAACAAGAGAGGGTTTGCTCCGGTCAGCGTGTCAATCAGCTTTTCAATCTCGCTTTCGATTTTGGCGAGTTTGGCGCGGGCGGCGGTCAGCTTTGGATTGTAGCCCTCCACCTTGTTGCCCGTCAGCGTCTGAAATTCCCGCATCTTCTTAACCATTTCATTATAGACCGATTTTTCCAGCTCGTGCCGTGTCAGCGTTCCGGGCCCCGGACAGCTTTTGTTTTCCACGCGCTGTCTGCATCTCATGTACGTCACCCCGTTTGCGGCGTTCAGCCCCACTAACGCATATCCGCAGCACCCACACTTGATTTTCCCGGCCAGCCATGTATTATGGCATTTCCGGCCATTCTGAAACGTGGTGTTTTGGGATAGCTTGTGCTGGACGTTCAGCCAGAGCGCCGAGGGGATACGGCCCTTGTGGGGAGCGATAACAAGAATATTTTCCTCCCCCTCCCGGCCCTGGTATAAGTAACAGCTATAATCGCCCGTGAACAATTCCGGGGGGCTTTCGATTTTCGCGCCCTGGGCCTTGAAGTGTTCGTAAATATCCATATCGGCCTGGACGTAAACCGGGTTCCGCAGGAGCTGCGCCAAAAATCCCCGTTTCAGCGTTTTCCCGTACACTTGAATTTCATTCTCGGTGAAATACCGGGTAATATCGCCGTAGGAGGTTTCGGGCTCCGCATACATTTCATACATCAATTCGGCGTATTCCATCTCGGCGGTTTCAATCAGCCGTTTTGTTTTGATACCGTCCATCACGATGGGCTCCGTATCAAAACCGTATGGAGCGCGGCCCCGCATATAGTAGCCCTTGGCACACCGGGAATAAAAAGCGTCCGTCACACGCATCTGGATGCTTTCCCGTTCCAGTTGGGCAAACACGATGCAGATATTGAGCATCGCCCGGCCCATCGGGGTTGACGTATCAAATTTTTCGGTGCAGGAAACAAATTCCACATTGTACTGCTTGAACAGCTCCATCAGCTTTGCGAAATCCACGATGGAGCGGCTGATCCTGTCCAGACGGTAGACAATCACCCGCCGGATAAGCCCGGTTCTGATGTCTTTCAAGAGCCGCTGGAAATCGGGCCGTTCAATGTTTTTGCCGGAGTACCCTTTGTCCTTGTATTCTTTCGCCTCACCGCCTTTTAGCTCGTAACGGCAAAATTCAAATTGACTTTCAATGCTGATGCTGTCCTTTTTGTCAATCGACTGCCGCCCATAAATCGCATCTATTCTATTATCCATAATTAGCTCCCTTCCGTTAAACGGGAGCCAACCTACAATTATATTATACCTCGGGCGGCCCCATATCACAAGGATGTCGATGGGTTACGCGCGCTGTCCGGCGTACTTGCTGAACACGTCAAACAGCTTTTGCTCTACCTCACGTTTCCGCTGTTCCCGTTCCTTTGGGGGGAGAATGGGGGTAAGGTTTTTGATGGTGATTGTCCGCTCTCCCATAACAACGGTTTTGACTTCGCTTTGATACTTTGGCTGTGTTTGCATGAACTCCCTCCCATTTCATAAAATTTTGACAGAAGAAAAGGGCGGCACTTTTTACAGTGTCGCCCTTTGGCCTGCCCCTGCTTTGGGACAAAATGTCCCAAACTTAACGGAAACTATGTAGGAAATGCGCTCCGGCCATTTCCGGCTCCGGCGTCGCCCTCTCATATACCACCAGAAAAGCGGACAGAAAAGAGGGGTAACTTGATGGAGATTATTCAAAAAATGCGCCTTGGCTATTTCCGGCCCCGGCGTTGCCACCTCATATACCACCAGAAAAACGGAGCAAATGGAGACGGCAGCCGCATATTTTTTTGAAAAACCTCCCCTCACTAACCGAGACATTTTTGGATGATTTTCGGACTGGCCCAGCGGAAATTTTTCAAAATCCTTTTCAGCTTACCCAGCCGGGGCCGCCCGCTATGCACTGGCGGGGAAAAACTTCCTCTCATATACCAAGACATTTTTTCGCTATTTCCAAGTGGGGAAGTCGAAAATTTTTTGATACTGCGCTATGTAGCGGGAGGGATGCCACCGGGCAGGAAAAGGGGGCGGCACTGTGAAAAGTACCGCCCCTGCTTTGGAGCATTTTGTAAACGCAAGTTGTCTGGATTTAGTCACCATCACTTTTTGTTATTTCTGTCAAAGACAGTTCTAACTGGTACACATTTTCGTTACCATCCATATCTTTCGTTGTAAGCTCAAAATAGAGAATGTTTTTCAAATCACTTGTACCATCAATTTTTATTCTCCTAATTGCGCTGTCCCCCGATATTTGCCCTAAGTCACCAGAAATATTGACTGTATCTCCCGTCATGTCTACCATACCATTAGAAAGAATAACATCCTTTTCGCCACCAGACATAATGTAAAATGTGGTGGAGTACGATGTAATGTTATCGAAAAAATCATCACTTACTTTCAAATCACCGCCAGAAAAGGTTTCTTCTGTGCCATTCAAAATAATAATGCCATTTGAAATTGAAAGCTGTTCATTCTCCCCACTAAAGAATACACTGTTAGCTGTTCTTGCTCTACCTTTTCACATCCAGCTAATGTCAGCAAAAGTATTGCCATAAAGACCAACACTTTCGATTTTATCATATTCAACGCCTCCCCAATTTTCCAAGTTATCAATAGGCATTAGGTATATCACATCCCTGCCCAACAATCCACCCCAACTTTGGGACATTTTGTCTCAAAGTTACATTTTTAATCTTCATCTTCGATATATTCAAGAATATCCCCCGGTTGGCACTTTAGGACTTTGCAGATTGCGTCTAACGTACTGAACCGAACAGCTTTTACTTTTCCCGTTTTTAAGTAAGAGAGATTGACGTTAGATATACCGACCTGGACCGCCAAGTCATTAAGCCGCATTTTTCTGTCCGCCAGCACCCGGTCAAGCCGAATAATAATCATAGCGTATGATCCACCTCGTCCTGCAAATGCACCCCATAATGGATGATGTATGCAGCTACAATAAAAGCGATGCTGGGGATAAGCATATTAAACATAGTCTGCCCTGTAGAAATGGACACTCGGCCATTAGATACGAGGTTGATAAGCCAGCAAATCAACAGTTTGATAAATGGAACGAAAACAGCCACTGAGAATTGGAGTAACCCATAATAAAGCAAATAAGAAGAGTTTTGTTCTGTAAAAATTTCCCCTTTGTTTATATTGGAAAATACACGACTTAAAAACCAATAAGCAAAAATCATAGGAACCATATTGATGGCATACATGAAAGAAAGCCCTATCTGAATTGTTGGGTCAATCCGGTCATTATCATTCGTCCATACATGAATATCATCGCTCGTATGAACAGTCATACTGCGAGAATACGAATTGTGATTTTCCTCTGCATAAATTGCCCGTTCAAAGGTTCCTGTTTTTGTATGCAGAAAAAATGTTTGACGCCCCATAAAACTGAGAACAGTACATAAGACATAGAAACAGATTACAAAATAGCAAGCAAATTTCATTAACTGAGCGGCAGGTCTTGCAAACCGTTCATTTGCGAGTTTCTGAATGAATTTCATAGTTTATCACCTCGGCCTTATGATAGCAAAGAAATTCAAGTTTGTCAATAATAATTTAATGTTTATCATTAAATTATTATTGACAAACTTTATTGAGAAGAAAACTCACCACCATATCGCAAAGTCTACTGGTATGAACGCCATTATTTTGCTGTTTTTGAGGGAGCGCACAAATGGCAAGCAATTCGGGTGTGGCCACACTCCGAAATTTTTGCTGGGTCGTGGCCCGCAAAAATGCTTGTTGGGGAGCCTCCCCAAACCCG
>OFFF01000949.1_pt1 | contig 19882 bp, 12 predicted proteins | sample 1521301 | NCBI WGS metagenome assembly OFFF01 (sample SAMEA3504101, study PRJEB24116) | mouse gut metagenome | biome: mouse gut; feature: mouse-associated habitat; material: faeces | place: Denmark | collected 2011
CCGCCCAGTTCCACATGCTCGGTGAGCTGTGGGGCCAGGGCCGGGATGTCGTACCGGCGGGCCACATTGGTGTCCAAATAGAGGCAGCTCAGCCGCTTCATGGTCGAGATGACCTCCAGGCCGGTGAGATTCGGATTCTCATATAAGTCCAGGTTCCAGACTCGGCAGAATTCCAGGTCGGAGATGTCCCCCAGGCCGGTGCCGCTCAGGTTCAGCATCCCCAGCCGCTTGCACTTGCGCAGGCAGGCCAGCGTCCCCGGCTCCAGGGGATTGCCCCGCAGGTTCAGCTGATTCAGGCCTGTCATCCCCCGCAGGGGCTCCAGGCTGGTAATGCGGTTGCCGTAGACGTTCAGCTGCACCAGTTTTTCCAACCCGGCCAGGGGGGACAAGTCGGAAATCAGGTTGCAGGGCAGCCACAGCTCCCGCAGACCGGTGAGGGTGGCCAGAGGGGACAGATCCTCGATGTCGTTGTCCCACAAATCCAGCTCCTTGAGCCCGGTCAGCCCCTCCAGGAAAGACAGGTCCCGGATGCCCTCGCCCCGGGCCTGAAAGCGCTTGGGGTGGACCAGCTCCGCCGCCCGCCGGAACAGTTCCTCTTCCTGCGGATCGGTGGAGCCCCACATCTCCCCGTTTTCCTCCGCAGTCCGGACGACCTGAATCAATTCTCCGACTCGGGCCCACTCCGCCGCCCGCTCCTTGTCCCACTGCCAGCCCGGCTTTTGCTGGGCGGCCCGACGGGCGGAAAGCTTTTCATCCCTCTCCTGGGGCAGCAGGGCCAGGGTCTGGCGCAGCTGGCCTCGGAGGTATCCGGCCCAGCTGTCACTGGGCCCCTGGTGGACAAAGCGGTTGTCCTCCAGCCATCTGGCACATTGTTCGGCGGGAACAGCTCCCACGGGCCAGGCGAAGTCCGCCCCGATTACATCCTGAAAGCGGCGGGAACGGCCCCGCCGCCCCTCCTCTCCGGTGAGGCAGCAGGTCAGGTAGGCCTCCAGGTTGCCGTCCAGCACCAGCTCCAGCCACTGGGCAAAGGTGCAGGCCGGAGCCCGTCGGACTCCGAAGTCCCCTATCGTCCATATTTCCCCGGTGCATGGTCCGGCAGTGACAAGGGACCAGCCCAGATGATCGCCTCCCATAATCAGAATCTGCCCCGGCAGCTTGGACGGATTCGCGTGTTCTGTCAGCTCCCCGCGCAGAGCCCGCGAATCCTCCGCAGGAGGGTAGGGCACATCCAGGGACGCCTCACGATTCTCGATTTCCATGTTCCACAGGGGACGCCAGTATTCAATATTGCATACGTCAGGCAGGGTTCCGCCGACGGCAGTCCGGCTGACAATCTCCCGAAAATCCTCGGGCAGGCTGATATGCTGATTCGCTTCAAATTCTGCGATCCACCCGGAACCTGCCGGCTCCTCCAGCCGGACCAGACTGCCCTCCCGCTGAGCCATCCAAGCCAGCTTGTCCTGTACCCGCTTTATCTGTGCTGCATCTGTTGTATAATCCATAATGTACCTCTTTTTTGTCCGATTATTGTCCGTTGTCATCCAGGTTGTCCAGGAAGGACATTCCTTTCATTTCCGGTTTCTTTCTGCAAAGTATAGCACGAAGCAAACCGGCATTCAACACATATTGCAGAAAATTACCAAATTTGCAGGCAGTGCACTGGCTCCCGATTTCCTCCTTCGCAGATTGCTGTCCTGTGGCTGTACACCGCTCCGGCACCTTTGGATTCTTGCCTATGTGATATATTTAGGAATTAGAATTATATGTCTGGAAGGTTGAGAAATCGGAAATATTGAGCATTTTTATTGCATTTTATATTGATGTGTGCAATAATATCGGCATATCTCCAGAAGGGATTGACAAGGGCCAGACCCGTATCATGCCCTGCGAAATCGCCATGACTTCATAAAGCGAATCAATATTCTGCACCAGAATTCCTGGAAAAGCATCTCGAAGATACCGGGGGGACAATCGCTTCGAGATGGCCAAGGGCGGTGTCCCGGAGGAAAATTTGAGAAGACCATCAATAGGAAATGGGGGTAACATGAAAAAGAAAGGAATTTATACCGTACTCAATACGAATATTGAGCAATTTAACAGGCTGCACCGCCGGGATGCATATTTTGACATCGTCAATAAAATCAATAGGGGCCAAAGCTTAGGCCATGCTATTTGTATAGTGGGTCTGAGAAGAACCGGGAAAACCATCCTATTGAACCATCTGCATATAAATTCTCCGGAGTTCGGTGTGAGAGAAGATGAAATACTTCATATCACATTGTCTGTCACCATTGATGACAGAGAACTATCAAGGGATGATTTTGATAATCGTAAGTTGACCGACATGACAGAAATGAGGTATCCATCTTTGGAGGAATTGAATGCATTTATTGATGATGCCGTCTCCTGTGGAAAGATAAAATGCATTTTGATAGATGAAATAACGCTTTGCAGAGATTTGATTCTTGGAGGGAAAGGATTTATAGATGGCTTGGTAAACAGAGGAATCATAGTAATTCTGGCAGGTACAGAAAGCGCTTCGTTCAATCTGGCGGATGAAAATTCGTTGTATACCAGGCTGATGCTTGTAGATATCAGTTATATCCCCTTTGGAGAATATTGCCGGTTGAAACAGATGCATATGTCTACAACAGCACAAAAGGAGCAGGCCATCAGAAAATATATCGAACATGGAAATATATTGGATGATGCAGTAAAGATAGATGACAGGTATATCGAGAGTGCTCTCGGAGTGAACATCGCATTGAGCATTATAAATTCGGATTATGCAGAATTTATGGATGTAGAAGGGAACATAAAAGAATTTGTACAATCTACTATAAAATACACGAAATTAATAGGAGAAAGCATAACTCTTGATGCCATAAAATCAGAAATAACCAGAGCTGATTTGACCAGAGCTTTGACAAATGAAAATGCATATAGAAGATTGGTGGGGTATCATCAAATCGATATTACAAAGACAGAAAGAACCCAAATTACGGTAGACAGTGTGGAGGATGCATTCAGGGAATATGATTTAAGTTTCGGAATTTCTCAGATTCCGCTGACAAAAGAGCAGCTAGGTATCATTGACCAATTGTTCACAAAAATGGGGCTGCTATACGATTTAAGCCTGATTCCAGAAGATAAATTTGACGATGGGTCGGTCCGGGCGGATGATTTGACGATTTTGCACAGTTTGCTGTACATGATTGCCGGAGCTATATCAAATAGGATCAGGGCCGCTGACATAGGTCTCAGCGATGAAGATTCAGAAGCGTTGGCCGCCAAGATTGAGTCTACAGCTATGGGCAGATTGTTAGAAGAAATTGTTACACTGGAATTCATAAAGGGAATTGAAAAAGATCATGAACTTTTGGTATGCCTAAAGAATTACGGAAACGGTAAATTTAAAACAGCCAGAAAATGTTCAAAACATAGGTTATATAAATATAATAACAGAATATATACACAGCAGCAGGTGCTTACAGCGGAGATAGATATCGTGATTCCGGAACAGGATACGATACGGCTGATAGAAATTAAAAAAAGTACCAATATAGATGAAAATCAAGTAAGGTGGCTTAACAACGACACCGTGATAAATGAAATAAAGGAAAGGATTTCCAGGACAAAACGAATTACAAAGGAAGTGTTCTATTTAGGGGAAGAAAGAACCGTAGGAGACATTTGCTACAGAAATATAGCGGATGTACTGCTGAAGCACTATCATAAGCATTTCAGTTCTGAGGTGCCGGTAAAGTCATATTAGACATGGAGATTACACAATGGACGTATTCAACAGGCTTGCGCCTTTTATACAGGATTTCATCTATGAAAATAAATGGGAAGAGCTGCATGGCAACCAGGTGGCGGCCTGTCAGGTGATCTTCGACAGCGATGACAATCTGCTGCTTTCCTCCGGCACGGCTTCCGGCAAGACGGAGGCGGCTTTCCTTCCCGTGCTCACACATCTATATGAGAAACCGGCCCGCTCGGTGGGGGTCATGTATATCTCTCCCCTGAAAGCGCTGATCAACGACCAGTTCAAGCGTCTGGAACAGCTGCTTTTGGACTCCAATATCCCTGTCACCAAATGGCACGGGGATGCATCCGTGGACAAGAAGGACCGGCTGATCAAGCATCCGGAGGGCATCCTGCAGATTACGCCGGAGTCATTGGAGAGCCTGGTCACCAATAAGCGGGGTGCCTGCCTGAACATGTTCTGCGACCTGCGCTTCGTCATCATTGACGAGGTGCATTATTTCATGCGGGACGAGCGGGGGCTCCAGCTTCTGTGCGTCCTGGAGCGGCTGAAGGCCCTGACGGGAGCCAATCCCCGCAGGATAGGGCTCTCCGCCACCTTAGGGGACGTGTCCCTGGCCCAGGACTGGCTGAACACCGGGACAGGCAGAAGATGTGCCGCGCCCGTGGCGGACGAGGGGAAGCGGAAAGTGCGCCTGCACATCGAGCGCTTCGTGAACTATGCCGACAAACGGGATTTCGTGGAGCGGAACGGCAGCCAGAACGTGGTGGACGTGGACACCGGCGGGGACATCGGGGACAGGGAGCATTACGAATATCTCTTCCGCCAGACTCTGGACAAGAAGACGATCATCTTCGCCAACAGCCGGGAGGAGATTGAACTCATCATGGCCCATATACGCGATATTGCGTTGAAACACAAAGCTCCTGACGTATACCGGGTCCATCACGGCAATGTCTCGGCCCTGCTCCGGGAAACCACGGAGGACGAGATGAAGTCCGCCGACGAGAAGATTGTCACCGGTGCCACCGTGACCCTGGAGCTGGGCATCGACATCGGCTCCCTGGATCAGGCAGTGCAGATAGGCGCGCCCCTGAATGTCTCCAGTTTCGCCCAGCGTCTGGGGCGCTGCGGGCGGCGGGGACAGGTGCCCCAGCTGCTGTTCACCTTCGTGGAGAGCATCAAAATCAATTCCTCGGACATCCTGGGGCCGATCAACTGGGAGTTCATCCGCACCATAGCGATTATCGAGCTGTACCTGCGGGACCGCTGGATGGAGCCCATCCCCCCCAGGCATCATGCCTACAACCTGCTGTACCACCAGACCATGAGCATCCTGAAGAGCAACGGGGAGATGTCCCCCGCCGGTCTGGCCCAGGCAGTGCTGAGCCTCGGGGCGTTCCGGAAGATTTCCCAGGAGGACTATCAGAGGCTGCTGAAACATCTGATTCATATCGAGCAGCTGGAGCGCAGCGAGCACGGCGGCCTGCTGATCGGACGGGCCGGTGAAAAGGAAGTGAACAGCCATAAATTCCTGACAGTGTTCCTGGCGCCGGAATACCTGTTGGTGAAGGAGGAGAATCGGACCATCGGCACCGTGGACAAGACCTATCCCGTAGGCACCCGGTTCGCGCTGGCCGGCATGTCCTGGGAGACGGTGGACATCAATGTGAAGTCCAAGGTGCTGTTCGTGAAGAAGGTGCCCGGCATCTCCGTGGTGGACTGGGACCGGGATTTCGAGGCGGAGCTCCATACGGTGCTGGTTCGGAAGGTGCGCAGCGTCCTGGAGCGGGACGACCCCTATCTGTACTTAAGCGGCCGCAGCCAGGAGCGCCTTACGGAAATCCAGTATATCGCCCGCAACAGCGGCATTCTGGAGAACCTGGTGACGGAAATCTCCAAACACAAGTTCGCCGTTTTCCCCTGGATAGGGACAAGGCAGCTGGTGACGCTCCACTACGCGCTGCGCCAGAGGAAAATTAAGAGCAAGATACCCTGGAGCACCTGCCTGTACCTTGAGGTGGTCTTCGATGGGAACAGGGAACAGCTGGAGGATATCATAAGGGATATCCTGCGCTCGGATCTGGACCTGTACAGCCTGCCCCTTCCGGACAAAATCCAGATCAACGGCAAATACAATGAGTTCATTCCCCTGGATCTTCTGCGGAAACAGTTCATTGAGGATTATCTCGATTTTGAGGGGCTGAAAAGGGACATGAGGGAAATGCAAGATTTATCCGGAAAATGTCCCATGTAAGGCAGACTGACGGCACGGTGGCGACAGAAGCGGATGCGCCGGAGAAAGCGGAGATAGTGTGTGGTTTTGTTTCCTGATTTGCAGGTAAATGGCACTTGAACCCTATTTCATTCCCTTTTGATTTGTGCTATATTGACAGAAAATCTGTTCAAGAAGGGATGCGGTATTATGGATAGTACCGAAAGAGTGCGGAATGCCATACAGGGGAAACCTTTGGACAGACAGCCAATCTACGGTTGGGTCTCGGCCAATCTGTCGGAAGAGATTGCGGATGTTTGGGGATCGGTAACAGCGTTCGAGGACCATTATGAATTTGACATGGCCAATATGAAGCGGGTGGTGGATTACGTCCATTCCAGGGGGGCGTTGGCAAGCCTGCATTCGGATGGATGTGTCATGAAAGTGGCGGACGGCATCGCGCAGCTTGGGCTGGATGTGGTGCACCCATGGCAGGAGAGCGCCGGGATGTCCTACGATACCTATCTGGAGAAGTATGCGGACCGCTTTGCCATACTGGGCGGCGTCTGCGTCCAGTTGGCTATCGGCATTCTGTCCCGGGCGGAGCTGGAGCGGGAGATCCGCAGAGTCTTTGGGCTGCCGGGAGGGAAACGGTGGATCTGCTGTACCACGCATTTCGTGCAGAACCATTGTTCCATGGAGGATTTGAAGTTCGCTTTTGACTTAATCTATAAGCTGGCCAGAGAGATTTAGGAGATATAAATGGTTTACCCAGACGGACAGCCGTCCAAGATGAGAAAAGAGGAATGGCTGAGAGACGAACCGATTTTTCAGAATACGGCTCAGTGTGACAAAATATTCCACCCGGATTTCGCGTTGTCCCACCTGCATTTCCATGAATTCGTGGAAATCAGCATCGTGGTGGAGGGGAGCGGAGTCCACTGCATTTGGAATAAGGTTTTGGAATGCAGAAAGGGGGATATCTATATCCTGAACGTAGGCGTCCCCCACGAATATTTTGCTAAAGATGAGAAAGAACGGCTCATCGTGCGCAATCTTCTGTTCGACGCAGGCGACTGGTTCCCGGAGGAGCTCGCGGCTTCGGACAGCCCCCGTTTCTGTTACGGGATATTTGATGAGGATATTTTGGCGGCGCATATCTGCCTGAAGAACCGTTCTCTGGACGCGATAGAGAAAATCTATCAAATGATTGAGATGGAGATAGCGGAAAAACCGCCGGAATGGCGGGACATGGTGAAGTCGTACCTGACGGAATTCCTCATCACGGTGAGACGGCATCTGGAGGAATCCCACGCAGCCGACCATGTCCTCGCAAAGGACCAGATGACAGTGACTTCCGTCATACGCGCCGTATTGGACCGCTACTTTGAGAAGGAGCTGACATTGGAGGCGATTGCGGATTCCCTGTTCCTGAGCAAGTCCTATTTAAGCAAGTTGTTCCATCGGGTCACGGGAGAACATTTTTCCGACTACCTGCGCCGGGTCCGGTTGACGGAGGCCTGTAGGCTGCTGCGGGAAAGCCGGATGACCAATGAACAGATTGTGTACAGCTGCGGCCTGAAGGATGTGCCGTCCTTCTACCAGCTGTTCAAGGCGCAGTTTTCCATGACCCCGAACCAATATCGTACCAAGGTACAAACCAACCATATCAATGCGGAAAGCAAAGGAGAGAAGACTATGAGTATTTTAGCGGAGATTTCACAGAACCTGCAGCGCGGCAAGGCAAAAATCGTCAAGGAGCTGGTGGAACAGGCGGTGGCAGAGGGCATCCCTGTGGAGCAGATCTTGAGCGAAGGCCTGTTGGACGGAATGGGCGTGGTAGGAGAGAAGTTCAAGAACAACGAAGTGTACGTGCCCGAGGTGCTGGTGGCCGCGAGAGCCATGAACATGGGCGCACAGGTGCTCAAGCCCCTGATGGCGGAAGCGGGCGTGAAGGCTACGGGCAAGGTCTGCATCGGCACAGTTCAGGGAGATCTGCACGACATCGGCAAGAACCTGGTGAAGATGATGATGGAGGGAAAGGGGCTGGAGGTGATTGACCTGGGCACGGATGTGGCTCCTGAGATCTATGTCCAGACCGCTATCGAGCAGAACTGCCAGATAATATGCTGCTCCGCGCTGCTGACCACCACCATGGGCGTCATGGAGCAAGTGGTGAAGAAAGCGGAGGAGGCAGGCATCCGCGACAAGGTGAAGATTATGATCGGCGGTGCGCCTGTGACAGAGGAATATTGTAAGAAGATTGGCGCAGACAAGTATACTTCTGATGCTGCCAGCGCTGCAGACGCGGCTGTGGAGCTGTGTGCTGCGGCCTGCTAAGGAAAGGAGTTCCTGCCATATTATGGAAAGAAATATGCGAACTTGGCTGGAGGAGCTGAAGAACGCTCCCGTGAAAAAGACAATGCCGATTCTTTCATTCCCCGCCGTACAGCTGCTGGGCATCAGCGTGAACGAGCTGATATCCGACAGCGACAGACAGGCTAAGGGAATGCAGCTGGTGGCGGAGCACACGGATGCCGCCGCTGCCGTAAGCCTGATGGACCTCTCCGTGGAAGCGGAATGCTTCGGCTCTCAGATTCGGGTATCGGACAGCGAGGTCCCTACGGTGGTGGGCAGAATCGTGCACGATGAGGAAGAGGCCCGTGCCTTGGAAGTCCCCAAAGTGGGAAGCGCCAGAAGCGGTCTCTATGTGGACGCGATCAGAAAGGCCACGGAACTGATCACGGATCGGCCTGTGTTTGCGGGGGCCATCGGTCCCTTTTCACTGGCTGCCCGGCTTCTGGACGTGACGGAGATCATGGTGGAATGCTATGACGAGCCTGACATGGTGCATCTGGTGATGGAGAAGGCCACGGCGTTTCTGGTGGAGTACTGCAAGGCGTACAAAGAGGCCGGTGCAAACGGAATCGTCCTGGCGGAGCCTGTGACGGGGCTTTTGTCCCCTGCCCTGGCGGAAGAGTTCTCCGCCCCCTATGTGAAGGGGCTGGTGGAGGCTGTGCAAGACGATAATTTCATCATTATTTATCATAATTGCGGCAACAACACCATCCAGATGATCGATTCCATTCTGGACACAGGAGCAGCTGCCTATCATTTCGGGAACGCCATAGACATGGCGAAGATGATGGAGCATATCCCGGCTGACACCATTGCCATGGGAAATGTGGATCCCGCCGGGGAATTCTGCAACGGCACGCCGGAGTCCATCCGCACAGCTACTTTACAGGTCATGGAAGCCTGCTGCGGGTATCCGAATTTCGTCATCTCCTCGGGCTGCGATATCCCGCCCCGCTCGAAATGGGAGAATATCGATGCTTTCTTCGCGGCGGTGAAGGAATTTTATGAATCCGGGAAGTGACACTGCTCTGTGGAATAGTGCGGCTGAGAGCGGTTGAGGAGTGGCTGAGGCGCTCCGGGCTTTATGAGCCGGTGGAGGGCCTGCAGCGTATAACTGCAGGCTGCAGCTGCGGAAAGGTATGGTCAAGGAAATGACGAACAGAGAACGTGCCCTGAACATTTTGCACTACAAGCCCGTAGACCGCTTCCCGGCGGTGCACTTCGGCTATTGGAGCGAGCTTCTGCAGGAGTGGGCTGAGCAGGGGAAGATTTCAAAAGACCTGGCGGGAAGCGTGGGAGACGGAAACGATGCGGACAGGGAACTGGACCGCATCATCGGCTGGGACTTCAACTGGCAGCGGATGGGGGGTCCCGCCAATGGGCTGTATCCGGGATTCGAGGTAAAGGTACTGGAAGTGCTGCCGGACGGCACGAAGAGGGTCCAGAACGGAAACGGGCTGATTGAGCGAGTGAAGCCCGGCATCACGTCCATCCCTTCCGAGGACGATTATCTGCTCAAGGACAGGGAGGCCTTCGAGACGCTTTACAAGCCCAGGATGCAGTATGCCCCGGAGCGCATCGACCTGGAGTATTTCAGACATTTCAATGAGACCAGGCCCGATGACGTTCCCGTAGGCCTGCATCTGGGCAGCGTGGCGGGCCAGATCAGGGATATGGTCTCCGTGGTGGGGATGAGCTATCTGATGTATGACGAGGACGAGGAACTCTTTGCCGACATCGTGGACACTTATGCAGAGATGCAGTATCAGTGCGCAAAGGCAGTCCTGGAGACCGGCGCGAAGTTCGATTTCGCCCACTATTGGGAGGATATCTGCTTCAAGAACGGGCCGCTTCTGGATCCGGGTCTGTTTGATGAGATTTGTGCAAAACATTACAAGAAGAGGAACGAGCTCTGCCGCCAGTACGGCATTGACATCATTTCCCTGGACTGTGACGGCGTGACGGAAAAACTGCTTCCCACCTGGTTCGAGAACGGCGTGAACACCATGTTCCCCATCGAGGTAGGCGTGTGGGGAGACCAGTTCGAGGCCGCACGCAACCGATTCGGGAAGGGAATGCTGGGCGTAGGAGGTATGGATAAGATTGCGTTCCGGAAGGACAAAGCCGCGGTGGACCAGGAGATACAGCGCATGAAGCGCCTGGCTTCTCTGGGCGGATTCATTCCCTGCCCTGACCACAGGCTCATGCCCGGCTCGAAATTTGAGCTGGTGCAGTACTATGCAGAGGAAATTAAGGAATTGTCTACGACAGTTCCTGAGAAGATTTGATGCAGTGGGATTTTAGCCCGCGGAGGTTGAAAGAAATATGGTGGAAAAGATAGCAAATGCCAAATTCTTTGACAGTCTGGTAGAGCAGATGGTGGAGAAGGGAGCTTACAAAGCAGCCGTCATTCCGGTCTCCCAGGTGGAACTGGATGCCGGTTTCCGGAGTCTGTGCGAATCCAATGCCTGCGGCAAGTACGGCAAGTGCTGGATGTGCCCGCCGGACATTGGCGATATCGATACATTGATGAAAACAATCCGTACTTTCGATTATGCTTTTGTGTATCAGACAGTGGGGCTTCTGGAGGACAGCTATGATATAGAAGGGATGCAGGAAGCGGCCAAAAAGCATAGTGAACTGTCCCAGAAAGTGACGAAAATGTTCACAGAAGATTCTTTCATGCGTATCCTTCATCTGGGGGCGGGCGGATGTCATGTCTGTCAGAAATGTGCCAGAGAGGCCGGCGGTCCGTGCCGGTATCCGAATCAGGCATTGTCTTCTTTGGAAGCATACGGAATCAATGTGTCAAAGCTTGCCGCCGTAAGCGGAATGAAGTATATCAATGGTCAGAATACGGTTACCTATTTCGGAGCGTTTTTCTGTTCCATTATGTAATCGGGGATGCCGTCTGGACGCAGACAGCACAGATTGGAATTAGAAGCGGTTGCTCTTTGTCAAGAGTGACAGGATAGGAGAGGACTCCATGGCGAATGTGACGGTAAACGGAATTACATATACAGTAGAAGCCGGAACAAAGCTGGGCGATTTGCTGGCCCGGGAACAGCACATGAGCATGCCCTGCGGCGGCCACGGCCGCTGCGGGAAATGCCGTGTGGCCGCGGCCGGGGAGCTGAGTGATTATTCGGACAGGGAAAGGGATTTCCTATCCGAAAAAGAGTTCAGGGAAGGTGTGCGTCTGGCATGCTGCGCTGTGGTGGAGGGAGACTGCACCGTGCAGCTGGCCGGGACGAATGCCGGCCAGATTCGCATAGCCGGTGACATGCCGGCCATCACATTGAAACCTGTGTTTTCTGCCTATGGATTCGTGCTGGATATCGGCACCACCACATTGGCTGCCCGCCTGTATGATGTCCGCGGGACGCTTCTGGCGCAGAGCAGTCGATTGAACCCCCAGGCCGGTTGGGGAGCGGACGTGATTTCCAGGATTGAAGCGGCCATGAAAGGCGAGGATCGGGCCATTGCCGCAGCCATCCGTGAAGCCGTGGATGCCCTGTTGACAGAACTCTCCCAGAAGGCCGGGATTTCCTCCCGGGAGATTGACGGAGTTACGATTACCGGAAACACGGTCATGCTCCATCTGCTCACCGGAACTTCCGTAGAGCCCTTGTCCCATGCACCCTTTGCAGCGGAGCGGCTTTTCGGGGAGAATGTGAGTGCCGAAAGCCTGCACCTTGCTTCTCTGTTGCCGGATACAGAGATATATCTGGCACCATGCGCCGCAGCGTTCGTGGGAGCTGACCTTATGACGGCACTGCTGGCGGGAGGTATTTGCGAGAAGTCGGATACGCAGCTGCTGGCGGACATCGGCACCAACGGAGAGATTGCTCTGTGGCATGACGCACAGCTCTATTGCTGTTCCACCGCTGCGGGCCCTGCTTTCGAGGGCGCAGGCATCTCCATGGGGATGGGCGGAAGCAGCGGAGCGGTAGACCGGGTGACTGTGCAGAACGGAAAAATCACGTCTCATGTAATCGGCGATACAGCTCCCCGGGGAATCTGCGGAAGCGGCGTGGTGGACGCGGTAGCCTGTCTGCTGGAGACCGGCTTGATGGACGAGACCGGATATATCGAGGAAGAGTCGGCGGTGATAGCAAACCCCGTTGTCTTCACCCAGAACGATGTACGGATGGTACAGCTGGCCAAAAGCGCCATCCACGCCGGAATCCGCACATTGCTGCACACCGCAGGGCTTAGCTGTGAAGATGTAGCAGCACTATTGATCGCGGGCGGCTTTGGAAGCTATCTGGATGTAGCGAACGGAGCGAAGATAGGGCTGTTCCCGGAAGAGATGCTGTCTTACATTCATGTGGTTGGCAATGCAGCGCTGAGCGGCGCGTCCATGATGCTTTTAAACAACGACTACAGGGCAGTCTGCGAAAAATATGCAAAAAGCGCGAAGATAGTCGAATTGTCCACAGACCCATTTTTCGCGGACGAATATATGGCCAGGATGCTGTTTTAACCCAGACTCACAGACAAAAGGTGCCATGGAATGAATACATGGCATCTTTTCATTGCCCGTAAAAAATAACAGCTGCGCGGAACAATAAACAGGAAATCCTTCCAGTGAATACCGCAGCACGCCCATTCCGGACCTGGAACTGCCGTGCGACAACACCTTCGGCCAGCTACACAATATCCACGAATCCCTCTCCTGATGCGGCCCCAACGCCTGGCAGTATTTTTACATCAAGAATACAAAATGAAGTTAGGACAATAGTAAAAAGCGGGTTCTTTCCGGCGTTTGGGCAATATCTCATTCCTGTTTTGCTCTACTAAGCCAATTTAGTAGCTTATAGCAAATTTTGAGAATATACAGATACCCACAGCTCAGAAAGAACCAAAAAGCGAAATCCTGTCTTTATGGTAGAGAGGATTTCGTTTTTTGGTGTTAGGTTAGTTGGATACTGCTTGTTGTGTGATTCCGGCGGTGAGTTCTATGCGTGAGCTGGTTAGGAAATGCCTCCAAATAACCTACGCAAGCCTGTTGCAAAATTTACAGATTTTATCAGGTTTACTCTAAACAAAATGCGTAGATTATTTTCCGGCAGTTCCTTAGGATACCATTCTACACAGCCCCCCGAACCAAAACCATGCAACAAACCAGGCGGTCGGGGCGGGGGGCTTTGTGAAAGCACCAAGGGGTGCCCTTAGTGGAGATGAAATCCACCGCTTACGAAGACTTGGGCGCGCACTCTGCGCCCTAGTCGCAGTTAGCGGTTAGTTCATCGGAACGTTACCCCTGCCGAGCGAAGCCCCCCGCCCCGACCGCCGTCCCTTTGCCGTTTCCCGTCCCCTTGCCGTTTTCTGTCCCTCTGCCGCGTCCCACCGCCCCTACTTCCCCAGCGCCGTCTTCTGCGCCACCTCCGTAGTCTTCTCATAACACGCAAAAGCATTATCCACCAGCTTCCCATCCGGCTTCGGCGTAAACAAACTCACCACCGGCACAATCACCAGCCCCGCCAACATAGCGATAGCCCCACAATTAATCGGCGACTGCATAATCACCGGAAAAGAAGACCGAAAGAAAATATTTCCCACCATCAAAACAGAACTGAACAAAAAGCAGACCCAACAAGAAGCCTTCGTTACTCTCTTAGAATACAGCGAATACAAGAACGGCGCAAGGAACGACCCCGCCAAAGCCCCCCAGGACACCCCCATCAGCTGAGCGATGAACGTCACCGAACTCTTATACTGAATCAAAGCCAGCACCGAAGAGATAGCAATGAACACCACCACCAGAATGCGCATACAGAGCACCTGCTTCTTGTCCTCCATCTTTTTGAAACAAATCTCCTTCAGGAAATCAATGGTCAAAGTAGAACTGGAAGCCATCACCAGCGACGAAAGCGTGGACATGGAAGCCGACAGCACCAAAATGACCACCAGCGCAATCAACAGCGGAGACAGCCCTGACAGCATAGTAGGGATAATGGAATCGAACCCATTGGCCGCCACGTCAATCTGGTCAGAGAACAACCTGCCGAAACCGCCCAGGAAATAACAGCCCCCGGCCACCACCAGCGCGAACAGCGTGGAGATGATAGTGCCCTTTTTAATAGACTCCTCATTCTTGATGGCATAGAATTTCTGCACCATCTGAGGAAGCCCCCAGGTGCCCAGGGAAGTCAGAATCACTACGAACAGCAGATTCAGCGGATCCGGGCCGAAAAAGGAAGCGAAAATCCCCGGCGTAGAGGCCACCGTTTCATCCGTGACCCTTGCCAGGCCGTCCAGCGCGGCCATAAAACCCCCCTTGCTCTTCAACACGGCGGCGATGATAGTGGCGATGCCGCCCAGCATGATGATGCCCTGGATGAAATCATTGATGGCCGTAGCCATATATCCGCCCGCGATGACATAGATGGCCGTCAGCACCGCCATCAGAACGATGCAGACAGAGTAATCGATGTTGAAAGCCATCCCGAACAGCCTGGAAAGGCCATTGTACAGAGAGGCCGTGTAGGGAATCAGGAAAATGAAAATGATGACAGAAGCACCGATTTTCAGCGGCCTGCTGCCGAAACGCTCCCCGAAGAACTGGGGCATGGTAGCGGAATCCAGATGCTGGGTCATGATGCGCGTTCTGCGCCCCAGCACCACCCAGGCTAACAGCGAGCCGATGACGGCGTTCCCGATGCCGGCCCAGGTGGCCGCGATTCCGTACTTCCAGCCGAACTGCCCGGCGTAGCCCACGAAGACCACCGCCGAGAAATAGGAGGTGCCGTAGGCGAAAGCGGTCAGCCACGGCCCCACGGAACGGCCGCCCAGTACGAAGCCGTTGACATCCGTGGCGTGCTTGCGGCAGTAAAGGCCGATGGCAATCAGAACTGCGAAATAGATGATCAGTAAGATGAGTTTCATGTCTTTCTCCTTTTGCAATTTAAAGTGTTAAAGCAACTATAGCATATATCCACCTGATATGCAAACATTTCTTTTCTGTTTTTTAAGAAATATGCTTTTCTGACAGATTTCGGAGCCATATTGATTGTTGACAGTTCCACGCCGGGAGCATACAATGAAAAGGAAACAGCGGATACAAAAAGGATACATACCGGACGGATAATTTATGCAGAATGCATCCGTCTGCCCATGTAGAAGCCTGAAAGGTGCCGTGGGCAGACATGCCATACAGAACAGAAATGAGGGGTTGTTATGCTGAGGATATTGATTGCGGAGGACGAGGAACCGATTGCGAATCTGATAGGGATGAACCTTCGCAGGGCGGGGTACGCCTGTGTCTGGGCGCCGGACGGCGAGAAGGCGGCAGACCTGATGGACAATGAGAAATTCGATTTGCTGCTGCTGGACGTGATGCTTCCCGGAATCAACGGTTATGAGCTGATGGAGTATGCCAAGACTTTGGAGCTGCCTGTCATCTTCCTGACGGCGCTGGGGAGCACGGAGAACAAGGTGAAGGGCTTGAAGATGGGCGCTGACGACTACCTGACCAAGCCCTTTGAAATCGTAGAGCTTCTGGCCAGGGTGGAGGCGGTGCTGCGCAGATACCACAAGACGGAGACCCTGATCGAGGTGTTCGACGTGGTCATCGATACCGCCTCCCGCTCCGTGACCCAGAACGGGGAGCCTGTCCTCCTGACCATGAAGGAGTTCGAGCTTCTGCTGCTGTTAGCCAGGAACCGCAATATCGCCCTGTACAGGGAGACGATCTACGAGACCATCTGGGGCGGGGAGTACATGGGCCAGAGCAGGACAGTGGACCTGCACATCCAGCGGCTGAAGAAGAAGCTGAACTGGGACAGCGAAATCGCGGCGGTCTATAAGGTGGGATACCGGATGGAGGGTGAGGAGAAGTTCACGAAATAGCGGGAGGATTCCTGACAGATGAGATTTGCAGACAAGTTGTTCCTGGCCATGACCGCTCTTTTGACTTTCATGTTCGCCCTGTTCGGCATCTGGATGCTTTCCTCGGATTTCTCCCAGCTTCTGAACAAGGAGATCGAACAGGGGAATAAGGACAGCCGCACCTTCCATTTCCTTTTTGAGATGGGGTACCAGTCCACGGATGAGTTCGGCGAGGATTATGCCATCAGCAAGACCCTGAACAGCATCATCGGCAGCGTGGAACGCGATGGGAGCCATCTGTATGTCATGCGCGGAAACGGCACTTGTTTTTACGGGGAAGACTACCTGGAAGACATGGGCTTCCGGGAGGAAGTGGACAAGCTGACAGATTCCCTGAATGAAACCAACACCTATGGATATTGTGTCCGGCAGATTGGCGGTGGATATTACATGTTCACGGCCACGGTATCCGACATCACGGCGGAGAATGTCTATCTGGGAATGTGCCGGGATCTGACGAATATCTATGAGGGCAGACAGGAGCTTCTCTCCAGATACCGTATCGCGCTCCTGTGTCTGCTGTCCGCAGGGGGCATCTGCATCTATCTGCTTTCCAGGTACATCACCCGGCCGATCAGCAGCCTTGGCCGGCTGGCGACCCGGATTGCCGACGGGGACTATGGATTGCGTTCCCACAATGAAAGCCGGGATGAAATCGGAGAGCTGGCCCGGGATTTCAACAGGATGGCGGATCGGCTGGTGGAGGAGATGCAGGTCAAGGTATCGGAGGCCGAGCAGAAGGAGGATTTCACAGCGGCTTTTGCCCATGAATTGAAGACACCTCTGACTTCGATTATCGGTTATGCGGATATGCTCAATTCCCTGAAGCTCACGGACGCGGAGTGCCATGATGCCTATTTTTACATCTACAGCCAGGGGAAGCGGCTGGAAAGCCTTTCCCATAAGCTGCTGGAACTGGTGAGCATGGACAAGAACCCGCTGACCTTCCGGGCAGTGCCCACGAAGGACCTGGAGCAGAATCTACGGATCACCATGCGCCCTATCTGGAAGCAGCGGGGCATCAAGGGGAAGGTGGACCTGGAAAAGGCGACCCTACAGGGCGACTCGGAATTATTGCTGTCCCTGCTCTACAATCTGATGGACAATGCGGTGAAGGCGTTGGACAAGGGGGAGCAGAGTTTCATGCTCATGAAGGGCGTCTGCCTGAACGGGCTCTACGAAATCAAGGTGGTGGACAATGGAAGAGGCATTCCGGCGGAGGAAATCAGCCGCATCACGGAAGCCTTCTACATGGTGGACAAGTCCCGTTCCCGGAAAGAAGGCGGGGCGGGCATCGGCATGGCGCTGTGCCAGAAAATCATCCAGCTCCACGGTGGGATGCTGAAGGTGGAGAGCAGACTGGGGGAAGGTACCGTGATCAGGGTCATGTTTCCCAGGGATATAGCCGCGGCCAGGCGGGAAAGGAATTGATATGACAGACAGAAGACGGGTGAGGACGAGAAAGAGGGGGACGTATTTCCGATATTATATTATTACTGCATCGATATTGACCCTGCTGATAGCGCTTGCCTTTTTTACGCCGCAGATTATTTTCCAGGTGCAGGATATGATTCTGTGCAAGGATACGAGCTTAAGCCGCCAGGAAAACGTGAACGTGGAATCCCTCAGCACCACCTATGAAAAGTCCCTGGAGACCCGGATGACAGACTATGCGGAAGGACTGGCAGGAGACGATGCCTTCTATGTGGCCTCACAGAACCTTTCCGTAAATGAGGAATTGAGCGCATATTTCTATTCGGATTCCTGTATCTATGGAGATTTCATGAGCTCCCTTATTTACGCACGACTGCTGCCATACGATCTCTGGGAGATGGAGTATGCTGTGAGCCAGTGGAAGCAGTATGTGATCTACAGTGATAATTTCACGAAGGGCGTGAATTTCATTCTATGGTACATCGAGCTCCAGGATTCCGCCGGCAGAACCTTTAAGCTTCTGGCAGATGCGGAAGATGGCACCATATACGCCGTCAAGACAGAGGGAAACCCCGTATTCCAGGAACCGGAATTAATGAATGAAAGCTATGAGCAGCGTTACTTTATGGACAAGTTCGGCAGATCTGCTGTTGAAATGTGGGGGTTCTGCGCCTTGTACTATGCTGCCATAGATGAGACGGAAGTAAAAAATTTCTATATTCTGGCGGAAGAACTGAGTTGGGAGGACGTTTCCATGATATCCGGCAGCGCAATGGTGGATAAAGAGCGGGAAATGGTGCTGAACGCGCTGAATATCAGCGAGGATCGGAGGGAGCTCCTGGAAAAAATACAGTTTTATACGAAAGACAAGGACACGGAAGTCTTCAGGCTTCCATATGGCAGCTTTTCCCTGGAGATGGTGATGAAGCTGCCTACCATGGTAGGAGCTCCCATGGACGCAGAGACATATTCGAACATTACGATAGGAATCCGGGAGATTTATGAAATGATTCCGGAATTTGCATAAAACCTCCCTTGTACCAATATATTTAGAAAAACAATGTGCTTGCACAAGAGGTTTTTGTAAATATGGGGTGCGCGATTCTGGAAATGTTTTTAAGACCGGGGAATATAAGCTTTGGCGGGACGGCTTCCGGCGGTATGGCCGCGTGGCTGGAGGGCCTGATTACACGGCTGGACGACCTGGTCTGGGGGCCATGGATGCTGGCGCTCCTTTTGGGGAGCGGATGCTATCTGATGATTCGGATGGACTTTTTCCCGATACGGAATCTGAGGTTCGCTCTGAGATGCGCTCTGGGGATTGAAGGGGAAAGGGATGCGGACAGGAAGCGTTCCGAAAGAAGCAGAACAGGGCGGAGGGATTCCGGCACATCTTCCGGAAAAATTTCTTCTGGAAAGATTTCTTCCGGGAAGATATCTTCCGGAAAGATTTCTTCTGGAAAGATATCTTCCCTGTCTTCTCTGACCACGGAGCTGGCCACCACCCTTGGCATCGGGAATATCGTGGGGGTGGCCTCGGCCATGGTGCTGGGCGGGCCGGGGGCGCTGTTCTGGATGGTGGTCACCAGCGTCGTCGGCATGGCCACCAAGCTGGCGGAGAGCATGCTGGCGGTGAAGTACAGGGGAAGGAACGACAGGGGCGAGGTGGCGGGCGGCCCCATGTATACCTGTCTGAACGGCTTCCCCAACCGGCGGCTTGGGAAACTATTGGGAAGCTTGTTCGCCCTGTTCGCCGTGACGGCTTCCTTCGGCATGGGGAACATGACCCAGTCCAATTCCATCGCGGACGCCCTGTGGGTTGCTTTCTCTGTGCCAAAGGCGAAGACAGGGCTTTTCCTGACCATCCTGACCGTGCTGGTGGTGATAGGGGGCATCGGCGTCATCGGCAAGGTGACCCAGGTGCTGGTGCCTTTCATGGGGGTATTCTATCTGTGCGGGGCTTTTGCCGTGATACTGGTGCACTGGCGGAACGTGCCCATGGCGGTGGGTGGAATCATGACGGCTGCCTTCTGTCCCCAGGCTGTGTCCGGCGGCATCTTCGGCAGCGTCACGGTGACAGCTTTCCAGTCCCTTCGCTGGGGCGTGTCCAGAGGGATATTCTCCAACGAAGCGGGGCTGGGGGCTTCCGGCATCACGGCCGCGGCGGCGGACACGGAGGATTACATAAAGCAGGGCTGCATCAGCATGACGGG
>OFFF01000950.1_pt1 | contig 19874 bp, 21 predicted proteins | sample 1521301 | NCBI WGS metagenome assembly OFFF01 (sample SAMEA3504101, study PRJEB24116) | mouse gut metagenome | biome: mouse gut; feature: mouse-associated habitat; material: faeces | place: Denmark | collected 2011
CTGTTTGCCGGAAAAGAAGAGATTCTGTATAAGTGTCTGGGAATCTTTGTTATAGGGCTGGCTGTCCAGGGCCTGTATTCATTATGGAGGAAGAAGCAGAGTGCAGGCGGAGCAGACGGCGGATGGGGCAGTGTAAAAGGATGTGCGCTTCTGGTCAGCTCCGGCGTGGTCCATGGTATGTTCGTGTGCGGAGGCCCACTGCTGATCGGGTATCTGTCGAAGGCAATCAAGGACAAGGTAAGTTTCCGTGCGACCATATCAACGGTATGGATTATCTTAAATTCGATTATCCTGATGGATGATATCCGTGCCGGACTGTGGAATCCGGAACTGATTCGGACACAGTTGATTACGATCCCGTTTCTGATCGCGGGGATGGTGATTGGAACAAAGCTTTATAAATGTATGAGTCAGCAGTTATTTATGAAGCTGACGTATGTATTGCTGTTTATTTCAGGAATAAGCCTGATTGTAAAATAGGAGGAATTATCAATGAGAAAAGCATTTATTTGTCCTGCAAAATATGTACAGGGCGAAAACGAAATTTTAAACCTGGGATATTTTATTAAGACATTTGGAACCAAGGCGCTGCTGATCGCACATCCAGATGATGTGAACCGTGTGAAGGATAAGCTTCATGCGACTGCAGAGAAGTTCAAAGTCTCTTTTGTAGAAAGCGGATTTCAGGGAGAATGCTCGAGGCAGGAGGTGGCAAGGCTTCAGAAGCTTGCCCAGGAAATGAACTGCAATTGTACCATCGGCCTTGGCGGAGGAAAAGCCATTGATACGGCAAAATGTGTGGCAGAGGGAGAGGCTTTGATTATTGTTCCGACTATTGCGGCAACGGACGCGCCAACAAGTCATTCGGCAGTACTGTACACACCGGAAGGGGCATTTGACGATTACGCATATTTTAAGCAGAGTCCGAGTGTGATTCTGATCGATACTTCTGTGATTGCCAACGCTCCGACGAGGTTTTTGGTGTCCGGCATGGGAGATGCGCTGTCTACCTATTTTGAGGCAAGAGCGAATGTGCAGTCTTATACAAAGGTGAATGCCGGCCTTCCATGCGGTTTCCGTGAAGGGCTGTGCGGGGAAGCCAGAGGTACAAACGCAGCGTTTGCACTGGCCGGATTGTGCTATCAAAATTTGTTAAAAGACGGAGTAAAGGCCAAATTGTCCTGTGATGCCAATGCGGTCACTCCGGCCCTGGAAAATATTATCGAGACGAATATCCTGCTTTCCGGTATTGGCTTCGAGAGTGGAGGGCTGGCAGCAGCACATGCGATCCATGACGGATTGACAATCCTGGAAGGAACACACAAGTATTTCCATGGTGAGAAGGTGGCGTTCGGCACACTGGCACAGCTGGCATTGGAGAATGCGCCGATGGAAGAGATATGCGAGGTTCTTGATTTTTGTACATCTGTTGGCCTGCCGGTATGTCTTGAGGACATTGGTGTGACGGAAATATCCGCGGAAGAATTGAGGGCGGTAGCCGAAAAGTCCTGTATCCCGGAGGAATCCATCTATGCAATGCCGTTCCCTGTATCGGCAGAGAGTGTTGCGGCGGCGATCAAGACGGCAGATAAGCTCGGCAGAGAATATAAGGCAGGATTACTATAGAGCAGATAGGTAAGCAGACGAGGAGGAAGATCATGAAGAAGATCATGAATCGTCCGGAGACAGTGGTCATCGAGATGTGCAACGGGATTGCCATGGCTCATCCGGAGTTGGAATTTTTACAGAAATACAGGATTATCAAGAAAAAAGAGATTGATAAGCAGAAGGTCAGCCTGATAAGCGGCGGTGGAAGTGGACATGAACCGGCTCATGCCGGATTTGTAGGAAAGGGCATGCTGGATGCGGCTGTGTGCGGAGACGTATTTGCCTCTCCTTCCCAGATTCAGGTGTATCAGGCGATAAAAGAAACCGCCGGTGAAAAGGGGACGCTTCTGATTATTAAGAACTACAGCGGCGACATGATGAATTTCAAGAATGCGGCTTACCTGGCGGAGGAAGACGGGATTCAGGTGGATTACGTGAAAGTGGATGATGACATCGCAGTTCAGGACAGTCTGTATACCGTAGGGAGAAGAGGCGTTGCGGGAACGGTTCTTGTACATAAGGCTGCAGGAGCAGCCGCACAGAAAGGATATAGTCTGTCAGAGGTCAGGGAAGCTGCGGAAAATGCCGCGGCTAATGTGAGAAGTATTGGTTTCGCGTTTACCTCTTGTACCGTACCTGCAAAAGGAACGCCAACCTTTGAAATTGCAGAAGATGAGATGGAATATGGTGTCGGTATCCACGGAGAACCGGGAATCAAACGGGAAAAAGTTATAAGTGCGGATGAGCTGGCAATGCGGATGATCGGCGCACTGACAAAGGAATTAGAGCTTCGGGGCGGCGAAGAAGTGACACTTCTGGTGAATGGATTTGGCGCTACGCCTATGCAGGAACTATATCTATTGAATAATGCGGCTGCAAAACAGCTGGACGAGAAGCAGATTAAGGTGTATCGGACGTTTGTAGGCAACTATATGACGAGTATCGACATGGCAGGTGCGTCCGTGTCGCTGATGAAGATGAACAGCCGGCTGAAAGAGCTTCTGGATTATGAGAGCGACGCGCCTGCGTTCAAGGTTTCCGGCTCCGCAGAAAGCATCCCTTATGTAAATATGCGTGATCACAGTGAAGAAAATAAAGAAGTGGACGGTTCTCTGAATACGGATGAAGCATGGGCTGTGGTCAGGGATGAGAGGATATCCCTGGAGAATGTAGTCTATATTACAGATAAGATGAGCGAGTGCATTATTAAAAATGAGGTTCCATTCTGTGAACTGGATTCTCATGCCGGAGACGGCGATTTTGGAATGAGTGTTGCTAAGGGATTCAAGCAGCTGAAAAGAGAGTGGAGCGAGATCATGGCAGGTCACTGCAATACAATCGGTGATTTTCTGGACGCATGTTCTATGGTCATCATGGAGTATTGCGGGGGTGCATCCGGTCCAATCTGGGGCTCTGCGTTCCGCGCGGCAGGTAAGAGTGCAGGCGCAAGGACGACGCTTACAAAAGGAGAATTTGCAGATATGATGCAGGCGGCTGTAAGCGGTATCCAGAAGACCGGCGAGCGGTCCTTCGGAAGAGGTGCGGTAGTCGGAGATAAGACGCTGGTTGACGCACTGGTCCCATGTGCAGATGCATGGAGCCGATTTGCCGGGGATGACAAGAGCGTGAAGGAAGTATTTGCGCTGGCGGCAGAGAGTGCTGTGAATGGGGCAAAGGCTACGGAGGATATTGTGGCCCGTATGGGAAGGGCCGGTACGGTTGGAGACAGGAGCCTTGGGTATCCAGATGCAGGGGCATACGCACTGGGTGTGATCTTTACCGAGATTGCGGAGGCTCTTAGATGACAGCGGGAGGAGAGTTGGAATGGAAGACAGGTTTGTTGTCTTCTGTTCTACAGGGTTTTAATTATAAGATAAGGATGGGATCAGATATGAGAGAATTTCAGACAGCATACATTCCGATTGGAGTGCCTACCTTCCATTTGGAAAGTGCGCAGACAGAATTTGAAAAATCAGTGAAAGTAATTTCCGGGATAACGGAGAATGGGATTTACCCGGAGAAAATGCTGCTGTCTATAGATGATTTGAACCGGTTTTTGGATACAATCTGTCCGGACGCAGTCATTGTACAGAATATTACGTTTGCAAATTCCGCATATATCAGCGAGGTGCTGAAGAGATTTGACTGCCCGGTACTTCTTTGGACGCTGCGTGAGCCGGTTATAGACGGCGGAAGGCTGCGCCTCAATTCTCTGACAGGGGCATACTCGGCGGCAAATACGCTGATGTACTGCAGAGGCGGGAACTTTGAGTATATCTTTGGGGCACCGGATGAAGAGGGGGTAAAAGCGAAACTTCGTGCATTTGTAAAGGCATCCATGTTAAAGAAAGCATTAAAGGAGCTTAAACTGGCTGCGGTAGGGCACACTCCCCAGGGATTCGGGTTTGGGAGAGCCATGGATATTGATATGCTGAATACTTTTGGTGTTACGCTGGATTCTATCGAAGCCAGGGAGCTGATTGATAAAGCAAAATCCTATACGGCGGAAGAATGTTCTTCCTATCTGGAAGAGCTTAAGGCAGTATCTAAGGGGCTTGAGGCAATGCCGGAGAAGAATCAGAAGGATTTTGCGAGGCTGTATAAGGCATACAAGGACTATGTGGCCGGGAATCATATTGGAGCCTTATCTTCCCGCTGCTGGCCGGATTTCTTCACGGAGTTCGGGACACCGGTCTGTGCCGTGCTGGCGATGCTCAATGATATGGGCGTAGCGGCAAGCTGTGAATCGGATGTGTACGGCGCATTGTCCATGTATATGGGAATGGAACTGACAGGAAAGGCAGTATTCTTTGGAGATCCGGTTTCTATGGATGAACAGGAGAATACGATTACATTCTGGCATTGCGGGACCGCGGCCTGTACGCTTGCACATCCGAATACAGGGGCGCAGATTGGCGTACATCCTAACCGAAAGATCGGTCCGGTCATGGATTTTGGCTGCAGGCCCTGTGATTCGGTTACCGTATTTAGGGTAGGTAAGAAGGCCGACGGCAGTTTTCGATTCTTCCTGTCATCCGGCGAGGCATTGGATAAGCCGAAGCAATTCTGCGGGACTTCCATTGTGATTCAGACGGAGAACCCGGCTTCAGAGATTATAAATGACAGTGTTATGGATGGATGGGAGCCGCATTTTATCGTGATATATGAGGATGTAAAGGAAGAACTGAAAATACTTGGACATATGCTTGGAATAGAGGTATGTGAGTACTAAAAGTTCCGCTGATGATTTAAAAAATTCCTGTTCCTGGTGCATTTGCAATGTAGAGTTCTGGTCGAGTAGACAAACCTCTTTCGGGGTATGTCTACTCGATTTATATTCTGTTAAAATGAGAAACTTTATCGTATGAATTTGCGCAAAATATGTGATATTTGTAGTATAATAAAAGCGTATGATCATGTTACCGGTTAAGTATAGAATAGGAATTGATAAAGTATGGGACGAAAAGGGATCAATCTAGAAAATGTGAAGATAAGAAATAAGTCTGCGATTCTGTCATTGCTGAACAGTCAGGGAGCCATGTCAAGAAAGGATATTGCGAAGGTAGTGGGACTGACCCCTGCAGCAGTTACCTTGCTGTGTACGGAGATGATAGAAGATGGAATGCTTTTGGAAAAAGGAGAATTGCAGGAAGAAAAGAGAGCGGGACGGAAGAAGGTTCTGGTTGATATTAATTATGCGTATAAGTGTGTGATTGCAGTAAATATTGAAGCTGTATATACATGGATTACAATCAGCAACCTTCAGGGAACAGCATTGGCTCATAAGAGGATCAGGACCAATGCCAAGGATAAGCCGGAGAGGCTTCTGAATGAGGTCGCCAAAGAAAGTAAAGTTCTTCTGTGGGAGAATCAAAAAAAACAGGAGGACATCCTGGGAGTTGGAATATGTATTCCCGGAATCGTGGACAGAAAAGAAGGAATCAGCATTCACGCTTATGGAATCTGGGAAGAAAAGGTTTCTGTACAGAGAATCATGGAGGAGCTGATGCATTGTCCGGTGATTGTTGAGAATAATGTAAAAGCATTTGCGGAAGGAGAACTGACCTATGGCCTGGGTAAAACGGACAACGATCTTCTCTTTGTCAAATGGGGACCGGGTGTGGGTTCTGCCATTGTGATCAACAACCAGATTTACGAAGGGAAAGAGAACCGGGCGGCTGAGATTGGTCACTATATTGTCGAGCCGGATGGAATTAAGTGCCGCTGCGGCCGGCGGGGATGTCTGGAAACGAGAGTTTCAATAAGAGCAATCGTGGATAAACTCAGAGATGTATTTTCGGAGGAAAATACGCCTGGTATGTATCAGCTGGTGAAAGGAAATGTTCAAGGAGTTACGGAAGATATATTCAGTTATTGGATTGAAAAACACCTGGGAGAGGAGGAGCTGATGAAAGAGCCGGTTGTGAGGGAAATCTTATGCAGCAGTATTGAGAGAATGGCAAGGGCAGTTGTGAATGTGATGACTATGCTTTCTCCGGATAATACGGTTCTATATGGGACGATGCTTGAAAATGATGTGATTCGTAAAATCTTTATATCATACTGTCAAAAGTATGATGCGGGTTATACGGATTCGAATATAAAAGTATCAGAGTTAAGTGACAGGATCTCTTTTATAGGAGCAACCGCTATTGTGACAAAAAAATATTTTTTTGAGCAGGGAATGTTTGTAAATTCCGGCAGACCTGCGTAAGGACCGTTTTGAAAGGAAGTTGTCTGAGCGGGTGTAGATGGCCAGTAACAACGAAACACCTGTCAGACTGATAATTTCGAACAATTTTATTGCTGAAATCGTTCGAAATCGGTATAATAAAAGTAACATAAAGTGAAGGAGGGATACTCAATGTCAATTACTGCTACAGAATTAAAGCTTAATCTCAGCAAATATCTGCTGCTTGCTGAAAAAGAAGATGTTTTTATTACAAAGAACGGAAAAGTAGTTGCAAAACTGACGAATCCGTTTCAGGATCGGGTCAGTATGGCGAAGTCATTGTTTGGCAGTGTTCCCGCTGAGATGACACTTGAAGAAGCACAGGAAGAAAGGCATAATAAAATATGAGGGCATTGATAGATACCTGTATTATAATTGATGCGCTGCAGAATCGGGAGCCTTTCTGCAGAGAGGCCCAGGAGGTATTTCTGAGAGCGGCAAATAAGCAGTTTGAAGGGTTTCTGACTGCGAAATCTGTTACGGATATTTATTATCTCACACATAGATGCACACATAGCGATAAAGATACAAGACAGATCCTGAATAAGCTGTTTTGCCTGTTTGGGCTATTGGATACAGCGGGAATAGACTGTCTCAAGGCAGTATCGTCCAATCTTTCAGATTTTGAGGATGCGGTTATGGCAGAGTCTGCAATCCGTGAGGAAATGGATTGTATTGTTACAAGAAACCTTGGTGATTATAAAAATGCAGATCTGCCGGTATATAGCCCTGAAGAATTTCTATTAAGCATGGAATAAGTCTGCGATCCAGCAACCATGATCTCCCAACCCTTTCATCAGATGTAAGTGTTACCCGGAGCCGCCCTGTGTTATGATAAATGCATAATCAAAAAGGGAGGCAAAAAAAGATGGAACCAATTCTCGAAATTGAATCTCTGAAAAAATATTACGGCAAAAATCCGAACCAGACGAAGGCGCTGGACGGTATTACATTTCAGGTAATGCCCGGGGAATTTCTGGGGATTATGGGCTGCAGCGGGTCGGGAAAATCTACGCTGCTGAACTGTATTGCAGCCGTGACCCGGCCGGGCAGCGGCAGCATCATGATGAAGGGCAGGCAGGTTCTAAGCCTTAGCGGGGCGGAGCTGGCAGACTACCGGGGCAGGGAGATCGGATACTTATTCCAGAATTTTGAACTGCTGGATAACCTGACCGGGCGCGAAAATATTCTGCTTCCGCTGTCTCTTCACGGCGTGCCGGAGCAGGAGAGCAGGATACGGCTCGAAAAACTGGCATCTTATCTGGAAGTGACAGACGTTCTGGATAAATTTCCCGTACAGATGTCAGGGGGACAAAAACAGAGGATCGCGGCTGCCAGGGCGCTGATCCTGAATCCCGGCATTATTCTTGCGGACGAGCCAACCGGAGCCTTAGATTCGAAAAATGCAAAGGCGCTGATGGAGAAACTGGCCGGATTGAACCAGGATGAACATGCTACAATCCTCATGGTGACACATGATTCCAACGCGGCAAGTTACTGCAGCCGGATACTGTTTATCCAGGACGGTGTGCTTTTCCATGAGCTGCGCAGGGATATCCCGGATGAAACAAGGCCCTTATTCTATGAGAGGATACTGATGATGATGGCGCAGTTAGGAGGTGGCAGTGCAAATGTTCTCTAAACTGGTCTCACGCAACAGCAAAAGGAACCGGAAAGAAAACGGCTTGTTTTTTGGTTCTATGCTGGCAGCAATCATTGTATTTTATATAATTTTGGCATTGCCCCGTCAGGATGTGATGATTTTTTTATCCAAAATGGAGAGTGACGCGGTCAATAAACTGATGTCCATGATCCCGGTATTTTATGGAATGGCCCTGGTGATCCTGTTCTTTCTTATCTATTATGCCAGCAGGTTTCAGATGGAACGGCGCAAGCACGAGTTCGGCGTTTATCTGATCCTGGGGATGCGACGAAGCAAATTATTTACCATGCTGTTGGCCGAGGATCTTCGGAACAGCTTGATTTTACTGGCCGTCGGGCTGCCTGTTTCACTCCTGCTGTCAGAGCTGATCAGCCTGATCACGGCACGCCTGGTCGGAATCAGCATCGTGGGGCATCAGGTTTCCTTTTCACTTGAGGCAATGTTCTGGACGGCAGGGGGATTTCTCCTGATCAAATTCGCCGCATTTTTGATTCTCAGCGGAAAGATCAGCAGGCAGGAAATTGATTCCCTGCTGGCAGAAATGCCGAAGGGGGAAAAGAAGCAGCTTCCTGCGCCTGTTTACGGAGCGTCCCTCATCGCCGGGATCATTTGCCTGATCATTGCCTATACCAGCGTGACCAGAGGGGAAGCGTGGATTTATATCCGGCAGATGACAGCCGCGGTGATGTTTGGGCTGGTGGGAACTATGGCGCTTTTCTGGGGACTTCGTTTTCCGATCGGCCTGTTGGTGAAAGCCGGAAAACGTGACCGGCAGCTTCATGTCTTTCATTTCCGGCAGGTTGAGGAAACGGTGATTTACCAATCCGGTACGCTTGCGGTCTGCTCTCTGCTGATTCTGGTTGCCATGTGCTGCTTTGGCTCGGGCGTGGCCATTGCAGGTTTTTACGGAAAATCGGAACCCCATGTATTGGATTATACCTTTGCGTATGTGGAAAGCAGTGAGGAAGCTGCGGCAATCAGACAGCAGCTTTCGGATCATGGGCTGGATTCCCGGTTTTCAGATTTATTTGAAATAAAGATCGGAATGGTTCAAAGCCGGACCGGGGAAGATAGAGAAGATGTATTAAAAATGGATCGGCTGATGGAGGAATGCAGCCTGTCGAAATCAGCAGCCGGCTTTTGAATAATATGGAATACTACACTCCCTATCTCATTTCCCTGAGCGGCTATAACCGGCTTTTGGCAGCGGCAGACATGCCGGAACTGAAGCTAGATGCAGAGGAAGCGGCCGTGTATATGGACAGCGGATTCAGCTCGGAGGAAACGCAGCAGATGCTGAACCGTATTCTGGAAACAAGGCCGGAAGCCCTGCTGGATGGGGATGCACTCTATCTGACAGGCCCGGTGCAGACAACGGACGTGGTGACGGACCGTTCGATTACATTGGCTTTCGCGCTGATCGTTCCGGATGAAATGTTTGAATACTATACTCAGGGAGAATGTGAAATTTATCTCGACGGTGTTTTGGATGAAAAAACGATCCAAAAGGCGAGCCTTATGTCCGCCATATCGGATATGAACAGGGAGCTGGACAAAACAGGTCTGCAGTATGAGAGCTACCTGCAGAATATGGGACGGCAGATGTTTTATATGGTGTCCGCCAGTTATATTACGATCTACCTTGCGGTTATATTTCTGATCATTGCAAATACGGTCATCGGCGTACAGTTCCTGATGGGCCAGCAGAATGTAAACCGCCGTTACCGGACATTGATTCGTCTGGGGGCTTCGTATAAGACCTTATGCAGATCCGCCAGAAAACAGATCAACTGGTATTTTGGAATCCCCACCGTAGCCGCCGCATGCAGCAGTGTGTTTGGAGTACGCGCATTGCTTACCGGACTTTTATCACCGGATGCAAAGGAACATTTTTTACAGATGATCATGCTTTCTATAGTTATGATTTCAGGGCTGTGTGTGTTAGAATATATTTATATTGCCGCGGTGAAAAAATCAAGCGACCGTTATCTGCTGACATTGACGGAACTGGAACGGGAAGAATGACCCGGGCAGAACCATATGGGGCGTAAATCGGTTAAAAAATTAGGTAATGTAAAGTATTGTATGAAAAAATGATGCAGGCAATCAATTTGCTTCGCAAATTGGTTACAACAGGGAGGACAGATCTATGAAGCGGATTGCAATTGTAGAAGATGAACTTTTTATGAGGGAAGAGTTATCCGGCATTCTGCAAAAAGCGGACTATGAGGTGGAAGAGATCAGCGAATTTGGGGATGCTGCAAAGCAGCTTTTGAAGCTTTCACCGGATCTGGTGCTGTTGGATCTGAACCTGCCTGTGAGCAGCGGTTTCCAGATCTGCCGGGAAATCAAGCAAAAAAGCAGCATCCCGGTTCTTGTACTGACGTCCCGCGATCAGCTGCAGGACGAGCTTCACGCGCTGAATCTGGGCGCCGACGAATATTTGATAAAACCATGCAGGAAAGAACGGCTGCTGGCCCGTGTGTCAAATGTATTGAAACGCTATGAGGGACGGCAAAATCTGCTGGAAGGCCCGGAATGCCTTCTGGACCGTCAGACCTATACGCTGTATATCCATAACAGCTCCGTAGTCCTTCCAAGAAACCAGGGAAAAATTCTGGAAATGTTTCTGCTCCATGGGGAGGAGGCCGTTTCGAAGGAAGAGCTGTGCATGGCAATCTGGGGAACAACGGAATTTATCGATGAAAATGCCCTCCAGGTGAATCTGACGCGGCTGAAAAAGACACTGGCGGGACTCAGGATGCGCCGGCAGATTGTTTTGGTGCGTGGGCTGGGATATCGTTTTACGGAGGAGGAGCCTCATGAAGCGTAAATTTCAAAAAATTCTGCGGTATATGCCCTGGCTTCTGCTCCTGTTTGGGGTTGACGCGTTTTTCACCGTTCTGCTGTGGATTGCGGATCTGGATGCATTTTATGCGATGTCGGCTCTGCTCCTGCTGGCAGTGCTTTTGATGTTTTCCGCAATATGCTTTGTATTGGTTCGTCTGGAAGAAAAAAGAGAGCAGGTATTTTTTGATTTTCTGGCGAATCCCGATGAGTACCATGAGGAACGGCTGCTGGGGGTTCTGGTTCCGGCCCAGGGGGAGGCTGTCCGCCTGCTGGGCAGATGCCTGCGTGACAAGCAGAATGCTTATATCGGGCTTCTGGAGCAGATGAATGATTACGAAGAATACGTGGAGTCCTGGGTGCACGAAGCCAAAACACCGCTTTCCCTGCTGACGCTGCTTCTGGACAACCGCAGAGAGGAATTGTCCGAAACCGTTAGCTGCAAGCTGGACTATATCCAGAACCGTCTTCAGGAGTCCGTGGACCAGATGCTATTTTACGCGCGTCTGAAAGGGTCGAGGAAGGACTACCTGTTCGAACATATCTCTGTCCGGGGATGTGTGGAGGAGGTTCTGGAGGATTATAAACCGCTGCTGGAGGAAAAGCAGTTTCAGATACAGGCAGACATGACGGAGCAGACGGTTTGCTCCGACCGGAGAGGGCTGCGCTTTCTCCTGCGGCAGGTGATCAGCAATTCCATAAAATATTGCGGCAAAGAGCCGGAGCTTATCTTCAGATTTTTTAAGGAAAATGACTGCCATGTGCTGAGTATCCGGGATAACGGTATGGGAGTTCGAAGCTGCGACCTGCCCTATATTTTCGAAAAAGGATTTACCGGCGATTCCGGTGAAGGAAGAAAAAAAGCCACCGGCATGGGGCTGTATCTCGCCAAAGAGATGGCCAAAGAGCTGAACCTGTCTCTGGATGCCAATTCGGAATGGGGGAAAGGGTTTGAAGTACGGATTGTGTTTCCGGTTGTTGGATGAAAGGGGGCGAAGGGCGGAGGTTAGTTTGGCGTTCGCCCCTTTTTTCCATAGTATATGTCTGATGTGCGTGAGTGCAGCTTCAATTTTCAAAAAATAATGAACCCAAATTTCGGGATGCGGAGGATTTTCTCTTCCTGAATCATATAATGCAGGCAATCCCATTTGCAGTGATGCATAGTACTCATCCGGATCATATGCAAAGTATTCTTCCAGAGAACCAATTCCATTAAAACCATATCCGTAATAATCAAGAATATATCCTGACATGAGTCTGGCAGTTCTTTCATTCCCATCTGGGAATGGTACGGTGGGAAACTCAAAAAGGAGCTACCTTATAAAGGGTAACTCCTTATATCTATTTATTTTGCTTGTGCCATTGAAAATAAAGTATCTTGTAAAAGTTTAGAAAAATTGATATTATTTTTTTCAGCAAAAGTATTCAGCCACGCAGGAATAGTAAGGTTTTTTCTTACTGCTTTTTCACCGTACTTTTCTTCATAGGAATCAATGTCCAGTAATAGCATATTTATCATACACCCATTTTCAGCGGTTATTTCTGAATAATTAGAAGCACGTGGTATTTGCTCTCCGTCTTCCAGTTCTCCCAATATCCAACCGCTAGCTGCGTCAATCCCCATTTCAATAGCTTGCTCTAAGTTTTTACCTTCTGTTACACAACCGGGCAAGTCTGGAAACTCTACTACGTATCCGCCGCTTTGATCTGTAAAAGGCTTAAATACAGCCGGATAGATTAATTTCAATATATTCGCCTCCTCGTATAAAGATTGAGCAAATGAGGCTTAAAGCCCCGCTTGCTTCATAATTGATTTAACTGTATCGGGGTTCAAATCCCCTCCATGTTCTGGTATTGTGACTTTTCCTGGCTTAGTCGGGTGTTTGTACTGGTGGTGTGAACCTTTTTGCTTTACTTGATACCAGCCATCCTTTTCTATTATATTCTCAATTTCTCTAAATCTCATTCAATACCTCCTTATTCATTCATGGCATTGCTCCTTTCTGTTTATTTGTTTATATTATAATGCGCATTATGCGCATTGTCAATAATTTTATTCTGATAAAAAATAGAAAAGAACATCCATCATCTCCTTCGAAAAGTGTTCCTTCTTTTCCAGAAGATTTAAGGCCAGAAAATAATTGCGTATTTCCTGTTCAGGCTTCAGAAAATGTTTGTGCGGATCACTGTCAATTGCGGGGCTCGACTATAAAGAACTCCCGGATGTATATATTATTTTCATTTCAAAGTTTGATATCTTTTGTGAGAAACGTACCATTTACCATATCGACCGTGTTATCAAAGAAACAGGAACCATTGTAGAAAATGGAACGCATGTAATTTATGTAAATATAGCTGTCGATGACAAAAGTGATATTGCAGAGCTAATGCAATACTTTAAGAAAAGTGTTGGTCAAAACCCTAAGTTTCCGAAAACCTGCAGCCGAGTTAATTTTTTCAAAAAAACCAAGGAGGGAGCGTCCATTATGTGTCAGGTAGTAGAGGAGTATGCAGCGGAAAAAACAAAACAAACTGAAATAAAATGGCAACAAACCTTTTGGAAAATGGTGTATCTGTTGACCTTGTTGCTAAATCAGCACCTACGCTTACGTATGATTTTATTGCAGAATTGAGCAAAAAAATACTACGACCAAGCAGTATTTAACAATACCCCGCCTATAAGATGGCCAGAATAACATAAACAATTCTGGCCAATATTCGATTTGATATTCTATTAAGGAAGCAATTAGAAATCTGATGGAAACAATGAAATCTATGACTGACAACTAGAGGTCAGACAATCATTTTTGCAGCGCCGCCCCGTTTTTGGCTCTGCAAATAAGCTGCGTCATGGTTCCCATAGGGCAGTACACGCACCAGGAGCGGGGTTTGAATAACACCATGGTAAGGAATCCCAGCACGGTGGAGGTAAGCATCACGCTGTAGAAGCCGAAAGCAAACTGCGCGGTTCCGTCAGAAAACAGCGTGCCGTGGTAAGCCCAGTGCCAGGGAAGCTTGAACGTCCACAGCAGTGTTACTGCAGTGCTGAGATTTTTTACGCCGGCGAATACCAGCCAGGTGTTCCACAGCATAAGGAAAAACATCACAAAGAAAAAGATTAAAAATCCATACCGGAAATATGCTGACTTCATCCATTTTGGGATGTCCTTTTTCCGGGACAGTCCGAACCTTCCGCCTACAAGGGAAAACAGTTGCCCTCTGCCGCAGTATTTGTTGCAGTAGGCTTTGCTGCCGTTTATAATCGCTATGAAAAGAGGTATAAAAAAGCAGAGGAGTCCCAGCCATGCAAAAAGGATATTGAAAAAACCCAGGATCAGGTAGGTAAGAGAAACGATCCAAAGATAATCATACCATTTCTTCTTTTCTTTCATCTTTCCGTCACCTCCAATGAAATAATACTTGCGGGACATTCTTTTGCACATTTTCCGCATCCCACACATAATTCCCTGTCGATGCTGGCATGGATGCCTTTTAAAATCGTGATCGCGTTTCGCGGACAGACCTTAATGCAGCATCCGCAGGCTACACATTCCTGGATGCTGACGATTGCTTTTCTCTTTGCCATGAGTAAAACTCCTTTTAGTTTTTCATTCATTATACAGTTTAAAAATGATTTATTCGGTGATGAAGTCACATAACTTGCAAATCTAACTTGCAAATCGAAAATAAGGTGCGTTGACTGAATTGCTGTTTATGAGTATAATGAAGAAAAAATATTGTTTTATCGCATAGGTACAGGAGGAATTGTCATGCCAGTGTTAAGTATGTTTTACGGAATTATTGTTCGTATGTATAAGGAAAATACAGGTAAACATAATATGCCGCATATTCATGCAGAATATTCCGGAGATGAGATTGTTATCACGTTAGATGGTACGGTTGTAGAAGGAAAGATTCCAAAGAATAAATTTAAGCTTTTAGAGGCATGGATAGAGATTCATAGGGAGGAATTGGAAGCAAACTGGAAGCTGCTGGCCAACGGGGAACAATTTTTTCGTATAGAACCATTGAGATAAGGGGGGACAAGACATGCTTCAGCCGAAAATTACAGAAGTGAAACCGGTAAAACCATTCAGTCTTCTTCTAACCTATGAAACAGGAGAGATAAAGTTATTCGATGTACGTCCTTATATTATGGGAAGCTGGTTCGGGGAATTGGGAAATGAAGCTTATTTCCAGACAGTGCGCCTTCTTCCTGGCGGTACGGGAATTGAATGGATGAACGGACAGGATATTGCACCGCATGAATTGTACGAAAATGGCATTTTACAGGGAAAATAGAGATATGTATAGAAGAATCCCCCAATCGTGGTACAGCACCGTTGAGGGATTCTTCTTTCCTTTCATTTACTCAAATCTGAAACTCCATTTTATAAAATTCAGGAAGCATATAAAACTTACAGCGGGAGAACGCCTGATGCGCATGGTTAAATAAAATCAACTCCGACAGCAGCAAAGGCGTCCCTTCCGGGATTTCCAGTATCCGGGATTCTTCCTCATTAGAAGCGATCAACTGAACGCTCATGTTCCCTTTGGAGGAAACATCAAATATTTTGTGCTCGATCAGATCCTCTAATGCAGAATCATTGGAGATATCCACGTCCAGCGCTTCAAATGCGGAAGCCGGGATTTGTGTAAAGGAATAACCGACAGGAACCTGATTGGATTTGTAAATGTTCGTGCTTGCGAGTACAATTTCGCTTTTTCCCAGGTTAAGCTTCGTGCGTCCGATATCGGTGGGCGGGGCATAATTGTAGTGCAGCTCGATGTCGTCGATGGAGCTTTTGCACATGTTTGTCATAGGAAGTCGGGCCGGCCTACCCGGTGGAGGAAATGGTCCGCCATGCGGTTTATCAGGCTGAAGTGAGAGAAGGCTATGCAAAAGGCGTGATTGAAAGCCACGATCCATACGGAACGGCGGAGACGAATATTTTAAATCAAGAATTTGCAGTCACAGGATTCCAATATGGAGATCCGCTTGACATCACGATCCGCCGGGACGGAGAAGAAATTTTCCATGAAAAAACCGTGTACGCAAAGACCTTTGGAGATGTGGCGGTGGGAGAAACGCTGGTATTCCAGGATCTGGCATCCTATATTTCCTTCGGTATCAATGAGGGAAGCTTCTTCAAAAAGTATGGACTGGAAGACGGCAGGGTGTACGATATCGAGATAACAAGACCGGCCCATCACTGAATTGACCGAATGACGTGCAGCAAGTGCGTGTGAACTGTAACGATTATTTCTGTCTGGTGATAAAGTGGGTGAGAAGATATTGACAGAACACTCAGAATTAAATAAAATAAATGCTGCAATAAAACGATCATACAGAGCGTTTTGTGAACAAATTGCACAATACATATAAAGCAAAGGGCTGCGGCAAAACAGCAGCCGGAATGGGAAAAAGAATGATCTGTACGGAGGTGGCTTGATTTGGAAGAGACACAGAGAATCCGCATGCTGCAGTGTCCGGGGCATCCGGTTGATGTGGTCATAGATACGGATACATATAACGAGGTGGACGACCAGTTTGCGCTGGCATACCTGCTTGGAAATACGGACAGGCTTCGGCTGCAGGCTATCTACGCGGCGCCTTTTTTAAACGAAAAGGCAGACTCTCCGAAAGAGGGAATGGAGAAAAGCTATCAAGAGATCTTAAAGCTGCTGGATCTGGCAGGCGCCTCTCAATATCGGGACAGGGTATTCAAAGGGGCGGAGCATTTTCTGAAAGACGCGGTATCCCCGGCGGTTTCCGAAGCGTCCGAGGATCTGGTCTGCAGGGCCATGGCGCATTCAGCGGAGGACCCTTTATATGTCATTGGAATTGCAGCGGCAACCAATATTGCTTCCGCGATTTTAAGCCGGCCGGAGATTGTAGAGCGGATGGTGGTCGTCTGGCTGGGGGGCAGTGCTTTTCACTGTGAGGAGATGGAGGAATTTAATCTGATCGAGGATGTTGCCGCAGCGCGGATTCTTTTTAACAGCGGGGTTCCTCTGGTACAATTGCCCTGCTGGGGTGTGGTGGAGAGATTCTCGATCAGCAGGCCGGAACTGGAGAAGTATTTTACAGGAAAAAATCCACTTGCGGAATACGTGGCCGGGTATGCCATTCAGGATGTGGAAGAATGGGCGCCAGGCTTTGCCTGGGCAAAAGTGATCTGGGATGTGACGGCGGTAGCGTGGCTGCTCAACGACGACCAGCGTTTTATGAACGACCGGCTCGTACCTTGCCCGGAGATTGCGGGGGCCTCGGGGTATGTATTTTCGGAAGGAAGGCATACTATGAGATATGTGTACCGCATTGAGCGGGATGCCCTCATGACAGACATGATCCAAACGATCTGTCAGCTTTAAGAGAACATCCAAACGCACGGCTGGAATATTTGATGCCCGTCAGCTTGCTGTCAATAGCTTTGGCTGTACGGGCACGACAAACCTATTACAAATCACTTTTTCCTTCATACTTTTCAATTTCATGATGTACAAATCGATGGTATTTCATGATGTTTCGACCGATTGCATACAGCATAAACTCTTTATATACTTTTTCCGTTGAACGGTAGTTGAACCTTCGGAAGTCCTCGTTTTCTTTTATGTCCCCAAAGTGCCCTTCTGTCTGGATGGAGCGGGTCTGCCGTTTCAGGATACCCGTCTCACTCTAGATGTTCGCATTGGATTCTTCTTTCAGTTTTTCCCATCGTTCGTTGATCTTCATGACCTTACTTCGATCCGGTTTCTTTTCGGCATCATATTTATAAAGACACCTCGCTTTGTGCTCACAGCCGCTGCAGTAGCCATGATCGTAATCTGGAAAACGCGGTTTTGCAGATCACGTATAAAATCACTATAATAAGAATCCCTCAGGAATAACGGCCCTGCAAAAACATTTTTTCCATACGGTCAAGTGCTTCCAGCAGCTGTGCCTTAGTTACCGCAAAGTTTAATCTGACAAACCCCCGGCCCACTTCTCCATGATCCAGCCCATTGTTCAGACGTATCCCTGCTTTTTCCATGAACATTTCACCCAGTATTTCCGGTGCAATTCCGGATTCCCGGCAGTCAATCCAAAAGAGAAACCCGGCCTCCGGCTTGAGCGGCCTGAGCGGCAGCTTCCTGCGCTCTACCTCAGATAGAAACAGCTCCCGGTTTTTGCTGAGATAATCATTTACCTGAATCAACCATTCATCGGCCGCACCTCCAGCTGCAGTTGTAACCGCTGCAATAGCAAAAGAATTGGACGCATATCCAAAGCTGTAAGGCGCCAGAAATTCCGTCCATTGCTTCTGCATTTCTTCATCTGAGATCAGGACAATGCCATGGGGCAGGCTCATAATATTAAATCCCTTACTGTAGCTGAATATCTGAATTGCTATTTTTCTGGCTGTTTCAGAAACAGCCAGAATCGGAATATGCTTATGATCTTCATATGTCACCAAAAAGTGAACCTCATCCGATAGGATTTTCACATCATACTCTGCGCAAATCTCTACCATTCTGTTCAGTTCTTCCATTGTAAAGACCCGGCCCGTCGGGTTCTGCGGATTGACCAGTAAAAAGACGGAAGGCCGGTTGATGCGTATTTTTTCTTCAAAATCGGCAAAGTCAATCTCAAACCGTCCATTCCTTTCCAACATCGGATTTTCCAGAAAATGCCGACCGGCTCCGATAATCGTATTCTTCAATGGCGCGAAATAAGGGGTCTGCATCAGTATATAGTCTCCTTTCCCGCTGAAACGCTCCAGTACAAGCCGGATTGCGCCGATAGTTCCCGGAACATTGCTCATCCAGTCTTTTTTTATTTCCAGCCCGTATTTCTCCCGAAACCAGCGGATCACAGACTGATAGTATCCTTCTGGCTTAAACTTATAATGATATATATTCTCCTCAGCAACCGCCCGCAGCGCTTCCTGAATACACGGAGCACACTCAAAATCCATATCCGCCGTCCCCATGCCGATGATGTCGTCCCGATCGGAAGGCTGTTCCCAACGTATGGAACCGTCGTCTCTGTGATCTGAAACCTGATCAAAATTATAATTCATAGAGTCCTCCTTTTTTGCTGTAATTCTTTCTTAAAATCTCCTCTGCAGTTGATTTGCCGTCATTCCCCCGCCGGAAGGCTCGAGAGCTTATTCCACCCTTCTTCCTTCCGAAACAGAAATCACACTGGCCGCTGCCATGTCCCCACATACATTTGCCATGGTACAAATCATATCCATAAGGCTTTCTACACCCAGGAGCATTGCAATCAATGCACCGTTTGGTAAGCCCAGCGCACCGAACAGCACCACATAGAATACCGCTCCGCCGTTCGGAATACCCGGCATTCCGATTCCGGAAAGAGTAGAGATCACAACTGCGATCAGGCACTGCCCAAGCCCTAGCGGAGATCCATAAAAATTACCTGCCAGCACGGCAATCAGGCAAAGCTCACAGATAAATCCGTTCATATTGATGGTACAGCCTACTGGAAGCGTAAAGCTTGCAACCTCTTTGTCACAATTCAGATCTTCTGTAGCCATCTTCATCGTAAGCGGAAGTGTTGCGGAGGAACTTCTGGTTGAAAATGCCGTAGCAGCCACCCTGACATATGCCATGATAATCTTTTTCATCGACACACCGCTGGAAACCTTTGTTACAACGGCATATATTATCAACAGTAGACCGCAGCCTCCGCCTACAAGAACGATCAGAAATCCTAAGGTCGAAAGAACTTCCTTACCGCTGGCTCCAATCCCTGAAGCAAGAAGAGCGAAAATCCCGATTGGCGAAATCTTCATGACCATCTCAATGATCTTATAAATTGCTTCCAGCACACCGTCAAGCACCGATAATACAGGCTCCGCTTTTTTTCCGATCATTGTCAGTGCAATACCGAAAAATATGGAAAATACAATACACGGAAGCAGTTCAAAATTTGACATCGCAGAAAACACATTGGACGGAACCATATTTACAATCACTTCGAGTACACTAAAGGACTGCGCTTCTACCTCCTCCGCA
>OFFF01000952.1_pt1 | contig 19836 bp, 14 predicted proteins | sample 1521301 | NCBI WGS metagenome assembly OFFF01 (sample SAMEA3504101, study PRJEB24116) | mouse gut metagenome | biome: mouse gut; feature: mouse-associated habitat; material: faeces | place: Denmark | collected 2011
TGGATGCGGCAATGGAGGTGGTGCGGGAATTTGCCGAGCCAGCCGCTACCATTATCAAGCACACTAACCCTTGCGGTGTAGGTTTGGGCGCGGATATTCGTGAAGCTTGGTTGAAAGCCTATGAGGGCGACACTCTGGCTTCCTACGGCGGCATTGTGGCCGATCTGGACGGCGCGACAAGCGTTCCGGGTCTGTTTTCCGCCGGTCTGGCCCGCAACCCCGATCCCGGCGTCTACATGGGCGGCTGGGCCACCTGCATCACGTCCACTACGGGATACAGCGCCGGTGAAGCCGCGGCGCATTACGCGGAGGGATGCGAGGAAGGAGCCTTCGACAGAGCGCTTGCCGAACACAAGGTTCGCGCCTACACCGATCTGCTGGGCAAGGACGGCATTCTGCCCAAGTCCATCATTTCCGACATGCGCGAAGTCATGAGCGCGCCCGACATTGCCCTCATGAAAACGGGCAGAGGCCTGAGCCGCGGCCTCGAACATGTGGAACAGATCAAGGAAGAATTCGTTCCCAGGCTCGGCGCGTCGGACCCGCATCAGCTGGCCAAACTGTTTGAAGCCACATCCACCGTTCTGGTCACCGAGCTGTGCCTGCGAGCCGCCATCATGCGCAAGGAATCCCGGGCCGGTCACTTCCGGGAGGATTATCCGGAACGCGACAATGAGCACTGGCTCAAGTGGATCGAACAGAAGCGGGAAGACGGCCGATGCAGGATATATACGGTTCCCGTTCCCTACGAACGCTACGCCATCAAGCCGACACACTATTACATGGATAATTTCGTATGGCCCAAGGCCTGATACCCTGACAAACCATCAAGGGCTGAAGTCCGTTTCGCCCTTCCGAACCTCAACTCGAAACGAGGAGTAACGTATGTTCTTTTCCGCTCGTCACGCCGTTGCCCTGGCAGCCGTCGCCCTGTTCGGGTTTTCCGCTCCGGCCGCTGCCGCGGAAGCGGTAACGCTGAAATTCGCCACGCAGAATACGGAAAACGCATGGACCACGGTTCACGGCATCAAACCCTGGATCGAACAGATTGAGAAGGATTCCAACGGCAGTATCAAAATAGATTTCTACGCCAACCAGACGCTGACCAAGGGCAACCAGGCATGGCAGGCCGTGCGCAAAGGCATTGCCGACATGTCATGGGTCACCATGGGGTCGTACCCCGGCATGAATCTGTTGATGGAAATCATCAATCAGCCCGGCATGGGCTTCGATACCGCCATGGAAGCGGTGGACAGGCTGTATGCCATTACCGACAAGGTTCCGGCCGCGGCCAAACCCTTTTCCTCCAACAAAGTCCTCGCCATGTTTTCCGGTGATCCCGGTACCGGGGTTCTCATTTCCAAGACTCCCATCCGTACTCTGGAAGATCTGAAGGGCAAAAAGATCCGCTGCGCCGCCGGCGCGTATCTGGACATGCTGAAGGCCCTGGGGGCCTCTCCCGTGGTCATGCCCATGCCCGACTGCTATATGGCGCTGCAGAAAGGCACCATCGACGGCATTCTCGGCGACATCGACTCCTACCTGTCCTACCGGTTCTATGAAGTGGCCCGCTACGCCACGAACAATATTCCGCGCGGCTGCACGCTGTTCCTGATCATCATGAACGAACGTAGATACGCCTCGCTGCCCGACGCCGCCAAAAAGGCCATTGATGCGCATTCCGGCATCCCCGGCTCCAAAGAGCTCGCCGAAGCGTTCTCCTACAACCAGCGCAGTCTGTTCAAGGACGCCGAGGCCCGGGGCGCGGAAGTCATCCGCCTTTCCGACGAGGAAAACGCCCGCTGGACGAAGCTGCTGACGCCTCTGTGGGATGAATGGCTCAAAGCCTGTGCCGACAAGGGATATGAAAAGGAAGCTCCCGTCGTGTTGCGCATGATGCAGGGCAAATAGCATCGCCGAAAAACAATCCGACCGTGCCGTTGCGACGGCACGGTCCGCTTTGCCGTCAACAACCGGGGAAGGTGAATATGTATTCAAAAATCATACAGGTGCTTGTCAACATCATGATCGCATTATCCTGCGCCGCGCTCATGGCCATGATGCTTCTGACCGCCATGGATGTGGGCATGCGCTACTTCTTCAACAGTCCGCTTGTCTGGTCCACGGAGCTTACGGAAATCTGCATGGGAATCATGGTTCCCGCATCTGTGGCATACTGCACGTTCAAAGGGGCCCATGTCTGCGTCGACCTCATCTATATTCATCTTCCCGATGTGATAAAGCGTATCGTGTATGTGCTTTCCGAGGCCATAGTCGTACTCGCCATGGGTATCATCACCTGGAAGAGCTTTGATCTTGTGGACGAACTGCTCGTCATGAACACCATCACGCCGGATCTTGGTCTTCCCATGTGGCCCATAGGCGTGTTCTTCATTTTTACCTTTGCGCTGACGACTGTCATTACCATGGGCAACATGATCAAGGGGGATCGGCAGTGAGTTCTCTGATGATAGGATGGCTGGGGATATTGTTCCTTCTCATACTGATCTGCCTGCGCGTTCCCATCGGGGTTGCCATGATTGTTTCCGGAGTGACCGGCTTCATGGTCATATCCGGCGTCGAACCCGGATTCGCCCTTCTGGGAAGCGTCCCTTATGAGACGTTCATCAACACCTCCTACGCCGTGGTTGCCCTGTTCGTGCTTATGGGAAACTTCGCCTTCAAGTCCGGCATCAGCGACGACCTGTTCATGGCCGTGCGCAAGTGGATGGGCTCGCTCAAGGGCGGCCTGGCCCTGGCAACCGTGGCGGCCTGCGGCGGCTTCGCCGCCATCTGCGGTTCTTCCGTGGCCTGCGCCGTCACCATGGGCGTGGTGGCCCTGCCTGAAATGATGAAGTCCAGGTACGCGAACACCCTGGCCACGGGCTGTATCGCCGCCGGCGGCACGCTCGGCATCCTTATCCCGCCAAGTACCGTCATGATCATCTACGGCATCATCACGGAACAATCCATCGGAAAGCTGTTCATGGCAGGCATGCTGCCCGGCATTCTTCAGATGCTTCTTTACATGGCCGTGATACGCATATGGGTCAGGCGTTTTCCCGAAGCAGGGCCCGCCGCCGGTTCGTGCCGCTTGAAGGAAAAAGTTCAGTCACTCTCCCGTGTATGGAGTGTAATCCTGCTCATGGTTCTGGTGGTCGGCGGCCTGTACACCGGCATCTTTTCTCCCAATGAGGCCGGCGGCGTGGGGGCGTTCGGCGCGTTCGTCATCGGGCTGATTCTTTGCCGGAAGACGTCCCGCAGGCAGTTCCTCAAGGAGAGTCTGATTGATACCGTCCGCACCCAGGGCATGTGCCTGAGCATCATGCTCGGCGCCATGATCTTCGGCTACTTCCTCACTGTCAGCCGCCTCCCCATGACGCTTTCGGACTCCATCACCAGCGTTGTGAGCAGCCCCATGCTGATCCTGATCTTCATTCTGCTCATCATGGTGCTTCTCGGCTGCTTCATGGATTCCATGGCCATCATTCTTCTCACCGTGCCGATCTTCTATCCGCTGATACAGAGCGTGGGCATTGATCCCATCTGGTTCGGCATTCTGGTTGTCCGCGTCACGGAAATGGGCCTCATCACGCCCCCCGTCGGCCTCAACCTCTATGTCATACAGGGCGTGTCGAACGTTCCCATGGGCAGAATATTCTCCGGCGTCATTCCCTTCATTCTTTGTGATGTGCTTCACGTCGTCATTCTGCTTTCCTTCCCCATCATATCACTCTGGCTGCCCGGCATGATGTGATCCCTTCAGGCGATCCGGCCGGCGGCCCCTGCTCCGGCCTGATCTCCTGCCCCGTGAACTGCGCGGTCAAGACGGGTTTTCACGCGCTTCGAGCGCCCGCTCCGTCAGCAGGGAAAAGGCTTCCGGCGTACAGGGCTCGCCGTCGCAGAGCAGCCCCGCGTCGAGGATGACAGGTTCCCCGCCGGGAGAAGACGCATGCAGCGTTTCCAGTGTGGGAGCGAGGAAGGAGGCGCGGATCTCCCGTCGGCCCGACGCGTTTTCCCACAGGGTAAAGAGCAGCGCTCCGCCGGGAGGAATGGCGTTGTGCCCCTGCTCCGGGATATCCCAATGCAGATCGAGCAGGCCGCCTGTATTGGCGATGTTGGTGTCGTGCCCCGCATAGATGATGACACGCGCGTCCGGTTCTTCCAGCAGCGAGGAGCGGATCGCCCGCAGCATGGCTCCGCCTCTGGCCGCCGCCACGTCCGGGGCGCGGTTGAGCGCGTCGAACACCAGGTTATGGACGGGCAGCATCGTCTTCAGCGCTTCGGCGTCCACCTCTCCCCAGCCCGCGTTCCGCTCCGGCCACTGGCCGTATTCCAGCAGAAATATTTCAGCCAGGCTGGAAGCCATGGCCAGCCTTCCGCTCAGCTTGACATCGCCCTTGTTGAACCCCACCGTGTCGGGAATATCCGCCAGAGCGCAGCCGCGCGTGCTTCCGTCACACAGGCCGGGCGCACAGCAGCCCGTCACCCGCTGGATGAGTTCCAGCGCTCCGTGCGGGACATGCAGCCCGGCCAGAACCCGTTCCATTTCGGCGCGGACGGCCTGCGTATCCAGGCTGGCCTGTCTCGCACGGACAGGATGGAACAGGGGCGTGACCTGGGTCGGATCCGAGGCGGCAGAGAGGCCGCATTCCGGAACAAGGCCCTTCAAGATCGCGGCAGCGCTTTCTCTGGTGCGCTGCTCCGCATCCGCCACACAGAGCACGTCTTCCGGGCCGGGGCAGCCCTGCGCGGGAAGCAGACCTTCTTCCGCCAGGATCCGCCGCATTTCCCGCCACTGGATGGTCAGCAGCTCCCCGCCCCGCGCGGTAAGTTCTCCTTTCCCGACAGGCCACTGGGGCCAGGGCCGGGATGCCCACCGGGCCAGCTCTTCCGGAGACTGGGTAGGCGAACGCACGCCGTGACGGCTGAGCACCACAAGCTTGAGCAGACGGCTGTTTTCCGGAGCATCGCCCCGGAGTCCCGCCGCATGGGCGTCACCCGCCGCAGCGGCAAGCGCCAGAAAAAGAATGCCGATCATTTTGAACATGGAATCCTCTCCTTGCATGAGGCGGGATATGAACCGCCGTGTCCGCGTCAGAATACCCTCCGGCGGCTCCCTGTTCAATCCCGTATGGAGGGAGCGCAGCAATTTATCATGAATGCTCTGTTATCGTGTAGTGTTGATAAAACTTGCCGCATTGCCATGCGGGGGGGGCGTCGCGTTGCTCTCGATTCCCGCAAGCTCGAAGACTCGCCTGACGGGAACGCTGCGCTCGCGCCTCCGGCGGTCAAGGTTATTTTCAACACAATTCTGCAACAGGGCGTCATGAAAAGGAGCGTCTTTCAGACATACCCGTGTACCCCAATATCGACAAGGCATTAAATGCCTTAAAACGCCTCTCAGACGCCTCCAAAAAAGTGCATTTGTCATTTTCAGGAATCCGGGGTATACTCGGCGCAGTTTGTGAAAAAAACACAGATTCACTTAACCCATTCTGTTTTCGAGCTTTTCCGCAGATTGGAAAATTTCCTATCATGGCGCAGGGCACCATGCACGCCGACAAACCAACGCAAGCGGAAATGCCGGATACAGAGGGAGGGGCCGGACGCAGTGAGGCTGCTGAAAAGAGGCTTTTCCCTTAATCCTCTTTGCGGCTTTTTGAAACAGGCAGTACGCAAGCCCAAGGCGGGCTGTGCCGGGGCACCCGATGAACCCCCTCAAAGGGGGGCATCCCTTTGTATAACTGAACAATCAGACTTCAACATTCGGCGTTCGCCGCCGCGGGAAAAACATGACGCAGGAACATTTGGACAACGCTCCGACCAATTCATCCTACAACGCTTCCTCCATTACCATTCTGGAAGGTCTGGCGGCGGTGCGCAAGCGCCCGGCCATGTATATAGGCAGTACCGATTCGCACGGGCTGCATCATCTTGTCTATGAAGTGGTGGATAACGCCATTGACGAGGCCATGGCCGGATACTGCACCCATGTGGAAGTGATCCTGCACATGGACAACAGTATCACCGTGCGCGACGACGGACGCGGCATTCCCGTGGATATTCATCCCAAGCTCGGCGTGCCCGCCGTACAGGTGGTCATGACCAAACTGCACGCCGGAGGCAAGTTTGACAACGACGCCTACAAGGTGTCCGGCGGCCTGCACGGGGTGGGCGTATCCTGCGTAAACGCGCTGTCTGAATGGCTTGAGGTCACTGTGCGCCGTGACGGCAAGCGCTGGAGACAGCGTTACGAGCGCGGTACGCCTGTGACGGAGCTGATCAGTCTGGGGGAAGCCGAAGGCCATGGCACTACGGTACGTTTTCTGCCTGACGATCAGATTTTTGAATCTACCGAATTTTCCTTTGCCGTGCTCCAGAAGCGTTTTGAAGAGCTGGCCTATCTTAATAAGGGGCTGAGAATCGTCTGCGTGGACGAGCGCGCCAATGAAACGCACGAGTATTACGCCGAGGGCGGGATCCGTCAGTTCGTGCAGGATCTTAACAGCGGCGAACATACCATCCACGCCATTATTGCCGGAAGTGGCATCACGGACAACGTCACCGTGGAGTTCGCTCTCCAGTATAACGACAAGTACAAGGAAAATGTCCACACCTTTGCCAACAATATCCGTACCGTTGAGGGCGGAACGCACCTGGCCGGGTTCAAAACCGCTCTGACCCGTGCCATTAACGCGTATATCAAGACTCAGCCTGATCTGGTCAAGAAGCTCAAGGGGGAATCTCTTTCCGGAGATGATGTGCGCGAAGGCCTGACCGCCGTGGTCAGCGTCAAACTGCCCCAGCCCCAGTTCGAGGGGCAGACCAAGACCAAGCTCGGCAACAGCGAAATCGCGGGTATTGTATCCGGCGTCGTGTATCCCGCGCTGGATACGCACTTTCAGGAAAATCCCAAGGACGCCCGGGCGATTATCGACAAGGCCGTGGATGCGGCCCGCGCCCGCGACGCCGCCCGCCGCGCCAAGGAACTGGTGCGGCGCAAGGGCGCGTTGTCGGACAATTCCCTGCCCGGCAAGCTGGCGGATTGCAGCAGCAAAAACCCTGAAGAATGCGAAGTGTTCATCGTGGAAGGGGACTCCGCCGGAGGTTCGGCCAAACAGGGCCGCAACCCCAAGACCCAGGCCATTTTACCCCTGCGCGGCAAGATCCTGAACGTGGAGCGCACCCGTTTCGACCGCATGCTGGCCAGCCAGGAAATCAAAAACATGATTACGGCCATGGGCATGGGAGTGGGGGAAGATGTGGATTACGAAAAACTTCGTTACCACAAAATCATCATCATGACCGACGCGGATGTGGACGGAGCGCATATCCGCACCCTGCTGCTGACCTTCTTCTTCCGCCATTATCCGGATCTCATCCGGCGCGGGCATTTGTTCATTGCCCAGCCGCCGCTTTTCGGCATCAAGAAGGGGAGCAGGATTCTTCGCTTTCTCAAAGATGAGCGGGCGCTGGAAGAGTTTCTCCAGCAGCGCCTGTCCACCGGCGTCAAAGCCGTCAATGCGGCCGGACAGGAATTCTCAAGCGAAGAATTTATCGCCGTGCTGAACACGGTGGACGAGCTTCAGAGCCGTATCCAGGACGCGGAGAATGCTTCTGTTTCCCGCGTGTTGTTTCTTGCGCTGCTGGAATTTGACGGACCCATGCCCCATACCGAAAACCCTGTGGAACCCGAAGGCTTCCGCGAATGGATGGCGGAGCGGGAATACAGCGTGAAGCTGGAGAGTGAATCCAACGACGATGGAGAGCGTCATTTCCTGCTGTTTGAAAATTCGGGCGGGCACCGCACTCGTCTGCCGCTGGAATTCTTTTCCGGGCGCATCTATCGGGGCGGAAGGCAGGCTTTGGACAAGCTGAGCGCCCAGTGCGGCGAGTTTCCCATTACCCTCAATTCCGGAGAAAACACCGTACAGGTAACGGATTTCTTCACTCTGCAGGAGAAAGCCTATGAACTCGCGCGTCGGGGCTACGATATTCAGCGCTATAAGGGTCTGGGTGAAATGAATGCCAACGACCTGGCGCTGACGACCATGGAGCCGGGCAGGCGCACCCTGCTTCAGGTATCCATTGAGGATGCGCAGTCCGCTTCCGAAGCCATTGAGGAGCTGATGGGCGACCGTGTTGAAGCCCGGCGTGAATACATCATCCGCAATGCGCTGGATATGGAAGATCTGGATATCTGATCAGGGATGATGACCCCCGAAAAGCGCGGTTTGCGCCGCCATCGGCGGCATACGTTACGGCGGCAGCCCTTTCTCCCCACCTTTTCCGGCATGCGCCGGGCCTTGTAAAGGAACAGCACAGTGGAAGAACTGGAACAATATACCCCCATAGATATTGAAAAAGACCTGCGCCAGTCTTATCTGGCGTATTCCCTCAGCGTCATTATCGGCCGCGCCATTCCGGATGCGCGCGATGGCCTCAAGCCCGTGCACCGGCGCATTCTGTTCGCCCAGTCGCAGATGGCGAACACGTACACCCGCCCGCACAAAAAGTGCGCCCGTGTGGTCGGCGATGTCATCGGCAAGTACCATCCCCACGGCGACAGCGCTGTCTACGACGCACTGGTGCGCATGGCGCAGGATTTCTCCATGCGCGACCCGCTGGAAGACGGACAGGGGAATTTCGGCTCCATTGAAGGCGACAGCGCGGCGGCCATGCGATATACGGAAGTGCGCATGTCTCGTCTGGCTTCTGAATTCCTGAATGATATCGACAAGAAAACCGTGGACTTCCGCCCGAACTACGACGGATCGGAGCAGGAGCCGGAGGTGCTTCCCACCAAGGTGCCGAATCTGCTGCTCAACGGCTCTTCGGGGATTGCGGTGGGTATGGCCACCAATATCCCTCCGCACAACCTCGGAGAGCTTTGTGACGCACTCATCCGGCTTATTGATGAGCCGGACTGCACGGTGGAGGATCTCATTGATCTGGTGCACGGGCCGGACTTCCCCACGGCCGGTTTTGTTTATGCCGGACAGGGTCTGCTTGATGCCTACCGCACCGGGCGCGGCATTGTGAAGATGCGCGGCAGGGTGGAGGTGGAGGAACGCAAGAAGGGCCAGCAATCCGTGGTGATCCGCGAAATTCCCTATGGTCTGAACCTTGCCGCTCTGGTGACCAAAATCGCCGAACTGGTCAACGACCACAAAATCGACGGCGTGTCCGATCTGCGCAACGAATCCAACCGCAACGGCATCCGGGTGGTGCTGGATCTCAAGCGCGGCACCATCCCCGATGTGGTGATCAATTCGCTGTACAAGTACACTCCGCTGGAAAGCTCTTACGGCATCAATATGCTGGCGGTGGTGAACAACAAGCCCCAGCTGCTGAACCTGAAAAGCGCGCTGGCCTGTTTTCTCGATCACCGGCGCGAGGTGGTCATCCGCCGTACGCGCTTTGACCTCGACAAGGCCAGGGCGCGCGCGCATATTGTGGAAGGCCTGCTCAAGGCCCTGGATGTCATTGATGAAATCGTGGCTCTGATCAAGGCCTCTCCTACGCCTCTGGAAGCCCGCAACGGGTTGATGGAGCGGTTCGGATTTTCAGAAGTCCAGGCTCAGAGCATTCTGGACATGCGCCTGCAACGCCTCACCGGCCTGGAGCGCGACAAACTTCAGGACGAATACGCTGAACTTCAGCGCCTTATCGCCTATCTTACGTCCATTCTGGAAGATTCCTCCGTCTTGCGCGGCGTATTGCGCGATGAAACCAATGAAATCAAGGCTGCCTATGCTTCTCCACGCCGCACGGAAGTGCTCATGGATGAACTGGGCGGCATTGATATTGAAGATCTCATTCCGGACGAGGACGTGGTCATTACCCTGTCGCGGCGCGGCTATATCAAGCGTACCATGCTGGCGACCTATCAGCAGCAGAAGCGCGGCGGCAAGGGCATTGCCGGTCTGCACACCGGGGATGACGATTTCGTGCAGGATTTTCTGACCACCACGAATCACCAGTTCCTTTTACTGTTCACCAACAAGGGCCGCATGCATCAGCTCAAGGTGCATCAGGTGCCGGAAGGAAGCCGCACCGCCAAGGGCGTGCACATTGCCAATCTGCTTCCTCTGGAAAAAGACGAATGGGTAGCCAACGTGCTGACGGTGCGGGAATTTGCGGAAAATCGCTTTTTCCTGTTCACCACCAAGCGCGGCATGGTCAAGCGCTCCAGCGCCTCCCTGTACGCCCGGTGCCGCAAGAGCGGGCTTATTGCCCTCAGCATGCGTGAAGATGATGAACTCATCGCCGTGCGGGAAATCAATGAAGATGACCATATTGTGCTCGCCACGGCCAACGGCATGGCCATTCGCTTTTCCGCCACGGATGTGCGGCCCATGGGCCGCAGTGCGGCCGGGGTCAAGGGCGTGGGGCTGCGTCGGGGGGATACCGTGGTTTCCAGCCTGACCCTGCGACCGGAGGATCAATCCACGGAAATCATGGCTGTGTCCGCCCTGGGGTACGGCAAGCGCACCCGCGTAGACCTGTACCGGCTCCAGAGCCGCGGCGGAATCGGCCTGATCAACTTCAAGGCGTCGCCCAAAACGGGCGGCGTTATCGGAGCCATGCCGGTTACGGATGCGGATTCCCTTATCCTGCTGACGTCCACCAACAAGATTATCCGTCTGAGCGTGGATGAAGTGCGTTCGGTGGGGCGCGCCACCATGGGCGTGCGCCTGGTGCGGCTTGACGACGGAGCGACGGTGGTGGGGTTTGACACCGTAGCTGACAATGCCGGTATGGAAGAGGGGGAGAACACGCCCGGCATTCCCGCTTCTGCCGCTACCGGCCCTGAAATTTCGGGAACGGAAGAATAGGCCATGTTCGGTTGTTCAGGGCTGCGCCTGTTGTGCCGTCTGCTCGTTGTCTCGTCCTTTTTCGGCTGCCTTGCGGCGTGTGACCGGACCTACCCGTCAAACGACTTTGAGGCGGCCAAAGAGGCGGCCAGGGAGCTGGATTGGGCGCAGAGCGCCCGTTTGCTTCAGCGTTATCTGCGCGATGAAATGGATGAAACCCGGCGTTGGGAGGCGTGGACGCTGCTTGCCCTGTCCCATGAACGTATGGGCGAACGGAGCTGGTTGGTGGAAACGCTGGAGAACATGCGCCACGAGTTTGAAAACAACCCTGAGCAACTGAAATGGGTGCTGCATGAATTGGGCACGACGTATGAAGCCATGCGCCTGTGGGACGAGGCTTCCGAAACATGGCTTCAGCTGCTGGATGTGGCGGAGCTTTCCGACCATGACGCCGCCCGCCTGTACGAGCATATGGGCTTGTATTATCAGCGCGGGCAAAAATTCGATATGGCTGAAGATATGTTCGGCATGGGGCTGGAGCACGCGGACACGGTGGCGCTCAAGGTTTCATGCCGTTATCAGATTGCCTATACCTATTACCTGCAGGACAGACGGGAAGAGGCGCTCGCTATGCTGGACGAGGTGCTGGCCGTGCCGGAACTGGCGGAACGCCTGAAGGAAGGCAGGCCGGAAGGCGCGGGAACTGTGCGGGCAGATGTTGTGCAGGAGAGCGAATTGCTTGGCCAGGCGCTGCTGCTTAAAGGGGATATTCTGGAGACGCTGGAAAAGAGGAAAGAGGCTCTTGCCTGTTTTGAGCTTGCAAAAACCTGGTATCCCAGCCCTGAAGTGGCACAGCGGCGCGAGGAACTGCTGCTTAAGAAGAAAAAGGTTACGCCGGTTATCCAGAGAAAGTAGGGCACAGCCCCCGGCGGGCTGCCCGGACTTTCCGTCAGGCTGTTTGGCGGTGTGGACGCCGCGAAGCGGCGTTTGTCATCACGGTTCCATGACAGAGCCAGGCGTTTCCTTCCGTTTCTGCGCCAGGGGCAGGGTGCGATCATAAAAAATGCCTGCTTCTGTCACGCGCGCGACAACGGCATGGACTTCCACGCCCCGCGCGACGGCATCATAAAAGGCGGCGGCGTAGGCGGGGTCAATGTATTCCGCCGGGCCGAAGCAGGAGCCATCCGGGCGCTGAACCAGATACAGCATCGCCGCGCGGCAGCCTTCCCTTACCATACGAATCAGGGTACCCAGATGTTTTTCACCTCGGGCAGTGACCGCGTCGGGAAAGGCCGCGACGCCGTCTTCCACCAGGGTGACATTCTTGCACTCCACCCAAAGCGGAGGAAGGGAGGCGTCGGAGCGGGTGAAAAGACCGTCCAGACGGCTTTCCCCGCAGACAGCCTCACGTTTGAATCCGTCATATCCCGCCGTCCAGGGAAGGAGATGCGCCCTGAACGCGGCTTCAAGAAAACGATTGGGCAGGGACGTATTGACTCCCGCCCAGAAGAAGGATCCGGGCATGGCGCCGGGCTGCCCGATGCCCTCCACGGTCCAGGCCAGCTTGCGCTTGGGGTTGGCCGCCGGGGACAGCAAGACAGGCGCGTCGGGCCGCAGCATGCCCAGCATGGAGCCCGTGTTGTTGGTATGAGCGGTGATGATTTCACCGTCCAGTTCCGCGATAACGAAGAAGCGATTCTCCCTGCGGATGAAACGCGCGGTACGGCAACCGGGGGGGAAAGGCAGAAGGGGGGCGGGGGTCAATTTACACTCCTTGGGGAAACTGCTACCGTTGCAGGGACAGCCGCGGGCGGCGCCAGCATGGAACAAGATTGATGCGGAGGCAAGATGCCGTAAAGCGGATTTGTCATCATTCTGAATATCCGCTTTTTTTCGGCATGAGGCCGAAACCCACAGGAAGTGAACGAGGAAGTTATGAGATTTTCACAGCGCATGAACCTGTTCAAACCTTCCGCGACTCTGGCCCTGAATGACAGAGTGCTTGAACTGCGTTCACAGGGAGTGGAGATTGCCAATCTTGTGGTCGGCGATCCCGATTTCAATACGCCGGATCATATCAAAGACGCCGCGAAACGGGCGCTGGACGAAAACCGCACGCACTATACGCCTGTCCCCGGCTGGAAGGAACTGCGCGAGGCGGTGCTCAGCTATCTTGGGCGCGTTTATGGACTGGAAGCCGAAATCGGGAATGTGGCGGTCAGCACCGGAGGCAAGCAGGCGTTGTTCAATGTGCTGATGTGCGTTGTTGACCCCGGGGACGAGGTGATCATTCCTGTTCCCTACTGGACGAGCTATCCTGATATGGTGGCTCTGGCCGGGGCCGTTCCTGTATTTGCCCCTTCGCCCGCGTCGCGCGGCTTCCGCATCACGCCGGAAGATCTGGAAAAGGCCCGGACGCCCAAAAGCAGGGCGCTGATGCTCAATTCTCCCTCCAATCCCACGGGCGTGGCCTATACCGCCGAAGAAACGGAAGCCATTCTTGAATGGGCGGCGCGGCACGATGTTTTTGTTATTGCCGATGAGGTGTATGATCAACTGGTATACCCCCCCGCGGAACGGGCCGGTGCCTGCCTGTGGTGGAAAAAGCATCCTGAAAGCGTGGCTGTGGTCAATGCGTTGTCCAAAAGTTTTGCCATGACGGGCTGGCGTATGGGGTATACCCTGGCTCACGCGGATTTGATCAAGCAGTGCATGAAAGTGCAGAGCCAGGTGACCTCCAACCCCTGTTCCATTGCCCAGGCCGCGTCCGCGGCGGCGCTGGAAGGGGATTTTGGCGAAATGGCCGCCATGCGCGAGGCGTTTATGCGCCGCAGAGATATGGCCTATGCGGAAATTTCCTCCTGGGAGGGCGTGATTTGCCCTTGCCCTGAGGGAGCGTTTTATCTTTTTCCCGATGTAAGCGCCCTGTTCAATGCAAAAATGCCTGATGACGCCGCCTTTTGCCGTTATCTTCTGGATGAAGCCCGCGTCGCGGTCATGCCGGGGGCTGCTTTCGGTGATCCGCGTTGCGTGCGCTTCTCCTACTCTGTGGCGGATGAAGTGCTCAAATCCGCGCTTCATCGTGTTAAAAAGGCTTTGTATGCCTAATGATGGAGGTTGTTCATGTCTGAAAAGAGCGCCATTCTTGACTGTTCTCATGCCTTTCCTTCCTTGCCCGACACTGATCCGCATGGGGAGCGGGCGGCGCAGCTTGCCGCCCGCCTGGTAAAGGAAAGCGATCCCCTGCCGTTTTTGACCATGCCCTATGCCTGGGATTTGAGCCTTAAATTGCGGGGGCATGCGGAATTTCTGCGCAGTTTTAAGCATATGCTGCTTCTCGGGATCGGGGGATCAGCCCTGGGCGCGCGGGCGCTGCAAAAGGCTTTTGCCCCCGCTCAGGACAGGCCCGGATATGAAGGCCCGTGGCTGTGGATTGCCGACAATCTGGATGAGGCGGCGTTCTCGGCCATGCTGGACAAACTTCCCGCGGAAGAGACTCTGGTGGTGGTGGTCAGCAAGTCCGGCGGCACGCTGGAAACAGCGGCTCAGTATCTGGCCGTGCTGCCCTGGCTGAAAAAGCGTCTTCCCGCTACCTGGCAGGAGCATCTGTTCATGGTAACTGATGCGCAAAAGGGTTTTCTGCGCGACGAAACAGACGCCGCCTTTCTGCGGTCCCTGCCTGTGCCGGAACATCTGGGCGGACGTTATTCCGTACTCTCCGCCGTGGGGCTTGTGCCCGCGCTCTTTCTCGGCATCAACTGGGCGGCGCTGCTGGACGGCGGATGTACGCTGGGGCGTGAGCTTCTGGAAAAGGCGTCTTCTGACCCCGCAGCTTTTGCCAGCCACCCCGCGTGGAAAATAGCCTCCTGGGCGGCGTACTGGGCTGAACACGGCAAGGGGCAACTCATCAATTTCTGCTATGAACCGGCCCTGGCCTCCTTCGGCCCCTGGTTTTGCCAGCTCTGGGCGGAAAGCCTGGGAAAGAACGGCAAGGGCAGCATGCCCATTTCCGCTGTGGGCGCGACTGATCAGCATTCCCTTCTTCAGATGTTTTTGCAGGGGCCCGCAGACAAGGCCTGCCTCTTTCTCGGCAGACAGAGCGCTGCGCGCAAGGACGGGGAGATCCGCCTTGACAAGGAACAGCGCGAGCCGTGGACATGGCTGTCGGGTCTTTCTCTGGATGAAATATTCAGAGCAGAGGCTATGGCTACGCAAATGTCGCTGGAACGGGCGGGAATGCCCCTGATTTCCCTTGAACTGCCGGAAGCCTCCCCCTGGCAGGCCGGACGCCTTATCGTCCTGCTTGAGGCTGCTACGCTGCTTACAGGCTGGCTGCTCGACATCAATCCGCTGGATCAACCGGCGGTAGAGGAGGGCAAGCGTTTGGCGCGGGCCAGACTTGGAGCGGGCGGGGCGGAAGACGAACGGCGTATTCTTGAGGAATTTGCCGCGCGGCCTCGCGCGATTCTGGAATTTTGACCGGATTCCGCCTGAATGTTCAGGCGGAATTCCGAATGGAGCACGCGTGTTTAAGCGCAAGAGCAAACAGCAACAAGCCGAACAGAGCTCCCGCTACCTGCCGTTTGGGCTGGCCCGCTTTTTTTCCTGGTTTTTTCTGCTGCTTGTTCTTGCCAGCAGTGTTTTCCTCTCATTGTTCATCGCTCGCGCCACAACAAGCACGCTCCTGGATAGTCAGGAAGATTATGCCCTGCTTCTGGCAGAGAATCTGGGCAAGCAGATATTCAACCGCTTCACGCTGCCTGTTACGGTGGCATCCGGAAGGGTAAAACTTGGAGATCCTGAACAATACCGCCTGCTTGATGAAATAATTCGCTCGTTGTTGCATGGGTTGCGGGTGGAAAGCATCCGTATTTTCAACAATGAATATGCAGTGACCTATTCCACAGATAAAAATGAAGTGCGAAGGACGGATCTGTATACGCAGGGCGTGCCGGAAATTTTTCAGGGTAAGCACCATCATTTTGATGTGCTCTCTACCATGTCGTATTTTCAGGCCATGCTGCGACCTCGCCTCGCGGAGGGAAGTTTTCAGCTAAGGACGATATATCCACTTAAAATAAATCAGGAATTATACCCCAATCTCAGTGAGGAAGACGCCGCCACGGTGCTGGGAGCCCTGGAAGTCATCCAGGATGTGAGCAACCATTATCAGATTTCCATACGCAACCAATGGCTGATTATGGGGGGATTTCTCGTATCCAGCCTTGTCCTGTTTACGCTGCTTCATGTGGTGGCGCGCAAGGCGGAAAAAGTCATTGCCGAACGCATGGAGCGCAACCTGCAACTTGAGGCTGAACTACACCAGAGTGAGAAACTGGCCAGCATGGGCCGCATGGTGGCCTCTATCGCCCATGAAATCCGTAATCCGCTGGGTATCATCCGATCCAGCGCGGAGTTTTTGCTGCGCCGGGAAAAATCCGTGGAGGATTCCAGCCGTCCGATTCTTGAGGCCATTTATGATGAATCCTGCCGCCTGGGGTCAACGGTCAACGACTTTCTTGATTATGCCAGACCTCGCCAACCTCGCAGAGATGTGGTCAACATGACCGATGTGGCGCACAAGGCATTCAGTTTTCTGAGCGGAGAATTCCACCGCCAGAATGTGGAGCTTGCAGACGATCTTCCGGAATCTCTGCCTACGCTGGGAGATGATGACCTTTTGTACCGGGCAGTGTATAATGTCCTGGTAAATGCCCTTCAGGCGATAGGGGAACAGGGGCGTGTTGTTGTGCAAGGGCAGGTGCGCGAGGACGGGCAAACCATATTTGAAGTGATGGACAGCGGGCCGGGTTTTGCCGATTATTGTCTCAAAGCCCTGGATCCTTTTTATACGACGAAAGACAATGGAACCGGGCTTGGGCTTCCTATTGTCCAAAGCATCATTACTTCGCATGGAGGAAGGCTTGAACTGGAAAACAGCAGAGAAGGCGGAGCGCTGATCCGCTTTGTTCTTCCCGGGGTGAACCTTCCTCCTTTAATTGAGGCGGGGCAGACTTCCCACCCTTCCCGGGAGCATTGATTGAGCTTCAATATAGTCAGCGAACTCGCTAACTCCTACTCCCAGCATGGAATGCTGCGGAGCAGGGGGCGTCAGTCGCAAGCCCGGCGCGGCGGCATAGCCGGGTTCGCTCGCCGAAACCGCGCTTTTGGCAAAGCGCTCCTGGAGAGTATTGCCTGCCTTTGTAGGCATTCCGGAGAGCGTACAGGCAGCGCGTCTCAAAAGTTGCCATCATGAAAAATGAAAGTTGATCTGGTTTACTGTCGGCCGGTCAAACTTTCAGGAGTAAACGGTTATGAGTGAAAAATCCCGAATATTGATTCTGGACGATGAAAAGAACTATCTGCTTGTGCTTGAGGCCTTGCTGAGCGATGCGGGATACGCCGTTACTCCCATCAATGATCCTGAAATGGCTGTTTCCTATTTGGAAGAGGCCGAGGTCGACGTCGTCATCACGGATATGAAAATGCCCAAGATGTCCGGCCTGGAAGTGCTTCAGCACGTCAAGCGCAATTCCCCGTCCATACCTGTGCTGATTATGACAGCCTTTGGTTCGATTGAGAGCGCTGTGGAAGTCATGAAATACGGTGCGTTCGATTATATTACAAAACCCTTTGCCAATGACGAGTTGCTGCTTTCTGTCCACAATGCGGTGGAATTATCGCGCGCGCACCAGCAGTACCGAATTTTGCAGGAAAGCCTGGAAGAGCGTTACAGTACCCATCAGATCATAGGCAAGTCTCCTGCCATGCGTGAAACGCTGAGTATTGTTGATCGTGTCTCGGCAAGCCGCTCCACAGTCCTTATTACGGGTGAGTCAGGAACCGGAAAGGAACTTGTGGCCAGGGCTATTCATTTTTCGTCTCCTCGCAAGGATGAACCCTTTGTGGCGGTGAACTGTATGGCCTTCAACGCCGGAGTGCTGGAAAGCGAGCTTTTCGGGCACGAAAAGGGCTCATTTACCGGAGCCGTGGCCATGCGGCGCGGGCGCTTTGAGCAGGCGGATCGAGGAACGCTTTTTCTTGACGAAATAGGGGAATTGCCCTCCGATCTTCAAGTCAAACTTTTGCGTGTCTTGCAGGAACGCGTATTTGAACGGGTAGGGGGAACAGAGCCAGTCAAGGTGGATATCCGCATTGTTGCGGCAACGAATAAAGACTTGGCAAAAATGGTGGAAGAAGGGAGCTTTCGTGAAGATCTGTTCTATCGGCTTAATGTCGTACAGATTCATATTCCCCCGTTACGCGAGCGCCGTGAGGATATTCCGCTGCTTGTCTCCCACTTCATTGCACAGATTGCGTCGGAAAACGGCATCCCTCCCAAAAGTTTCACTCAGGAAGCCCAAAACTACCTTTCCGGCTATGAATGGCCTGGGAATATCCGTCAGTTGCAAAATGTCATAGAACGCTGCATGGTGATGATCCCCCGTGATGTGATCGATGTTGAAGACTTGCCGCCGGAAATTCGGGATGAAGAATCACAGTTCAAAAGCGCCGTGGATTTATTGCCTGTGGAACTCAATCTGGCGGACACACTGGATAAGATTGAAGCGGCCCTGATTCGCCGGGCGTTGGTACGGTCTGACTTTGTTCAGGCTCATGCCGCTGATCTTTTGGGAATTTCCCGTAGCCTGATGCAGTATAAACTAAAGAAATACAATATCATCGGGCATTAGAGCAGGTTAGATACCGCGGTAAAAATGCCTGTTCCGTACAGCGGCAAGAGGAGGAGATGTTTCATGTGAAACATCTCCTCCTCTTTAAGGGCTTTAACCCGTCAAAGAGTAAAGCGCCTGCTACAGAGAACTATCCGCTATATGCGGGTGAGGGCAAACAAACATTCTGCACAAAAAACACCTTTCCTGTACACGAGAGCATTTCAATGACAAAATGCTCTAACGATCGCGCCTCCGGCGCTCAAGGATATGTTCAACATTATTCTGGAACAGAGCCAAACGTTATTTTTAGGGTTAGCATGTTTCACATGAAACAATAAACTTGCAAAGTATATCTCTGTCGATTATCAGAAAAAAGAAGTTTGGTAATGGAGGGCAATATGGCACGTATCATAGCCGTCGCAAACCAGAAGGGCGGCGTTGGTAAAACAACGACATCCGTCAATCTCGCAGCCTCGCTTGCTATTATGGAAAATCGAGTGTTGTTGGTGGACTGTGATCCTCAGGCGAACTCGACAAGTGCTCTTGGTTTTGATCAAGAGACAACTGAATCCAATCTTTATACTTCTTTTTATAAGCCGGATAAGCTTGCGGAAGCTTTGTTGCCTACAGCCACTCCCTATCTCACGTTGTTGCCTTCTTGTTCGGATCTTGTGGGTATAGAGCTTGAACTTGTCGACAAAATGGCGCGAGAATATTACCTTGCCGAATTGCTGCAGCCTGTCAGTCAAGACTATGATTATATCATTCTGGATTGTCCTCCTTCTCTTGGATTAATCACGCTTAATACCATGTGTGCGGCAAAGGAATTGTTGATTCCTCTGCAATGTGAATTTTTTGCACTGGAAGGAATTGTAAAACTTCTTCATACATATGAGCAGGTGAAAAAACGCTTAAATCCTGAAATTGAACTGCTTGGTGTCGTTCTGACCATGTTTGATGCTCGAAACAAGCTGGCGCGCCAGGTAAAAAATGAAGCGGAGCGCTGTTTCCCGAAAGACATGTTCAAAACATTAATTCCCCGGAACGTGCGCTTGTCGGAAGCTCCCAGCCATGGAAAATCAATTTTGCACTATGATATCAAGTCAAAAGGGGCAGAAGCCTACCTGGAACTGGCCAAGGAAGTGGTTCGAAAAAAGCCGCGGCGTACGGTTGCTTAATTCTTTGGGGCATGTATGGCGTGTGCTGGAATGTTTCTTTCAGTACGCTTATTTTTGCAGCATATAACCTGACGTTAACAAAAAAAACACACTTGTTTTAAGCTGTATTGAGCTAGAGCATTTTGTCATTGAAATGCTCTCGGAGTCGAGCGGAGCGAGGCT
>OFFF01000956.1_pt1 | contig 19749 bp, 16 predicted proteins | sample 1521301 | NCBI WGS metagenome assembly OFFF01 (sample SAMEA3504101, study PRJEB24116) | mouse gut metagenome | biome: mouse gut; feature: mouse-associated habitat; material: faeces | place: Denmark | collected 2011
GAGGTCCGGCCGCTGCGTCGCGCATGCGGGGCCTTGGCGGTCGCTCCGTCCTCTCCGCGGCGGCACGCCCCTCAGCGGAGCATGCGCACGGCGCGCCGCACGCCCGCCGCCAGCGCGTCGATCTCGGCGCGCGTATTGTAGAGCGCCAGCGAAGCCCGGCACATGCCCTTCACGCCGAAGTGCGTCATGACCGGCTCGGCGCAATGCTGCCCCGTGCGGACGGCGATTCCCAGCTTGTCGAGAATCATCCCCAGGTCGAGCGGGTGCACCCCCGCCACATTGAACGACACGATCGAACACTTGCCGGGCGCCGTGCCGTAGATGCGCAAGCCCTCGATTTCGCTCAGCTGCGCCTCGGCGTAGCGCAGCAGCTCCTGCTCGTAGGCCTCCACTTCGGCCCGGGGCAGCTCCTCCACGAAGCGCACGGCCTCGCCCAGCGCGATGGCGCCGACATAGTTGGCCGTGCCGGCCTCGAACTTGAGCGGCACCGGCGCATAGGTCGTGCGCTCGAAGGTCACGCGGTCCACCATGTCGCCGCCGTAGAGGAACGGCGGCATGCGCTCCAGCAGCTCACGGCGGCCGTAGAGCACGCCGATGCCCGTGGGGCCGTAGAGCTTGTGGCCCGAGAAAGCATAGAAGTCGCAGCCCAGCGCCCCCACGTCCACACCCCCGTGCACGATGCCCTGGCAGCCATCGACCACCGTCACGGCACCCGCGGCACGGGCCGCGTCGATTACGCGCCGCAGGTCGGGGCGCGTGCCGAGCGTATTCGACGCCTGCGTCACGGCCACCACTTTCGTGCGGCGGTCGATCAGCGTCTCCAGCAGCTCGGTCCGGAGGCATCCCGCGTCGTCGATCGGGATCACGCGCAGCTCGGCGCCCCGCCGTTCGCAGGCCGCCTGCCACGGCACGAGGTTCGAGTGGTGCTCCATCTCGGTGACCACCACGTTGTCGCCCGCCTCCAGGAAAGCCCCGCACCAGGCGTAGGCCACGGTGTTGAGCGCCGCCGTGGCGCCCGACGTGAAGACGATCTCCTCGCGCTCCGACGCCCCGATGAAGCGGGCGATGCGCTCGCGCGCAGCCTCGTAACGCGTCGTGGTCTCCTCCGAGAGCCAGTGGGCGCCGCGATGCACGTTGGCATTCAGTTCGAGGTAGATGCGGCACTCCGCATCGATCACGCACTGCGGCTTCTGGGCCGTGGCGCCGCTGTCGAGGTAGACCAGCGGACGGCCGTAGACCTCACGCCCGAGAATGGGAAACTGCTCCCTTATTTTTTCGACATCGAACATAATTTCAAGCATATCCGTCGGAACGCACGCGCGTTCCGCACCATCATACGATCCGGACGGCACCCCCGGGCATCGCCCGCGGCAACCGCCGCCCCACACTGCGCCCCGAAAGCCCTGCTCCGCAAGCATTGTCCCGCAAGCACTGTCCCGAAAGCACTGTCCCGAAAGCACTGTCCCGAAAGCACTGTCCCGAAAGCACTGTCCCGAAAGCACTGCCCCGGGCGCGGCATCCCTACATGCGCTCCAGCTTGCGCGACACGGCCTCGGCGAGCAGCGCGCGCAGCGGCTCGGAGGGGATGCGCGACACCACGTCGCCCACAAAACCCTCGACCTGCAACGCCCGGGCCTGGGCCTCGCTCAGGCCGCGCTGCCGCATGTAGAGCACGGCATCGTCGTCGAGCTGTCCCACCGTGGCGCCGTGCGTGCACTTCACGTCGTCGGCATAGATTTCGAGCTGGGGGCGCGTCGCGATGCGCGCCTCGCGGCCCAGCAGGAGGTTGCGGCTCTGCTGGCGTGCGTCGGTGCGCTGCGCGTCCTGCGCCACATAGACCAGACCGCGGAACGCGCCCGTCGCCGTGCCGCCCGCCACGCCCTTCACCAGCGAATGGCTGCGGCAGCCGGCCGCATTGTGCTCCACGCGCACCCCTACCTCGCAGTGCTCCGCATCGCCCGCAACGAACACGCCGTCCAGCGCGCACTCGGCATCGGGAGCGTTCAGCTCGAAGCGGTATTCCGCCGCGCCCTCCGCGAGCAGCACCATGCCCGCCGTGCAGCGGCTGCCCGCGGCCTGCACCGCATGCAGCGAAGCCGAAGCCCCCGTACCGAAGAGTTGCGTGAGGGCCAGCGAGGCTCCCGCTCCGAGCTCGACGCGCACCTGCGACCGCTCGGCGGCCGCATGCAGCAGCGACAGCCGCGCGGCGACGCCCGCGGCGACCCGCACCGTCAGTTCCTGCGGCGCCACGACCGCGCGTTCCGCCGCCGCGGAGGCATCGAAGCGGAGCTCCTCCCCCCGGAAAACGTCGAACGCGCACTCGCGGATGATCCGTTCCATCTCCATCGCGCCTACTCCTTATAATCGTTGATGAGCCAGTCGTAGCCCTCCTTTTCGAGACGCAGCGCCAGCGACTTGTCGCCCGAATGGATGATGCGGCCCTTGTAGAGCACGTGCACGAAGTCGGGCACGATGTAGTCCAGCAGACGCTGGTAGTGCGTGATGACCACCGTGGCGTTCTCGGGCGTATGAAGTTTCGTCACGCCCGTGGCCACGATGCGCAGGGCGTCGATGTCGAGGCCCGAATCGGTCTCGTCCAGAATGGCCAGCGCCGGATCGAGCATCGCCATCTGGAAAATCTCGTTCTTCTTCTTCTCGCCGCCCGAGAAACCCTCGTTCACCGAGCGCGCCGTGAGCTTCGCGTCCAGCTCCACCACGGCGCTCTTCTCGCGCATGAGCTTCAGGAACTGCGCCGCCGTCAGCGGCTCCTCACCGCGAAACTTGCGCTGCTCCTGCACGGCCAGCTTCATGAAGTTGGCCATCGACACGCCCGGAATCTCCACCGGATACTGGAATCCGAGGAACAGCCCCGAACGGGCACGGTCCTCGATCGACATCGAGAGCAGGTCGCGGCCCCGGAATTCGACCGAACCCTCGGTCACGGTATATTTGCCGTTGCCGGCCAGCACCGACGCGAAAGTCGATTTGCCCGACCCGTTCGGTCCCATGATGGCATGCACCTCGCCCGCACGGACCTCGAAGTCGATGCCGCGAAGGATCTCCTTGCCCTCGACCGTGGCATGCAGATTTTTTACGCTTAACATATCGTATCTTTATTTCTCTCAACAGTTAATTCTTCACCCGACGCGCGCTCCTGCCCGGCCGTCGCGCACCGCCCCTGCGCCGCAGACGCAGGCGGTCTTCGGACCGCAGGTCAGCCCACCGAGCCCTCAAGGCTGATGGCCAGCAGCTTCTGTGCCTCCACGGCGAACTCCATGGGCAGCTTGGCCAGCACCTCCTTCGCATAGCCGTTCACGATCAGCCCCACCGCATCTTCGGTCGAGAGGCCCCGCTGGTTGCAATAGAAGAGCTGCTCCTCGGAGATCTTCGACGTCGTGGCCTCGTGTTCGACCACGGCCGTCGGATTGCGGCTGTCGATCTCGGGGAAGGTATGCGCGCCGCAGCGGTCGCCGATCAGCAGCGAGTCGCACTGCGAGTAGTTGCGGGCGTTCTCGGCGCCGCGCCCCACGCGGACCAGACCGCGGTAGGCGTTCTGGCTGCGGCCGGCCGAAATGCCTTTCGACACGATGCGGCTGCGCGTGTTGCGGCCGATATGGATCATCTTGGTGCCGGTGTCGGCCTGCTGGAAGTTGTTGGTCATGGCCACCGAGTAGAACTCGCCCACCGAATTGTCGCCCGCCAGCACGCAGCTGGGGTACTTCCACGTGATGGACGACCCGGTCTCGACCTGCGTCCACGACAGGCGGGCGTTCTCGCGGCACAGGCCGCGCTTGGTGACGAAGTTGTAGATGCCGCCGCGCCCCTCGCGGTCGCCCGGATACCAGTTCTGCACCGTGGAGTATTTCACCTCGGCGTCGCGCTCGACCACGATTTCGACCACGGCGGCGTGCAGCTGGTTCTCGTCGCGGCGGGGCGCCGTGCACCCCTCCAGGTAGCTCACGTAGGAGCCCTCGTCAGCCACGATGAGCGTGCGCTCGAACTGTCCCGTACCCGCCGCATTGATGCGGAAGTAGGTCGAGAGCTCCATCGGGCAGCGCACCCCCTTGGGGATGTAGCAGAACGAGCCGTCGGAGAAGACGGCGGCGTTGAGCGCCGCGTAGAAGTTGTCGGTGTGAGGCACCACGCTGCCCAGGTACTTGCGCACCAGCTCGGGATGCTCCTTCAGGGCCTCCGAGATCGAGCAGAAGATGATGCCCTTCTCGGCCAGCGTCTCGCGGAACGTGGTCTTCACCGACACGGAGTCCATCACCGCATCGACCGCCACGCCCGAGAGCGCCATCTGCTCCTCCAGCGGAATGCCCAGCTTGTCGAACGTGCGCCGCAGCTCGGGATCGACCTCGTCCATCGAGCCCGGACGTTTGGTCTGCTTGGGCGCGGCGTAGTAGATCACGTCCTGGAAATCTATTTCGGGAATGTCGAGATGGGCCCACGCGGGGGGCGTCAGCGTCAGCCAGTGGCGGTAAGCCTTCAGACGGGCCTCGGTCATCCACTCCGGCTCGCCCTTCTTCGCGGAAATGAGCCGCACGACCTCCTCGCTCAGCCCCTTACCGATGGTTTCGGTCTCGATCGCCGAGGTGAAGCCGTAGCGGTACTCGCCGTCGCCGAGCTGCTCCAGTATCTCTTTCTCTTTTTCTGCCATACGCGCGAATTAGTCGGACAAAGGTACGAAATCCTTTGCAATTCGCAATCCGGAATCGCAATTTTAGTTCCAATCGTCCCGCGCCGCAGGCTCCCGGCCGCCGGATCGTAACCCACAGCCCCGGGTGCGGCACAGGGTCCGCAGCCGGAAGCGCCCGCACCCCGGGTGCGGGGCGACGGTCAGCCGCGTACCGCGGCGTCGCTGCGATTCGGCCCGAGGTTCGGCAGGAACCAGGCCACCAGTCCGAGCAGCGGCGTGTAGGCGCACGCACGGTAGACCGCCTCGATGCCGTACGCATCGGCGAAGTCGCCCAGCACGGCCGAGGCGATGCCCGCGACGCCGAACGTGAGTCCGAAGAAGAGGCCCGACACGAGGCCCAACTTGCTGGGCAGCAGCTCCTGGGAGTAGAGCAGGATCGCCGGAAAGGCCGAGGAGAGCATGAAGCCGGCGCAGAATGCCGCCACGGCCGTGAGTGCAAGGCCGCAATGGGGCATGGCGAGGCTGAAGGGCGCCGTGCCGAGAATCGAAATCCAGATCACGGGTTTGCGGCCCCAGCGGTCGCCGACCGGACCGCCGACCAGCGTGCCGACGGCCGTGGCGAAGAGGAAGACGAAGAGGAAGAGCTGCGAGGCACGGATCGTCACGCCGAAGCGCTCGATGAGATAGAACGTGAAATAGTTGCTCAGGCAGGCCATGTAGATGTATTTCGAGAAGATCAGCACCATCAGCAGCACGATGGCCCACACCGTCTTGCGGAGCGGCAGCGGCCGTGCGGGCGCAGGCTCCGCGCCGCCCTCCCGCGTGTCGCGGCGGCGCACGAGGTAGTCGGCATACCACCGGCAGATGGGGCGCATGGCCCGGAAGGCGAGCAGCGCCACGACGACGAAGCAGACGATCCACGTGCGGTCGCGGGGTGCCACGACGAGCGCCACGAGCAGCGGACCGATCGAGGTGCCGAAGTTCCCGCCCACCTGGAATACGGACTGAGCGAAACCCCGCCGGCCGCGGCCGGCGAGCGACGTGATGCGCGAGGCCTCGGGGTGGAGCGTGGAGGAACCCACGCCCACGAGGAACACGGCGACGAAGACCGCAGGAAGCGACGAGGCGAAGGCGAAAAGCACGATGCCGAGCGTCGTGCTGCACATCCCCGCAGGCAGGCTCCGGACGAAGGGACGCTTGTCGAACGCCAGACCCACGACGGGCTGGAAGACCGACGAAGCGATCTGGTAGACCAGCGTGATGAGACCGATCTGCGAGAAGCTGAGCGCGAGGTCGGCTTTCAGCATGGGATAGGCCGCCGTGACCACGGCCTGCAACAGGTCGTTGCAGCAATGGGCCGCGCACAGCGCCACCAGCACCGGGAACGAGGCGTCGGCGACGACGGGATGCAGGCGGGACGAGGCTCTGGATAAAACGGTAATCATGATTCGGTTATTCTCAGGCGCGCAAAAGTACGAAAAAAAAGCCGGAAATACGTCGCGCAGCGCACGCACGGATCCGCACCCGCAACGCCGGCGCTCCTCCGTGCGCCTGAAACGGCAATGCCGGACGGGCACGGGATGCGACGGAAGGCAGCTGCGGATTCAGTGGGACGCACCGATGCACCACGGGGCACGGCGGGTCGAACGGGCCGCATCGACGGACCACAAGGCATGGCGAGTCGCTATTAGTCGCATCGACGCTCCACGGAGCACGGCGGGTCGAACGGGCCGCATCGACGGACCACAAGGCATGGCGAGTCGTTATTAGTCGCATCGACGCTTCACGGAGCACGGCGGGTCGAACGGGCCGCAACGACGCACTGCGGGATACTGCGGGATACTGCGGGTCGTAACAACGTACTCCTCAGGCACAGCATATTACTCAGGATTAGCGTATTGCTTCGGGGTACGGAGGATTGCAAAGGATTCCGCCGTACGTCTTCGGACCGAGGCGACACGGCACAACGAAAAAAATCCCGCAAGAACTGTCATCTTGCGGGATTCACTTCGAAAAATCCCGGTCATCGGGATTCAGCGGAGAGGACGAGATTCGAACTCGTGGTACGGGTTACCCCGTACGTCGGTTTAGCAAACCGGTGGTTTCAGCCACTCACCCACCTCTCCGGAAGCAACGGTGAATTTCCGATTGCGGGACAAAAGTAAGGCAAAAATACGGAACTACCAAATAAATTTCGCTGCTTCCCTGCAAATTCCTTCCCCGAACCGCAAAATAACCGACCGAAACCGTCCCTCGAACAGCCCGCCGCCTCGTTCCCTCCGCAACAACCGCCATACCGTTCCCTATCGCCCTGTCCCGTCCTCTCCTATCCCGTTCTCTCTTGTCCCGTCCTATTTCTATCCCGTCCTCTCCTGCCGGCCGCTTCGCCCCGTCCCGGACCAAACAGTTTTCGCGTCCGAAGCAACCACGACACATACCCCGATTCGACCCGCACGTGTCCAACCATCAGCGCCCCGCGGCCCTTTCCCCGAAGTCGAACCACGTGCCGGCATCGGCCCCTGTCGGAACCGCATCCTCGCGGCCCGCTTCGCACCCGCACGAAACCCGATCCGCCACACCACACCACACCACACCACACCACACCACACACGACAGGTCCACCGACCGCATACAACAAAATACCCCCGCCGGAAATTCCGGCAGGGGTATCCTCTCTATCCCAAAATCGTCACGTGGCAGAGAATCCACATAAAAAATGCCACCGCTCCAGTATTGCCGAGAGGCGTCCGGCCTGGCGCGGTGACGAACATGTTAAGAACGACAAAAATGAGGCATCACTTCCATCATTGAAACATTTCAAACTTCAAACTCTCCGTAAGCACCTCCTTCGGCATTGCGCACATGGAGCACATAATGCCCCGGAGTCTCCGGAATCGGCAGCCACACTTCATACTGTACTGCCGTGTCGCACGTTGCCGACGCGAACACACGTCCCGTGCAATCGACGATCGCTACGTTTACCGTCCCCAGATCGTCCTCGAACTCGACCGTGATCCGACCGAAATCCGCATCGAACCAAGCCTCCACCGGCTCGTAGGCACCTCCGGACTTGCTTCCCCCCGGGCGTTTATCCGGAAACCACGGCCCCATTCCGATATTCCCGATGCCCGGCAAATTGCCGCCGCCTTCGCCGCCGCTATTGATCTGAGCAGCCGACTGCTCGGGAATCAAACAAAAAAACAATAACAGAGGCGTCAGAACAAGCAATAATTTTTTCATCCGAACATTTTTAAAGGTTGTCCGTCGTTCGTTTTCCAACGTTTCCGACAATGCAAGTGTACGACTGTTTCCCGAAAAAACAAAACCGAGGACCGATTCCCCATCTCATACCTTTATACAAATTCACACTGTGAATCAATACGTTGAAATAATTAATCTAATACATACAAAACCGCATTCATTCCTCGGCTAATAAAGCGTTGAAATCCAATTTCTTCTGTAATGCGCTCTCGCACGACAAAAAAATTTCGCATGCCGTCGAAATTGCGCTCAGGCGACCTCCGTGTCCGCATCGGACGACGCAGCCCCCGCGTCTTTCGTCAGCGAAGCGCACAATCCGGTAAGAAAATCCTCCAGCTTCAGCCCTTCAAGTCCCAGTTTCTGACGCACGCGACTGCGCTTGTTGTAGAGCGACCCCATGTCCTCGTAGCCGTAGATGAAACATATTCCGGCCGACGAGAAGCCGAAGCAGAGCAGGCAACAAAGATCCAGGTCGCGCGCATTCAGCTCCGGATAGTGCGCACGCAGGTAATCGACCACTCCGCCGTACTTCTTATTGACCACATATTGCAGATCGGACCACACCTCCTTGCGGCTGTTGGGGCTGACCGACACGAACGAGGTGAAGGCCTTGAAAAAGGACGAAGGTTTATTTTTGTACAGATAAGCGTTGTCCACCAGTTGTTTCAGCCCGAAGAAGCGCTTTTCGAGCGCTTCGGCGAAATGCGCTTCGCGCCCCTGAGTCGCCTCGGCACGCAACTTGGCGCACTGTATCTCCAGCTCTCCGCAGGCACTCTCCAGACTCCGGATCGTATCGTCGCGGCGCAGCAACTCGGCATGCTGCGCCGCCTGCATGCGATGCCGCCAACGACGCACCCAGCGCACAGCATGCCATACGGCCGTAAGAATCAGCGCCAAGGACAACACGACGATCAGCCTCTGGTCGCGCTGCCGGGCCTGCAACACCTCGTAACGGTGCTGGTAATCCTCCGACTCACGACGGTACGTCAGCGCCTCGCTGCGGTCGAACTGCTGCAACGCATTCACCGAATCGCGCAGGCGAATGGCCATGGTGTAGTAGTACAGCGATTCGTAATAGCGCTTGCGGGTAAGCTCCACCCGAGCCAGATTCTCGTATGCCTTCCATTCCCATTCATCGCGCGAATCGGCCACAAGACAGGCCCTCCATTCGTAAAACGCGGCGGAATCGTACATTTCCATTTCGCAATAGAGCTTGGCCAAACAGTCGTACTCTGAAGATTGCGCCATACTGCGGGCAGTATCATACTTCAACACCGCATGCAACGTATTGATTTTTTCACGATCGGATGGATAATCGCGAACAAAATAAGCATAAACACGCTCCAGCCGCTCCGTATTTTTCACCTGAAGCGCTCCTTCGCTCCCCGCCCGACGGAAATTCGCCACACTCTCCGCAAAACAGGAGAACATGCGGGTCGTATCCTTATGACCGTACACATATGCCAAAGACCGATGCACACACCCCAGATTATAATGGTTCTGCGTAGCTTCGAAACATTCGATGGATTTGAGGTAATAACGTTCCGCATCCTCGTCGCCACCATCCATTCCTCTGTATCGCGTTCCTATCTCGGAATATATCAGCCCCTTGAGGTCGTTATGCTCCGCCCCCAGCTCGCGGGCGAAGAGCTCGGCCCGCACCACGGCACAGGCCGCCTCGCGCGGATGGCCCGCATCGGAATGCACCTGACTCAGATAGAAATACGATGCCGCACGCTGCTCCACGGTGCCGTGCAGGAGGAAATAATCAACTGCCGGGCGGATCAGCGAGTCATCGTGCACCTCGATGCCGTTGCGGTCGAGCGCCTGCGAATAGCGCAGCGCATAACGCGCGTCGAGCGCCTTGCCGCGAATGCGCGAACGATCGAGGGACCGCATGATTCGGAGTGCGCTGTCGGGCTGCGAGAACATCAGGCTTTCGGCACGGGAGATCTCCCTGCGCACATGCAATCCGTCGCCGCACGAACAGCAAAAAAGCGCGATCAACGCCGCACAGCAGGCTGGAAACTTCATCTTCATTCGAATTTTATCTTACAAAGATAACGAAACCGACGCATGCGCCCACCGGGCCGCATCAGAAAAAGCACGAGAATGCACATGAAAAGTCCGAAAATCCCCCGTTTTTTCTGGATGCACCCCGTCTTCGAGCACGCCCGGGGCCCCCGGCCGGCATTGCCCTGCGCCAAGCGACGCCGCAAGCCGGACGGCAGCCGGTCACGATCCGAACGCCACACGGACGGCGTCCCATCCGCTGTCCGGCAATGCAGACCAGCCCCGACATCAGAAAACAGCACCCGCACCACAGGACAGCGCCCCGATCAATATTTCCCGCGCCACCATGCGGCGATGCGCTCGGCAATGCGGGCCTCGGTGGAATTCGAGGTGTTCGGCTCGTAGAACTTCGTGCCGGCGAGCGTGTCGGGCAGGAACTCCTGCTCGGCGAAGTTGCCCGGAAAGTCGTGGGCGTATTTGTAACCGGCGCCGTACCCTTCGCGCTTCATCAGCCTGGTCGGCGCATTGCGCAGGTGCAGCGGCACGGGACGGTTCGAGGTGTCGCGCTCCACGAGCGCCAGCGCCTTGTTGATGGCCATGTAGGCGGAGTTGCTCTTGGGGCTGGTTGCCAGATAGATGGTCGTCTCGGCCAGCGTGATCCGCGCCTCGGGCATGCCGATCTTGTGCACCGTGTCGAAGCAGGCGTTGGCGAGGAGCAGGGCATTCGGATTGGCCAGTCCCACGTCCTCCGAGGCCAGGATGACCAGACGCCGCGCGATGAACCGCGGCTCCTCGCCCCCGGCCAGCATGCGCGCCAGGTAGTAGATCGCGGCGTTGGGGTCGCTGCCCCGCACCGACTTGATGAAGGCCGAAATGACGTCGTAGTGCTGCTCGCCGTTCTTGTCGTAGAGCGCGATGTTCTCCTGAAGGCAGTCGGTGACGTAGCGGTCGTCGAGCACCACGCGGCCGTGCGTGGCCCCCGTCACGATGTCGAGGATGTTGAGCAGACGCCGCGCATCGCCCCCCGCGAAGCGGAACAGGGCCCCCGTCTCGACCACCTCGATTTCGCGCTCCCGCAACTCCGTGTCGGTGGCGAGCGCCCGGTCGAGCAGCACGCGCAGGTCCTCGTCCTCCAGAGGCTTCAGCACATAGACCTGGCAGCGGCTCAACAGCGGCGGAATCACCTCGAACGAGGGATTCTCGGTCGTGGCGCCGATCAGCGTGAAGATTCCCTGCTCCACGGCGCCGAGCAGCGAATCCTGCTGCGACTTGTTGAAGCGGTGGATCTCGTCGATGAAGAGAAACGGCGGGCGGGCATCGAAGAAACGCTGCTTGCGGGCCGACTCGATCACCTCGCGCACCTCCTTCACGCCCGACGTGACGGCCGAGAGCGTGAAGAACGGACGTTCGAGCTGCGTGGCCACGATCCGCGCCAGCGTGGTCTTGCCCACGCCCGGAGGTCCCCACAGGATGAACGAGGGCACGTTGCCCGTCTCGAAAAACCGGCGGAACACACCGTCGGGACCGACCAGATGACGCTGACCGATGTATTCGTCGAGAGTGCGGGGCCGCAATCGTTCGGCCAGGGGGATGTTCGGCATGGTTGGTTCGTTTTTCAACAGTCGTTTTCGGGGTGTAAAGATACGCACAAGCCGAGGGCAAAAGCAAATTTATTTGCGGTTTTGCCGAGGCGGAGTATCCGAGGCGCAGCCAAAGTACGCATAAGCCGACCGCAAAAGCAAATTTATTTGCATTTTGCCACAAAAGCCATACCTATATAATATAGGGCCGAAATATTTCGCGATCGCGGGCAATCATGGCGGCCCGCAAGTTCCTGCCCGCACAATGACTCGTCGCCGGAGGCTCGCCGGGCAGAAGCGGCGGACGTGCATCATGCTTTAGGAGTAGTATCGACGTCGGCAGTTCGCCGCCGCCCCATGGGACGGACTGCTGCTCGCCTGCGGCTCGTGCCGTTCTGCCGCCGCCAGCGAACCGCAGGATGCAACCGTCACGCACACGGACCATCAGGAATAAATTTACGCCGTCATGTCTGAAAACGGCATTCGAATCTCATTATCAAGAGAATAATTTGTATTTCTCAATAATATTCCATATATTCTATAAAAAATCAGCTATTCCTAATACAAAACCTTACGATTATGAAAAAGCACTGGGAACGCTCTGTTTTATTTGCCTGACGGTCGCATCATCGATCAGAACGACACACAAACGACAAAGCCTGAACGAGACAACACTTTAGCCGGTTCGATCTCTTTAGCAGGCTACAAAATGGAAGCGGAATGTTCGTACGACAACGGAGAGACGGCGAAAAGTTTCCACTACGACAACGGCAACATGAGTATAACCAAGGTGTCCGACCAGGAAGTCGCACTGTTTTGTTTCGCTCAGTCCGATGAGGCTGCCGTAAAAATTTCGATACCACGCGTCGCCGTAGCGGGTCTTCCGCATGACGCGACATTCGACAGCACCGTAAACGACGCTGCCGTTGCATTGGACGAACAGGAATTCATGTCAGTCCGCTCGACCGTAAAAGGCTGGATCAAAGAGGTTGAAACCCGTCGATCATCCGACAGGGGCAACGATCCCGATCCGGCGACCCCTGCTTACGAGTGCGACATAAGCATACGATGCGAAATGGAAGGCGGTGTTTTGAATTTCAAAGTATTGTCCGTCGAACCCTGATCGGGTACGGCAATATGGAATAAGGGTTACTCCCACATATATAAATCTTTACGATGATTCGACAGATAGACGCAACCCCATCGTCCTGAAAACAACAGGGGGCGCCGGATTTTTCGGCGCCCCCTTGCGATTCCGCTCTCCACCCTACTCCTCGGGCTTGCGGAGCGTGAGCAGCAGCTCGTCCAGCTGCGACTGGTCGATATATCCCGGAGCGTCGAGCATCACGTCGCGGCCGGCGTTGTTCTTCGGGAACGCGATGTAGTCGCGGATCGACTCCGAGCCGCCGAAGAGCGAGCACAGACGGTCGAAACCGAAGGCCAGGCCGCCGTGGGGCGGCGCACCGAACTTGAAGGCGTTCATGAGGAAACCGAACTGCTCCTGCGCACGTTCGGGCGTGAAGCCCAGGGCCTTGAAGATGCGGGCCTGAAGCGCGGCATCGTGGATGCGGATCGAGCCGCCGCCGATCTCGGTGCCGTTGCACACGAAGTCGTAGGCATTGGCGCGCACGCGGCCCGGGTCGCTTTCGAGGTACTGCGCGTCCTCGGGCTTGGGCGAGGTGAACGGATGGTGCATGGCGTAGAAACGCTGCGTCTCGTCGTCCCACTCGAACATCGGGAAGTCCACGACCCACAGCGGCGCGAACTTCTGCGGGTCGCGCAGCCCGAGCTGGCGGGCCACCTCCAGACGCAGGGCGCAGAGCTGGGTCAGCGCGCGGAACTTCTTGCCGCAGAGGATGAAGACCATGTCACCGGCCTTGGCGCCGCAGCGCTCGGCCAGGGCGCGCACCTCGTCGGGCGTGAAGAACTTATCGACGGACGACTTCACGGCATCGGCCTCCACGCGGATCCAGATCAGCCCCTTGGCGCCCACCTGCGGACGCTTGACGAACTCGGTCAGCGCGTCGATCTGCTTGCGCGTGTAGGCGGCGCAGCCCGGAGCGGCGAATCCTGTGACGTACTCGGCATCGTCGAAGACCGCGAAGCCGTGGCCGTGCGCCAGGTCGGTGACGTCGGCGAACTCCATGCCGAAGCGCAGGTCGGGTTTGTCCGAACCGTACTTCTCCATCGCCTCGATCCACGGCATGCGGCGGAAGGGCTCCGTGAACTCGATGCCCATCACGTGGCGGAACATGTGCTTGGCCCAGCGCTCGAACACCTCCAGGATGTCCTCCTGCTCGACGAACGACATCTCGCAGTCGATCTGCGTGAACTCGGGCTGGCGGTCGGCGCGCAGGTCCTCGTCGCGGAAGCAGCGCACGATCTGGAAATAGCGGTCGTAGCCCGCGACCATCAGCAGCTGCTTGAGGGTCTGGGGCGACTGGGGCAGCGCATAGAACTGGTTGGGGTTCATGCGGCTGGGAACCACGAAGTCGCGCGCACCCTCGGGCGTGGAACCCACGAGGTAGGGCGTCTCGATCTCAAGGAAGCCCTCGCTGTCGAGGAAGCGGCGGATCTCCTGCGCCATCTTGTGGCGCAGGATCATGTTGCGCTGCAACGGCGCACGGCGCAGGTCGAGGTAGCGGTACTTCATGCGCAGGTCGTCGCCGCCGTCCGACACCTCCTCGATGGTGAAGGGCGGGGTCTGCGCCTCGTTGAGGATCGTGAGCTTCCCGGCCGTGACCTCCACGTCGCCCGTGGCCATCCGGGGGTTTTTCGACGAACGTTCGAGCACGCGGCCCGTGACCTGCACCACGAATTCGCGGCCCAGGCGCGCCGCGGCCTCGCGCACGTCGACCGGCGAGTGCTCCTCGACCACGATCTGCGTGATGCCGTAGCGGTCGCGCAGGTCGATGAAGGTCATGGCGCCCAGGTTGCGCACCTTCTGCACCCAACCGGCGAGGGTCACGGTCTGGTTCACATTCTCGGCTCTCAAACAGCCGCAGGTATGGGTTCTGTACATAATCGTTTGCTTTTTGTAATGTCCTTGCAACCGACAAATTTACACAAAATATTCCAGCCGCGGCACATCCCCGCCACATTTCGGACGAAAAACCCCGCCGGGAGCTCCCTGCGCCGAAAAAAAGCGCGCCGCAACGCGGATTACGGCTACTTTTCATTACTTTTACGGCAAAAACCGAAACTTTATGGATGTAAAGATGGCCGCGGACTGGAAAGAACTCCTGGCCCCCGAATTCGAGAAACCCTACTTCGTCGCGCTGACCGACTTCGTGCGGCAGGAGTACGCCTCGCACCGCATCTTCCCGCGCGGCAGCAACATATTCCGGGCTTTCGACAAGTGCCCCTTCGACCGGCTCAAGGTGGTCGTGATCGGCCAGGACCCCTACCACGGTCCCGGGCAGGCCAACGGACTCTGCTTCTCGGTCGGCGACGGCGTGCCCTTTCCCCCCTCGCTCCAGAACATCTTCAAGGAGGTGTCCGACGACACCGGCACGCCCGTGCCCCCCTCGGGCGACCTCGACCGCTGGGCCGAGCAGGGCGTGCTGCTGCTCAACTCGGTGCTGACCGTGCGCGCACACGAGGCGGCCTCGCACGCCGGACGCGGCTGGGAGACCTTCACCGACGCCGTGGTGCGGGCCATCGCCGAACGCCGCCAGGGCATCGTATACATGCTCTGGGGCAGCTACGCACAGCGCAAGGGCGCCATCGCCGACCCGCAGCGCAACCTGATCCTCAAGGCGCCGCACCCCTCGCCCCTCTCGGTCTACCGGGGATTCTTCGGCTGCCGCCACTTCTCGCAGGCAAACGCCTATCTCGAAAGTGTGGGAAAAAGCCCGATTGTGTGGTAGGCCGCAGATAATGTTTTGAAGATTACGAATTTTTGTATTAACTTTGCAGCTCCGATAAAGAAACGATAATTATGACAGGACAACTCCGATTTCTGCTTGTAGTTTGCGCTCTTATCCTTATCGCAAGCATCCCGTGGGGCCTGTGGTGCGCAGCGACAGGACAAATAATCAAGGCTGCCATATTAGCCGTCGTGGCTCTGGCGGCATTCATCGCTCTGATTATAGTCCGTCGCAATCTGACGTTCATACGCCAGATGAACCAGACCTTCGAGGACGACAACGTCACACCGCTTTAATCGTTCGCCGCCGCGCACCTTCTGCGTCCCGCACAGCCCTGACAAGAGGACTCTGCGCACGGCTTAACGAAAACGTCTTATGTCCGGCCGCCGCGTGCTGCCGGACATCATCGCTCCTTATATCGCCTCCTGCGCCGCGATCCGCTGCGATCGCCGGCACCAGAGGCGTATTCGATCCGAACGGCAAACCCTCTCCGACGACATATCCGCGCTGCGTCCGGCAGCATGCGCTATTGCGTATGCAGGCGGCAGGCGCCGCTCCGCCCGGTCGGGCGAGACCGCCACGTCATAAATATCGCAATCGGGGACAAAAAAAAGCGGCCGGAAGATCCGGCCGCGACTTTTTCGCATTGACGGCGATTACTTGCTGACGCGTCTCTCCTTGATACGCGCCTTCTTGCCGGTAAGGTTGCGCAGGTAGTAGATACGTGCGCGACGAACGACACCGTACTTGTTGACCTCGATCGAGTCGATATGGGGCGAGTAGAGCGGGAAAATACGCTCGACACCCACGCCGTTCGAGATCTTGCGGATCGTAAACATCTTGGTCTTGCCGCTACCCTTGATCTGGATAACCACACCGCGGAAGCTCTGCAAACGCTCCTTGTTACCCTCGACGATACGGTAGGTAACGGTAATCGTGTCACCGGCCTTGAACGACGGCACGTCGGCCTCGCTCTTGGTCCACATCTGCTCGTTGACGAGCTTGATCAATGCATCTTTGTTCATGTTGCAACAAATGTTAAATAATTATCGCTCAACATTATCGCTGTGCGGTCTCTACCATGGCGGCACCCTCGCCGCCAATCCCCGAAGCCTCGTCCGATCCTCTCCGCCCCGAAGAACAGACCGATCCGGCGACGCTTCGCCCCGATGCCGCACCCAATATAAGAGGTTGATACGGACTGCAAATATAGCGAAATAATCCGCCGCGACAAATTTTCCCGGCATTTTATCTCGACGACCCTACCGCTGCGCCGGCCGCCACGAAAAAAAGTCCACGGCCGGCATACGATCCCGAAGATTTATTTCGTAACTTTGTATGGGATTCACGTCGGCCGAGGTCGAAATATGCGGCCCGCTATTTGACGGTCGCGCATAGGCGCCCACGACGGTGCTCCGAAATATTTTAACGGACTTTACAATTACCATAATGAACAACAAGTATCAACTGCCGCGCGACGGCGGCCTTATCGAGGAGGCTGCGCCGCGGGACATAATCCACCGCCGCGAGAAGATACGCACGCAGGTGTTCGACAGCGAATACCGCGGCGTGCAGTATGTCGCCGACATCATCTGCCGCATGATACGCTCGCACGAGCAGAGCGCACCCGTCGACGACATGTTCGACGAGGGACGTCCGTTCGTGCTGGGTCTGACCACCGGACGCACGCCTCTGGGACTCTACCGCGAGCTGGTCAGACGCTACCGCGCCGGCGCCATCAGCTTCGCGGGTGTGGCCGTCTACTCGCTCGACGAGTTCTACCCCATAGCGCGCTCCGAGCAGCAGAGCCGCAACTACCGCATACACGAGGACTTCCTCAACCATATAGACATCCTCCCCGAAAACATCCATATCCCCGACGGCACCGTTTCGCTCGACCGCGTATCGGAGTACTGCGCCGCCTTCGACCAGGACGTACGCAATATCGACCTGATGATTATCGGCATGGGCGAGCAGGGGCAGATCGGCTTCAACGAGCCGGGATCGTACGTCAGATCGCACACGCGTCTGGTGGAGCTGACCCACAACTCGCGCAAGGTGCAGTCGTCGCTCTTCTTCGGGTTGGAGAATACGCCCAAAATGGCCATAACAATGGGACTCGACACGGTAATGCGCGCCGACAGGATAATCCTCATGGCTTGGGGCGAACAGAAGGCCGATGCCGTGCAGCGCGTGGTCGAGGGCGAGATAACCGACATGGTGCCGGCCTCGCACTTGCAGCAGCACCCCGACATAGAGGTTGTCATCGACGAGAATGCCGCCCGCCTGCTCACGCGCGAGCAGACGCCGTGGCTGGTAGGCCCCTGCCGCTGGACGCCCAAATTCATCCGCAAGGCCGTCGTATGGCTCTGCGGCGTCGTCGACAAGCCTATTCTGAAACTGACATATCTCGACTATATCGAAAACTCGCTGGGCGAGCTGCTCGAACGCACCGGCCAGACATACGACAGAATCAACATCGACGTATTCAACGATCTGCAACACACCATAACGGGCTGGCCGGGAGGCAAGCCTGACGCCGACGACTCGACACGGCCGGCACCGTCGCAACCCTATCCCAAGCGCGTGCTGATCTTCTCGCCCCACCCCGATGACGACGTGATATCTATGGGCGGCACGTTCATACGTCTTGTCGAGCAGGGCCACGACGTGCACGTGGCCTACGAGACGTCGGGCAACGTTGCCGTGCACGACGATGTGGTGGTGCAGAATGTCGACACGGCGCGCGAAATGGGCATGGGCGACCACAACGCCGAGATGCTCGCGCTGATCGCCTCGAAGCGGCGCGGCGAGCCGGAGCCCCGGCGCCTGCTCGACATCAAGGGCGCCATACGCCGTGCCGAGGCGCGTGCCGCGGTGCGCTCGTTCGGCCTGAACCCCGACACCAACGCCCACTTCCTGAACATGCCCTTCTACGAGACGGGCGGCATCAAGAAGGGGCAGCTGACCGATGCCGACATATCGCTCATCGTCGATCTGCTGCGCCGCATACGCCCCAACCAGATATATGCCGCCGGCGATCTGGCCGATCCGCACGGCACCCACCGCACCTGCATGGAGGCACTGTTGGAGGCTATCGACATCGTCCGCGACGACGACTGGATGACAGACTGCCACCTATGGCTCTATCGCGGCGCATGGATGGAGTGGGATCTCGGAATGGTCGATATGGCCGTACCGCTCTCGCCCGACGAGATGTTGAAAAAGCGCCACGCGATATACCGCCACCTATCGCAGAAGGACATAGTGCCGTTCCCGGGCAGCGACACGCGCGAATTCTGGCAGAGAGCCGAGGAGCGCACGCAGAACACAGCACGCCAGTACGACAAGCTGGGCATGGCCGAATATCAGGCCATAGAGGTGTTCGTAAGGATGTTCTGAAACAAGCCGCGGCATCCCGAGCAAAACTGCCGCCGGCCGGCCGACTTATACGCCGCCCGGTCGGCGTATGCGCGCCCCCGGATGCTTGACGCTATGTTTCGGCACAAGACCGCCGTGAAGACCGCCGCGCACACGAACGAAGCGGATATTGAAAATTATATAAAACAAAACATCGGATAATATGAGAGTAATAATCGAATCGTCGCCCGAGGATGTGGCACGACGCTCGGCAAGATACATAGTCGACCAGATAGCGAGCAAGGCGCGCTACACCTCGTCGCCCTTCGTGCTGGGCCTGCCTACCGGCTCCACGCCGCTGGACACCTATCGCGAGCTGATACGCCTGCACCGTGCGGGCGAAGTGTCGTTCGCCAATGTCGTGACATTCAACATGGACGAATATGTCGGGCTGCCCGCCGGCCACGAAGCGAGCTACCGCACCTTCATGCAGCGCAACTTCTTCGACCACGTGGACATACGTCCAGAGAATATCAACATACCCGACGGCAACGCCGCCGACCTCGAACATGAATGCGCCGACTACGAGCGCCGCATAGCCGAGGCCGGGGGCATCGATCTGTTCATGGGAGGCGTGGGCGAGGACGGGCACATAGCCTTCAACGAACCCTTCTCGTCGCTGGGCTCGCGCACGAGGGTCAAGACCCTGACTCCCGACACGCGTCAGGCCAATTCGCGATTCTTCGACGGCGACGCCGACAAGGTGCCGCACACGGCCATAACCGTAGGCGTGGGCACCGTGCTGTCTGCAAAACGCGTGATGATTCTGGCCACGGGGCTTCGCAAGGCGCGCGCAGTACGCCATGCCATAGAGGGCGGATACAACCACCAGTGGACCGTATCGGCCTTGCAGACGCATCCGTGCGGAATAATCGTCTGCGACGACGATGCGGCCCAGGAGCTGCGCGTAGGGACATACCGCTACTTCAAGGCCGTCGAGGCCGACAACGCAGGTCTGCGTTAAGGC
>OFFF01000976.1_pt1 | contig 19495 bp, 15 predicted proteins | sample 1521301 | NCBI WGS metagenome assembly OFFF01 (sample SAMEA3504101, study PRJEB24116) | mouse gut metagenome | biome: mouse gut; feature: mouse-associated habitat; material: faeces | place: Denmark | collected 2011
TGGTAATTTTACCACCTTCTTCCAATTGTAGTTGGAAAAGTAGTGGGAACTATAGTTAAATATGTTCAGCGCAGGACCAAGGCCGCCGCGCCATAGATGCCGGCATCATTTCCGAGCCTGGCCAGGACGAATTTCGCCTCACGGCACTGGGGGAAGGCATGCTTCCGGAAGTTAGGCTCAACGAACGTCAGCAGAATCTCCCCTGCCTTTGACACGCCGCCGCCGATAACGAACACCTCCGGGTTCACCACCGCGGCCACCACCGCCAGGCCCTTGCCCAGGAAATCCCCGAAGCGCTCCGCGATTTCCACCGCCACGCTGTCCCCTGCCTTCACGGCGTCGAACACCGACTTGGCGGAAATCTCGCCCTCCCGCAGGACGCTTTCCTTCTGATCCTCCCCCAGGCGGCGCTTCGCCAGGCGCACGATGCCCGTGGCGGAAGCATACTGCTCCAGGCAGCCTTTGTTCCCGCAGTTGCAGCTCTCGCTCTCGCCGTCCTGCACATGGAGATGGCCGATCTCGCCGCCGGCCCCCGTGGCTCCCGCCAGCAGCTTTCCGTCCACGATGATGCCGCCGCCCACGCCTGTCCCCAGGGTCACGGCCACCAGGTTCTCATAGCCCTTGCCGCCGCCCTGCCACAGCTCGCCGAAAGCGGCCACATTGGCGTCGTTGGCTGCTTTCACCGGTACCTTAATATATGCGCCCAACGTCTTTGGTATGTCAAAGGATTCCCAGCCCAGGTTCACGGCCCTGCCCACCAGGCAGCCGTTGCGGTCCACAGGCCCCGGCACGCCTATGCCGATTCCCGCCACATCCGCCTCCGGGATGCCCTTCTCCTCCATCTTGGCCCATATGCTCCTGGCCACATCCGGAAGGATGGCCCCTCCATGGTTCTCCGTCACCGTGGGAATCTCCCATTTGTCCAGAAGGCCGCCCTGTGTGTCAAACAGGCCCAGCTTCACGGTAGTGCCGCCCACGTCCACTCCAAATGCATACTTGCTCATACGTTTCCCGATCCTTTCTTTCCTCTCTGTACTCGCTATTTCCATGCCTACCACTCTTCCTCGTCCCTTCCCCTGGCAAAGGAATTCTGTACCCGGGTGTAAAGCTCCTGGGCGGCATTGTAGCCCATCTTCTTCTGGCGATGGTTCACGGCGGCGGATTCGCAGATCACCGCCAGATTCCGGCCCGGGCGGATGGGGATGTTGTAGCAGACCACCTTATTGCCCAGGTACTCTGTGTAATTCTCCTCCAGGCCCAGCCTGTCGTACTCCTTGTCCCTGTCCCAGTCCTCCAGGCGGATCACAAGGTCTATGTTCTGGGTGTCCATGACGGAGGACGCGCCGAACAGGGCTTTCACGTCCACTACCCCGATGCCCCGCAGTTCGATCAGATGCTTGAGCATATTGGGCGCGGAGCCTACAAGGCTGTCGTCGCTTACCTTCCGAATCTCCACCACATCGTCCGTGACCAGCCGGTGCCCTCTCCGGATCAGCTCCAGCGCCGCCTCGGACTTGCCGATTCCGCTCTCCCCTGTGATCAGCAGGCCCTCCCCGTAGACGTCCACCAGCACCCCGTGCACGGAGATGCAGGGGGCCAGCTTCACGTTCAGCCACCTGATCGACTCCGCCATGAAGATGGATGTGGTCTTCTTGGTGGACAGAAGCGGAATCCTGTGGGTCAGGGCCGCCTCCATGAAAATCGGATCCGGCTTCAGCTCCCGGCAGAACACTACGGCCGACACATCATATTCCATGAACTCGTTATAGATTTCCCTTTTTCGCTCATCGGAGAGGCCCTCCATGTAAGTATGTTCCACGAAGCCGATGATCTGGAGCCTGGCGGCGTCGAAATGCTCGAAATACCCTGTCAGCTGCAGGGCAGGGCGGTTGATCTCCGGCTGGGTCAGGCGGATGTCTGTCACGTCGATCTCCGGCGTGAGGTTCTCCAGTTTCATTTTCTCAATCAGTCGGGTCAATCTGACACTTTCCATGCTCTTTCGTCTCCTTCCGGAATGGTTCTCTCCGCTTTTTCTTTTGATTGTATCACAATGGAATCATAATGTGAAGTCATTTCGTGAGAAAAGAATTTTCACTTTTTCCCATGGAAATATCCGTAGATGGCCTCCGCCGCCCGGCGGTTGATTTCGGGCAGGGCCGCCAGTTCTTCCACGGAGGCCGCCTTGATCTCCTCGATGGACTGAAAGCCCCGCATCAGCGCTTTCCTTCTGGCCGGGCCTACGCCGGGGATGTCGTCCAGGACGGATTTCACCTGGGCCTTGCTGCGCAGGGAGCGGTGGTACTCGATGGCGAAGCGGTGGGCCTCGTCCTGGATCCTGGTGACCAGCTTGAACCCTTCCGAGCGGGTGTCTATGGGCAGTTCCACATTGTTGAAATACAGGCCCCTGGTGCGGTGGTTGTCGTCTTTTACCATGCCGCAGACCGGAATAGGCAGACGGAGCTCCTCCAGGACGGACAGAGCGATGTTCACCTGGCCTCTGCCGCCGTCCATCATCAGCAGGTCCGGGAACCTGGTGAAGCTGCCGAAGGCCGCGTCCAGCTCCTTCTCCGCCAGTTCCCTGCTCTCCTCCATGCCGTGGCGGAAGCGCCTGGTCAGCACCTCTCTCATGCAGGCGTAGTCGTCGGGGCCGGACACGGTCTTGATGCGGAACTTCCGGTAGTCGCTGGGCTTTGGCTTTCCCTTTTCGAATACGATCATAGATCCCACATTCTCGAAGCCGTTGATGTTGGAGATGTCGAAGGCCTCCATCCGCTCGATCTGCTTCAGCCCCAGCAGCCCGGCTATCTCTTTCACCGCGCCGATGGTGCGGCCCTCCTCACGTTTCAGGCGCTCTCTGTCCTGTTCCAGGATATGCCTGGCATTCTGGGCGGCCAGCTCCACCAGCTTCTCCTTGGCGCCGATTTTGGGCACCCGCAGATACACCCGGCTGCCTTTTCGCCCGGTGAGCCATTTCTCGATCAGCTCCCTGTCCCCGATCTCCTGCTGCAGCATCAGCTCCCTGGGGATGAAGGGCGTGCCCGCGTAGAACTGTTTGACGAAAGTCTCCAGGATTTCCGCCTTGTCGTCGGAGGTCACGTTGGTCATGTAATAATGTTCCCTTCCGATCAGCTTGCCGTCCCGGACGAAGAACACCTGCACCACGGCCTCCCGCTCGTCCCGGTACAGAGCGATTACGTCCTTGTCTTCTCCCACGCCCTCCGTGATTTTCTGCTTCTGGGCCACCTGCTTCACACTGTTGTATAAGTCCCGGTAGCCTGCGGCAGTCTCGAAGTCCAGCTCCTCTGCCGCGGCCTTCATCTTCGTCTCCAGATCCTTCAGAATCGTCTGATAATTGCCGTTCAGAAATTCCAGCGCCTGGGCCACCTGCTCCCGGTACTGCTCTTTGCTGACATATCCCTGGCAGGGCGCAAGGCACTGTTTGATGTGGTAGTTCAGGCAGGGCCTGTCCAGGCCTATGTCCCTGGGCAGGCTGCGGCTGCAGGTCCGCAGGCGATAAAGCTTGTTCAGCAGCTCTATGGTATCCTTCACCGCGGCGGCGCTGGTATAGGAGCCGAAATATTTGGACTTGTCCTTCTTCATGGTGCGGGAGAACTGCACCCTGGGATAGTCCTCCCCCAGCGTCACCTTGATATAAGGATAAGTCTTATCATCTTTCAGCAGAGTATTGTATTTCGGAGAATTCTCTTTGATCAGGTTGTTCTCCAGCACAAGAGCTTCCAGCTCGGAATCCGTGACGATGTACTCGAACCGGGCGATCAGGGACACCATCTTGTCGATCATGGGGCCTCTGCCGATGTTCTCCCGGAAATAGGAGCGCACCCGGTTGTGGAGGTTCACCGCCTTGCCAACATATAAAATGACATCCCTGTCATCTCTCATGATGTAGACTCCCGGCTCCCTGGGAAGCTTCTTCAGTTCCTCTTCGAAATTGAACATGGCCGCGCTCCTTATTGATTCACTTCCAGAAACTTATCGATGCCGTTGGCGATCCCCTCGACGATTTTGTACTGATATTCATCCGTGGCCATCAGGCTGTCCTCCGTGGGATTGGTCATGTAGCCCATCTCCACGATGGTCACCGGCACCTGGCACCAGTTGATCCCGCTCATGGTGTCCGTCTCCCAGACATACTGCTTCTTGCATCCCGTGGCCGCCACCAGCTCGTCCAGCACTTTTTCCGACAGGGATTTGCTCTGCTGGTAAAATGAGGCATTATAGGGGTTCGCCGCAGTCTGGCAGATGGTCATGGCGCCGTTCACGGAAGTGTTCTCGGAACCGTTGGCGTGGATTCGTATAAAAGCATCCGCGTTTGCGTCATTGGCCACCTGGGCCCGCTCGCTGTTGCTCATGTCCACATCGTGGGTGGTGCGGACCATGATGACCTGGTAGCCCCGTCCGGTCAGCTCCTCCTCCAGCTTCTGGGCCACCATCAGGGTCAGCTCATACTCTTTCAGGCCGCTGGTGGCTCCGGAGGTGCCCCCGGCCACCTTGGCCTTGGTCTCGGTGGCTCCGGGTCCGATGGGCTCCTTCTCGCTGTTGCCCTTCTGCTGATGCCCCGCGTCTATCACCACCAGGCAGCCGTTCTGTTCCGCCGATCCGGAAGGCGGCTGGGGCGTGCTCTCACAGACCTGACAATCGGATGGTTCCTGTTCCGACGCGGCAGAGCTTCCGGCTGTCCCAGCCGTCTCATTTTCCTCCGGCTCCCCGCTTTCCTTCTGGCTGTCATCCCTGGACTCACTGCCCCCGTCCGTTCCGTCACCGTCTTCCATACCGCTTTCATTATCATCGTTTTCTTGATTGTTCTTCTCCGTTTTATCGTTCTCTTCTGGCTCATCTAACCTTATCGCTTCCAAAGACACTATGGATGCCCCCTGTGCCAACTCGTCTTTATCCTTCCCCGCATTCCCGCAGCCAGTCAGCAGAATACACCATAACAACCCTGTCATTACCAGTCCGCGGCGGATGAATCGCCCTGGCCTCTTCTCTTCCTCTCCAAAATACATATTCATTCCATTCTCCTTCTCTTTGCACTTCCCCCTTGCCTTCAGAAGCGAAAAACAGCTGCCCTTCCTCTTCTTCCTGTAACCGACGGGGCGCAAAGGGTGCGCCTTTTATCAAAAGCCAAGTACATGGCTTCTGATAAGCTATATTATACCGCATGAACCACCGTTGCACAAGACGCAGATATGCCGTTAATATCGCCATGCTTGTAAACGGCTTGCAGAACATATGAAAATATGTTAAAATGACTCTGCAATAACCGGAATGAATGGAACACTCATCTGCATTCTGCACGACCATACGGCGCAGGCTTCCGGCTTTTAAAAAACATCCCACAAAGAGAGGAGCCATGCTCCTACGGGCAGAGGCAATGCGATACACTGACCATATTGCATGACAAAAGTCCAGCTAAGAAATGTCAATAGCTAATTGAAAACAGCGTCTGCTCCCCCCATACTAAAGTGCTGGGCGGAGCAGATGCGGAACTGGAATTCAGGAGGAAGCGCAATGACACCGGAGGGGTTAAACGCACAGCCGGATGACGATAGGGAATCTTTCATTTTCATCAGCTATGCGCACCAGGACAAGGATGAGGTTCTCGAAATCATCGGACGGATGCAGGCGGAGGGCTACCGGATATGGTACAACAAAAGAACCGATTCAAGCATGGAATGGGCAGAGCATATTGCGGAACGGCTGGCTGACTGCGGCTATTTTATCGCGTTTATCTCGCCGGAATACCTGGCGTCCGCCAACTGTCTGGATGAGCTCAACTATGCTCGGGACAAGGAGAAGAACCGCCTGTTGGTTTATCTGAGCAATGTTACGCTGCCGGCCGGGCTCAGCATGCGCATCAACCGCCTGCAGGCTATCCATAAATACGTCTACGGGCAGGAGGAATTCTACGAACGCCTCTTCCAGGCGAAAGGACTCAGCAGCTGCATGGCATCCTCTGCCCCCCAGCCGGGATGCGCTCCCCTCCATGTGCCGGATTCCCTTCCGGAATCGGGAAAAAAGACGCCAGACGGCCAGAAAGGACATGATACCGAGGAAAGACCATCTTCTGCCGCGCACTTGGGGTCAGCGCCCGAAAAGCGCCGGAAGCTGCTGCTCCTTGTACCCATGGCTGTCTGTATCCTTCTGGCTGTGCTGATTCCATTTCTGTTTTCCGACAGCGGGACAGATAAGGAAGCACTGGGCCTAGGCTCGGCTGACCTCAGCAAGACGAATGGCGAAGCGCCGCCGGATACCACAGCATATCCGGCGGCGCTCACGCTGATTCTAGATCCGGCTGACCTCTGCGGGCTGTCTTTCGGAATGTCGCCGAGTGAGGTGCGGGAAATCATGGCTGCCTCAGGCGCCACGGAAACAGATGCATTTTATGACGATACAGGAATCCTGGTGATGGATTATGACCCCGGCACAGCGGAATTCAATGGAAGTGCGTTCGATTCTCTGCTTGCCAGCTTTGATTCAGATGGGCTGTATTCCTTGTTCTACTACAAGCTGGCCGCCAATCAGCGCAACGAGACCATTCAAAAGCTGAAAGACAAGTATGGCAAACCAATCGGAGCGTATACAGACCTTGACCAGTGGGATTTGGAGAGCGACGTCACTCTCGCATATTTTTACGAAGAAGAGGGCGATAACATATTGATTTCCATTCCTTCTGCTCCCTACCTTGATATGCGGGATTTCACCTGGGGCATGTCCCCCGCAGAGGCCCAGGAGGCCGAAGCCGGCCGCAGCGACCCCCTTACCCTGGCCAAAAGCGAGCCCGAGGAATCTTTTTTCCTATGCCATTATGAGGGCGAATGGGAGGTTCACGGCAATCCTGTCAATCATGCACTGCTCATTTATGCTGCTGACCAGCTCGTCGCGATGAAGTATCTCCTGGCAGGCGCTTCCTTTGACTCTGTCGTTGCGGATCTGACGGCACTTTATGAAAAAGGGATAGAGGCGAACGAGGACGGCAGCGAAATTGGCTGGCGAATCATGATGGCGCAGTCGGACTCCTCTGCCGAAATTCCCATAATAATTACAGCGTCCAGTTCAACAGAAGGAGTGATAATCGCACTGATGGACCTAGAGCGCTATCAATCTCTCAGCGGGCAATAGTCCACATACTCATCTGTCTGGCTGAAGGAGGAGAAATCATGATGACAGATTCAAATATACAGCCATACCGTGGAGACGAACCCTACGCTTTCATCAGTTATGCGCACCGGAATAAGGCAGAGGTTCTCACGATTATCGGACGGATGCAGGCGGAAGGCTGCCGGATATGGTATGACGAAGGAATCGATCCTGGCACGGAATGGGCGGAACATATTGCGCAGCAGTTGATTGGCTGTGATTACTTTATCGCCTTTCTCTCGCCGGAATATCTGGCGTCCGCTAACTGCCTGGATGAGCTCAGCTTTGCCCGGGACAGGAAGAAGGAGTGCTTGTTGGTCTATCTGAACAATGTTACAATACCGGACGGGATTCACATGCGCGCCAACCGTCTGCAGGCCGTCCGTAAATACGCCTATAGGCAGGAGGAATCTTTTTACAGGCAGCTTTTCCAGGCCAAAGAAATCAGCCGCTGCATGCCCTCCGGCGCAAGCTCCCCGGCCGCCTCCGGGATACGCAGAAAACTGCCGTTCCTCGCTGGAGCCGCCGCAGTCGTCTGTGTCCTTCTGACTGCACTTGTCTTTTTTCGATTCAATGGCAGAGGCATGGGAAAGAAACAGCAAGAAGCCCTTGCTCTTGCCCTGGATCCGGCTGACTTAAGCGGGCTGTCCTTCGGAATGTCGCCGGAAGATGTGCGGGAAATCATGATTGCCGCCGGTTCCAGAGCGAAGAGTACATACTATTCCGATGAGGGAATTCCAATCATGGAATATATACCTTCCGGCAGAAATTATGCGGGAGCGGCAGAGGGTTCCGTCAGCGTGGAACAGTTCAACGGAAAAGAAGTCCAGCTTCTGGATGTATCCTTTGATGCAGAGGGACTATGCATGCTCTATTACCAGTTAGATGCGTCTCAGGATCCGGACCGCTCAGCATTTCTCAAGACACTGAGCGACAAATACGGTAAGCCAGACAGCGCGTATCCTTCCTTTGAAAATCCTTCTTTTTATGGCTGGAATCTGGACAACGATGTCTCTTTCGACTATTTTCCATGCCTGGACGCGAAATCGGATGTAGTGCTGATTTCCGTTTCCTACAATTTCTATCTCGATATGCGCAGCTTTTCCTGGGGCATGTCCCCTGAGGAGGCTCTGGAAGCCGAAGCCACAGAAATCTCTCCCCTTAAGCTGAAAGAAAGCGGCGTGGACGCCTTAGGCTATCCGTACCAGTATTATGAAGGAAAATGGAATGTCGGCATACATCCGGCAGGTCGGCTGGCGCTCGGCTATGCAGACAATCAGCTTATCCTGATGCAATACCCTCTGTTAAAAGGCTCCTTCGAACAGGTTGTTGCAGATTTGGACGTTCTTTATGGGGAAAACGCGAGATCCGCTGTGGCGGAGGACGGCAGCGTCGCATGGCGGATTGCGGGGTATCAGGATAGAAATAACACGCCGATTCCAATCACAATCTCTGCAACCCGAGTTGAGGAGGGAGTCCTTATAACGCTAATTGACGTGAATCGCTATCAGAGCCTCATTGGCAATTAGCCCGGACAGCCATCCTACCGAGACACCTCCTGTATCCAGCATGCTTCTTACAAGTACATATGCAGGCTGGATACAGGAACTTAATGAACGAAAGAATTTAATCTATTCTTCCTTTCGAAAACCTTCCTTCCACATGTTCTTTCTCCTGGGCAGCTTCCTGGCTTTCTCCGGCTTGCCGCTCCCTGTCTTCCGCCTGGCGGTCCGAGCGCCCCGGCTCTGTCTCCTCCGCTTTCTCTGCAGCTGTCTCCTCGCTCTCCGGCACGTCCGCTGGCCTTTCCACCGGCTTTGGAATCCGTGTCACTTCCGAACCTGCTCCCGCCGCCATGTCCCCGGCCTCTGCAGGCGCCCCTGCTTTCTGCTGCTCCTTTGCGTTTTCCTCCGGCTCAGGCAGCCCTTTCTCCCTGCGGAAGATCTCCATGAACTCCTTGCCGGTGATGGTCTCCTTCTCTATCAGGAATTCCGCCAGTTTGTCCATGACCTCCCTGTTCTCCCGAAGCAGCCCCAGGGCCTTGTCATAGCTCTCTTTCAGAATCTCCACCACTTCCTCGTCTATCTGCGCAGCCGTGGTGTCGCTGCAGTTCAGCGCCGTCCTCCCCTCCAGGTACTGGCTCTCCACCGTGGCCAGCCCCACCAGGCCGAAGCGCTTGCTCATGCCATAGCGCGTGACCATATTCCGTGCAATATCCGTCGCTTTTTCGATATCATTGGCAGCCCCGGTGGTGACGGTGTCAAAGACCACTTCCTCCGCCGCGCGGCCTCCCACCAGGCCCACCAGCATATCCCGCAGCTCCGCCTCGGTGTTCAGGTACTTCTCCTCCTCCGGCACATGCATGACATACCCCAGGGCCCCCATGGTGCGGGGCACGATGGTAATCTTCTGCACCGGCTCGGAGTTCTTCTGCAGGGCGCTGATCAGGGCATGGCCCACCTCATGGTAGGAGACGATCTTGCGCTCCTCCTTGCTCATGATGCGGTCCTTCTTCTCCTTGCCTACCAGCACCACCTCCACCGCGTCGAACAGATCCTTCTGGCAGACATAGTCCCTGCGTTCCTTCACGGCGTTGATAGCCGCCTCATTGATCATATTGGCCAGGTCGGAGCCCACCGCGCCGCTGGTGGCCAAGGCGATGGCATCCAGATCCACGGTCTCGTCCATCTTCACGTCCTTGGCGTGAACCTTCAATATCTCCACGCGGCCTTTTAAGTCCGGCTTATCCACGATGATGCGCCTGTCGAAGCGCCCGGGGCGCAGCAGGGCCTTGTCCAGGATCTCCGGGCGGTTAGTCGCGCCTAATATCAAAATGCCCTTGGAGCTGTCGAAACCGTCCATCTCGGAGAGCAGCTGGTTCAGGGTCTGCTCCCGCTCCTCGTTGCCGCCGCCGTATTTGGAGTCACGGCTGCGCCCGATGGCATCGATCTCGTCTATGAATATGATACAGGGAGCATTCTTGGTCGCCTCCTTGAACAGATCCCTCACGCGGCTTGCGCCCACGCCCACGTACAGCTCGATGAAATCGGAGCCCGTCAGGGAGAAGAACGGTACATGGGCCTCCCCCGCCACGGCCTTGGCCAGCAGCGTCTTGCCCGTTCCAGGAGGGCCCACCAGCAGCGCGCCCTTGGGCAGCCTCGCGCCGATTTTGGAATACTTCCCGGGATTGTGGAGGAAGTCCACCACTTCCACCAGGGACTCCTTGGCCTCGTCCTCGCCTGCCACATCCTTGAAGGTGACCCCCGTCTCCTTCTGCACGTAGACCTTGGCGTTGCTCTTGCCCACGCCCATAGGGCCGCCTGCGCCGCCCATCTTCTTGAACACTACCCCCAGCAGAATCCACATCAGCAGCACGGGCAGCACCACGTACAGCAGAATGTCCAGAATGCGCCCCGAATTGTCGCTGAGCACGCGGGTTCCGTCCACGCCGTGAGCCTCCAGGCGGGAAGTGAGGGTGTCCAGGTCCTCCATGATGATGGTGGAGTAGGTGGGGTTGACATTGCCGTAAAAAGGATAGCCCGGCATGGCCGGATTCTCCCTGGGGGCCTCCGCATCTTTTTTCAGGGTGAACAGCACCTGTCCGGTGCTCTGCACCTCCACGGCCTCCACTTCATCCCCGTTCAGATGCTCCAGGAACTTCGTATAGCTGACCTCCTGGTTATTCCCGGAGGAGCCGAACAGCAGATTCCAGAGCATGAAGACCAGCAGCACCGTGCTCAGCGCTGCCAGCAAGATCATCATGATGTTCGGCCGCTTGGGGGGCTGGTTCCCGTTGCCATTGCCGCCGTTGCCGCCCGGCGTGTTGCCGCGCCCGCCGTTGTTGTACCCTCCGCCATTGTCATATTGGTTCGTTTGATTGTCCATAGCAGCTCCGTTTCTGTCCTTGTCACTCAGTCGTATGTGTCTCCGACCCCTTCCCGCCGCTCTCCCGGCGGGTGATATACGTTTTTTTGCATTGGGTCGCATTGATTGTCGTATTCATTATAGAGACAACCAAATGATAAATCAATAGCAGAAATGTGAAAAAAACGATTTAACTCTTAAAGATTTCTAAACTTTTTTTCTCAAATTCCCCATTCCAAAGCTTCCCAATCTGTGGTAAAATAGAAAAGTATTTTTCAAAATGAGACAGGAGGCGCGGAGCAGACCATGAAAATCGGTTTTGACAATGAAAAATATCTGAAAATGCAGTCGGAGCACATCAAGGGGCGCATCGCCGAATTCGGGGACAAGCTCTATCTGGAATTCGGCGGCAAGCTGTTCGATGATTACCACGCGTCCCGGGTGCTGCCCGGTTTCCGGCCCGACGCGAAGCTCGCCATGCTGATGCAGCTTTCCGACTACGCAGAGATAGTCATCGTCATCAGCGCCGCCGACATAGAGAAGAACAAGATCCGCGGCGACCTGGGAATCACCTACGACGTGGACGTCCTGCGGCTGCGGGACGAATTCCAGGGCAGGGGCCTGTACGTGGGCAGCGTGGTCATCACCCATTACCAGGGCCAGCACAGCGCGGAACAGTTCAAGGCCAAGCTGGAGAAGCAGGACATCAAAGTGTACCTCCACTATACCATCGAAGGCTACCCCTCCAACGTCCCCCTGATCGTCAGCGAAGAAGGCTATGGGAAGAACGACTACATCGAGACCTCCAGGCCCCTGGTGGTCGTCACGGCCCCGGGGCCCGGCAGCGGCAAGATGGCCACCTGCCTCTCCCAGCTCTACCATGAGAACCTCCGGGGCGTCAAAGCGGGATACGCCAAGTTCGAGACCTTCCCCATCTGGAACATACCGCTGAAGCATCCCATCAACCTGGCTTACGAGGCGGCCACCGCGGACTTGAACGATGTGAACATGATCGACCCCTTCCACCTGGAAGCCTACGGCGAGACCGCGGTGAACTACAACCGGGACATTGAGATCTTCCCGGTACTGAACGCCATCTTTGAGGGCATCTACGGAAGCAATCCCTATAAATCGCCCACCGACATGGGCGTCAACATGGCCGGGAACTGCATCATCGACGACGAGGCCTGCTGCGAAGCCTCCAGGATGGAGATCATCCGCCGCTATTACACCACCCTGAACAAAGTGGTGCGGGACGCGGCCCCCGAGACGGAAGTCTATAAAATCGAGCTGTTGATGAAGCAGGCGAAGATTGCCACGGCCGACAGAAAAGTGACTGTAGCCGCCAGGGAGCGGGCCGAGGCCCTGGGCGTCCCCACTGCCGCCATCGAACTGCCGGACGGCCAGATCATCACCTCCAAGACCTCCGACTTCCTGGGAGCTTCCGCCGCGCTGCTCCTGAATGCCCTGAAATACCTGGCGGGAGTGGAACATGACACGAAACTGATCAAACCGGAGGCCATCGAGCCTATCCAGGATCTGAAGGTCCGTTATCTGGGCGGCAAAAATCCCCGCCTGCACACGGATGAGGTCCTGATCGCCCTGTCCCTGGCCGCCTGCAGCGATGACAACGCCAGGCGCTCCCTGGAACAGCTGCCCCGGCTCAACGGCTGTCAGGCGCATACCTCCGTGATGCTCTCCGAGGTGGACATCAAAATCTACAAGAAGCTGGGCGTAGACCTCACCAGCGAGCCCATCCAGACCACCCGGAAGAACTATTAGGAAAACGGCCCCGGCCGAAAGCCGTTGTATCAAAAAAGAGCCGCGGCATTTGCTCCCGCGGCTCTTTGATGTCCGCACCGTTTCCCACAGGCGCCTTCTCTCCGGCAGGCCCTGCGGAGTCACAGTTTCTTCAGGAAATTCCCGTCAATGCTGACGCCCTCGTTGATCACCACGAAAGCGTTAGGGTCATACTTATGGATGACGGCCTTCAGCCTGGAAACCTCATATTTCGACAAAGTGATATAGAGCATGTGGGACTGCTCGTAGGTGTAGGCCCCCAAAGTAGTCCACTTCGTGATGCCCCGGCCGATTTCCTCCATGATTGCCTTTTCCAGGTCCACCGTGCTGGACTTGGTGATGATATGCGCCTCCACATTGATGTTCTGGATATGTACCTTGTCTATGGCCATGGAATGGGCCGCCGCAAAGATGACGGAATACACCACGATCTCCACATCGGACAGAAAAAGGCAGATCCCGTACAGCGTCAGGTTCATCAGCAGATAGACCTTGCCCACGCTGAAGTCCTTCCTCCACTTGGTCAGCAGCACGCCCACCACGTCCAGCCCGCCGCCGGAAGAGGCCATCCGGAGCACGATGCCGATCCCGGCCCCGGAAATGATGCCTCCCACCACACAGGCTGCCACGGTGTCCTCCACCACTTTCACGATGGGGACCACGGACAGGAACAGGGTCATCGCCGTGACGGTGACCAGGGTCTTGGCAAAGAATTTCCTGCCCATTTTCGTAAAGGCCACGATGAAGATCGGCACATTGATGATATAGTAAATGATACCCGCAATGTCAAAGCTGCCAAAATTCAGGTGAAAATATTCCGCCAAAATCGTCCTGATGACCTGGCAGAAGCCCATGAGACCGCCCGAGTACAGTTGGGCGGGCACCACGAACAGGTTCACCCCTATGGCATACATCAGCGCAGCCAGGACACAGGCAAGCGTCCTTTTTCCCTCATACTTCAACACATCCCTGTTCATATCACGCCAGCACCTGCTCCATCTTCTCCCGCAGATCCGCCGCGGACATGCCCCCTACATAAGTGGCCACAGGCTTGCCGCCCTTGAACACCACGAAGGCCGGAATGCTGGAGATGCGGTAGGTGGCCGCCAGTTCCATGTTCTCATCGATGTTGCATTTGCCCACTTTGATCCTGCCGGCATACTCCTCGGCCACTTTCGCCACCAGCGGCCCCATCATCCTGCAGGGATTGCACCAGTCCGCATAGAAATCCACCAAAACCGGCGTAGATGCCTGCAGCACCTCCGCGCCAAAATTGTCTGCCGTAAACTTGTATTCCATAATTTTACCTCTTTTCTGCAGCTTTCCGGTGTGCTGCGCACCTAATCCGGAGACTCTCTCCCCATGGCCGCGCCAGGCTCTCCCCATCGCGGCCCTGCGGGCCCTATGGCCGGGGGCCGCCGTAATGGATGACATACTTGCAGATAGGATTGCCTAACCCTGAGAATTTCTCCTCGTATTCCGTCATCACGTTGCCCTCCGCCATGCTTTCCTCGCTGTGGAGGTCATAAGTGACGGCATCGGCCTGCCAGCCTGCCGGTTCCAGCTCTCCCAGGGCGAACTCGAACAGATCCCTATTGTCCGTCTTGAACTCCAGCCTGCCGCCCTGCTCCAAAATCACGGCGTAGCGGGCCAGGAATTCCCGGGAGGGCAGCCTGCGCTTGGCATGCCGGTCCTTGGGCCAGGGATCCGAGAAATTCAGGTAGATCCGCCCTACCTCTCCAGCCCCGAAGACCTTGCCGATGTCCTCCGCGTCCATCCGCAGGAACTTCAGGTTCGCAAGCTCCTCCTGCTCCATCTTCCGGACAGCCCGGAGCAGCACGCTGGAGTACTTCTCGATGCCCACGTAATTGATGTGGGGATGCTCCTTAGCCATAGTATGTATGAATTTCCCTTTTCCCATACCTATCTCGATGTGAATCGGGCTGTCGTTCCCGAAGATTTCCCTCCATCTGCCGGGACATCCGCACTGGATTTCCTCCTTTACCACGTAGGGACTGTCAGCAATCACCTCTCTGGAGCCCGTAATATTGCGCAATCTCATCTCTGTACCCCTTGTCCGTTTCCACAGCCTCGAATTCTTCGGAAAGACCCCTCTTATGGATCCCGCAAAGATTCTGTTATTAATGTACTTTAATTTTGCATCCTTGTCAATCCGTGAATTGCAGCTTTGGTTTTTTCAGAGAATGGTGTATAATATTGTAAAAAGAAAATTCTACTGTGAGGTTGCCATATGTCCGAAACGAGAATCCATTGCCTGTCCAGATATTTTCTGCGGCTCACCGCCGCGGCCTGCGCTGTCGGCCTGTTCCTGGGCCAGGCCCTTTCCGTCCGCGCCTCCTCTGACGCAGAGCTTGCCCTGGAGGCCAACAGGGGGCTGCCCGTCCAGTCCAACGAAGTGCCCAACTGGCCGGCCGGCCCTGCCGTCGGGGCGGAGTCCGCCATCCTGATAGAGGCCCAGACCGGCACCATACTTTATGCCAAAAATATCCATCAGCGGGAATATCCCGCCAGCACCACCAAGATCCTCACCTCTGTGATTGCCACAGAGCGCTGCCAGATGGACGAGATCGTCACCTTTTCCCACGACGCTGTCTTCGATACGCCCTGGGACAGCAGCCATATCGCCATGGATGTGGGGCAGGAGCTCACCATGGAGCAATGCCTGAACGCCATCCTGATCCGCTCCGCCAACGAGGTCTCCTATGCCGTGGCGGAACACATCACCGGGACCACGGACTGGGCTGTGTTCGCGGAGCTCATGAACCAGCGGGCCGCGGAGCTGGGCTGCCTGAACTCCCATTTCATGAATCCCAACGGCCTGCCGGACGACGACCATTACACCACGGCCTATGACCTGGCCATGATCGGCAAGGCCTTCTTCGCCAATGAGATGCTGTGCAAAATCACCCTGAGCAGGCGCATGGAATTCCCCGCCACCGACAAGCTCCCTCAGGGAAAGCTTGAGATCAACCACATGCAGATCATCCCCGGGGGGACCTATGCCTACGAGTATCTGGTGGGCTGCAAGACCGGCTACACCGATGCCGCCAGGAGCTGCCTGGTTTCCTGTGCGGAAAAGAACGGGCTGCGGCTGATTTGCGTAGTCATGCGGGACGAAGCCCCCTATCAATATCAGGACACAATCTCCCTCTTTGAGTACGGCTTCGCCAATTTCGAGAAAGTAAACGTATCTCAGTCAGAAACCGAATATAATATCGACAATACCGGGCTGTTCTACAGCGGCAACGACATCTTCGGCAGCTCCCAGTCCTTCCTGTCCCTGAACAGGGATGACTTCATCGTCCTCCCGCGGACCATCTCCTTCCAGGAGGCGGAGTCGACCATCTCCTATGATACGGGGGATGCGGAGCAGGCCGCGGTCATCACCTATGCCTACCACGGCGTGGAGCTGGGCACTGTGCGCGTGAGTTTCTCCGTCACCCAGGAGGAGAGCGCCTTCTTCGACCTGTTGTCCGAAAACGGGGAAGACCTCGGGGACATTTCCAACGAGGAGTCCCCTGTAATTTTCATCAATACGGGCATCATCCTGATCGGCCTGGGCGTCATCGCCGGACTGGCCCTGATCGTGCTGCTTGCCCATATCATCCTGAAAAACTATAACCTCTCCTTCCGAAGGCCCCACAGGCACAGGAGACGGCGCAGAAGGAAACGGAAATGAGAACGGAAATGAGCATCCTGAGGCGGAAGATACGGCATCTCACGGTAGTGCCCCAGAAAGTATGGTACGGGGAACAGCCGGAGGACCACGGGGTGCGGCTGGACATATACCTGGACGAAGAGGACGGCGAGATATTCGATCTGGAGCCGGACAACAACAGCGGCGCGGCCGATGTGGCAGCCCTGCCCCGCAGGGTGCGGTTCTATCATGCGAAGATTGATTCCGGAAATTTTGAAGCCGGGGAAAATTACGGCAGCCTGCGAAATGTGGCGGTTGTATTCATCACCACATATGACCCCTTCGGACAGGACCGCATGATATATACCATACAGAACGGCTGCAAGGAGGATCCGGAACTGCCTTACGACGACGGTGCCAGGACGATATTCCTGTACACAGGAGGCACCGCGGGCAATCCGCCGGAGGAACTCCTACAGCTTGCCCGCTACATGGAGTGTTCTGTTTCCGGAAACGCGCAGACTGCAGGACTGGCCAGGCTGCACGAGCTGGTGACGAAGGTGAAGACAGACCGGGAAGTGGGGACAGTGTATATGCATCTCATGGAAATGGAACAGCGCATAAAAAAGACGGCAAAAGAGGAAGGGCGGGAAGAAGGGCGTATAGAAGGACGGGAAGAAGGACGCGCAGAAGAAATCATTGATTCCGGCTTGGAATTCAAGCTTTCCGAGGAAGAGATCCTGGGGAGACTTCAGAAAAAACTGAATATAAAATCAGATGTCGCGAAGAAGTATCTGACAGCTTATAACCAAAGCAACCATCTGGTTTAGGGTTGCCCCAATCTATACCCGGAAACCCATACCGCTATCGAATCGAACGAACCGGGAGCCGCTCGTCCTGTCAGGATTGCTGCTCCCGGATTCAGAATCAAGATTTGAGCTTCTTTCGAAGGCTGCGGTCTTTGTGGAGTTCACTGGTATGTTTCCGCCGCTCCATCAGGGCTTCCGCCTCTTCCCGCGCAATCAGCTTGGTGGTCTTGACGATATAGATATTCCCGTCTGCGGCTTTCTGCACCCTGATTTTGCCTTTCAGGTATCCGTGGGCCTCGCAGTAGGCCAGACAGAAATAGTGCCTGCCGTTTGGCGTGAACCACCTGATTTTCTTGCGCAGGTTCCTACGGCAGAGATAGCATTTGCTGGACGCCACCTCCCTGTCCGCGAACGCCTCTTCCTTGCTGGCGAATTCTTTCGAGATGTATTTCACATAATTGTCGAACCGTACTTTTATCTCCGATTTTCTGTCTTTGGGCGGATGGAACACATCATAGGACCGGTTCTTCAGGACATCCGGCTTCTCCTTCAGAATCCTGGCCAGTATCCCCGCCGTGTAATGGGCATCTCCCAGGGCCCTGTGGAAAGGGATGTCCTTTTCCAGTTCCAGGAAATCCACCCCATGCTCCAGCGCCTTTCGGCTCTTTCCGTCCTCATAGGCAATGCTGAACAGCTTCTGGACGTCCAGAAAGACGATCGGCCCCTCCGCCAGCGGCGCCATATGGTAGAATTCCATATTCCGCTGCAGCTCTGTCAGGTCCGAGCTTCCCCAAGTGCAGAAAAGATACTCCCCCTCACCGCACCAGCGCAGAAAGGCCTGGGCCGTCTCCAGGAAGGGCTTTCCTTTCTTCAGTTCTCTCATGCGCAGATGAATCAGCCTGCCGGTGATCTGGTTCATCTCATGGTACACGGCAGGTCTGATCAGCTCGCTGAACTCGCCCAGCCGCTCTCCCGAAGGGCCCAGCTTCACCGCGCCGATTTCTATGATTTCAAAGGGAAGGGCCGCCTCCTGGCTGGAAGGGCTGCCTCCCTGATTCCACTCCAAATCCATCACAATATAGTTCATACATCTTCTTTCCTTTGATCAATGACCGGATTTGACCGGATATCGATGCTCTATCCAGATCCGCGCCAGCGAAATCCAGGACGTGCACTCCTCCTGAATCCCAAAGCCGCCCTGGTTCCGGGTCAACTGGTTGGCCAGGGACAGGCCGTGGCCGCCGCAGGGATATACATGAAGCTCCGCAGGGACATTCGCCTTACGCATGGCGCTCACGAAAAACAGAGAATTCTCCACCGGCACGCCGTCATCCGTGAAGGTATGCCACAGAAACGCAGGCGGCGTGTCCGCGCTCACCTGTTTCTCCAGGGACAATGCCTCCCAGGCCGGCGCGGACAGCCTCTCGGATATCTCCTTCTCCTGTCCTCCTATCAGGCTCTCGAAAGAGCCTCTGTGGGCGAACTCCCCGGAAGTGATCACCGGGTAGCACAGAATCATGCCATCAGGCTTCCAGCTGCCGCTCTCTGAAGGCTCCTTCCCCAGAGCTTCCGCCAGGAAATCCCTGTTCCAGAACACCCCCAGGGAAGCTGCCAGATGGCCTCCCGCGGAACACCCCAGTACGATGATCTGCGCCGGATTCACATGCCACTCTTTCGCGTGGTCCCGAATCAGCCCCACACTGTAAGCCAGCTCCGTCAGCGCCGTGGGGAACACCGCTGGCGCCACGGAATACCGCAGCACGGCGGCGTGGCATCCCATGGCGAGGAACTGCAGCGCCAGAGGCTCGGCCTCCCTGTCAGAGGTCATGCAGTAGGCCCCTCCCGGGCACACCAGCACCAGGGGCCTCTCCAAAATGTCCAGCTCAGGAGAATCCTCCTGGATATAGACCGTCAGCTTCGCGCCGGACCCGGAGCCTGCCAGCGCCATCGGATATGTGATATGAATCATTTTCCCTCCTGTTCTATACGCAAAGCCGGTCCGAACCTGTCGGTCCGCTGCCGTCGGACATCAATATGCCCGTCCCCAGTACACCATCTTCTTCGCAGGTCTCCCGCAGCACACGCAGGTGTCCGCGATATGCTCCTGTTCAAAAGGCATGCAGCGGCTGGTGACGCTGAGCTTTTCCTTAATCGCGTTCTCACACGCCTCGTCCCCGCACCACATGGCCTTGACGAAGCCAGATCTCTC